>OHQF01001588.1_pt1 | contig 11148 bp, 8 predicted proteins | sample 1578001 | NCBI WGS metagenome assembly OHQF01 (sample SAMEA3879538, study PRJEB24766) | human gut metagenome | biome: human-associated habitat; feature: feces | place: USA | collected 1985/1987 | reverse complement strand
TTTAATGCAGCCAAGAGATTATATGACAACATTCATGCTTTTAGGTATGATTGTTGGTGCAGTTGCCGGAGTCATTGTTGCTCATCCGGCTATGAAGTTAAATGCCTTTAATGGTTTCTCCATCACAGGAGCAACCGGCACAAGCACTTTGTTCCCGACGCTTTTCGTAACCATTGCCTGCGGTGCCGTTTCCGGTTTCCACAGTCTGGTATCATCCGGAACTTCTTCAAAAACCGTCAGCAATGAAAAAGATATGCCAATGATCGGCTATGGTGCCATGGTTGTAGAATCTCTTCTTGGTATCGTTGCCCTCGTCGTTGTCGGTGCTGTTGCCGTAAATGGTTCCGCACCGGAAGGTACACCATTTGCCATCTTCTCAACCGGTGTTGCCGGATTCCTTGAGAAATTCGGTGTTCCGGTACACATTGCTACCGTATTTATGACAATGTGTGTTTCCGCTCTGGCACTTACTTCTCCTGCTTTTACACGGTTTTTACGAAAGGCATCTTTCATTTTCCGATTTATTTTTACTGTATGGAATGCTTTACCAATCAGGAGCCCGCCGATTAAAATGGCCAATGTCCAATTCATAATAAGCATGGCTACGATGGTTCCTGTCATGATGACAGCACAAAGTAAAACGTCATTGGGACCGCGAAAAGCCAATTCACTTACTTCCGTCACATCACTTGTTATACGTGATAAAAGCTGCCCTGTTTTTTCATTATCAAAATAACGGAAAGATAACGTTTCGATATGAGAAAAAAGATCATTTCTCATATCATGCTCAATAGATGCACTCATAATATGTCCATAATACTGTACAGAATAAGAAATAATAAATTCAAAGATATAAAGCAGCAACAGAATCGCGGATCCCCAAAAAAGCGCTGTCATGTTTTTAGAAGGAAGAACCTGATTAATAAGCTCTCTTACCATGACAGGAAAAATCAAATCAAGCCCCGCCATGGCAAAAGTCCCAATAATTACACCTATAAGTAGTTTCATATAAGGCTTGTAATAGTGCATAAGGTTTCTAATCATTATCATTCTCCCTGTTCCAAATATGCAGATCATAAGAACCGATTAAATCTCCATCCGGTGTTACCGCAGGCACTTCAATTCCTGCTGCATATTTCCCATCATCAGAAATAGAAATTGCCTGAATAGGCCCTTTAGTATGATATCGATTTAGCTCCTTTCCGTTGACTAAACTGATCACCGCAGCTCCATGCGCACCATAATCATGATTTCTTACATTCCGCCCAATAGCAATAGCTGCGATACCTGATGAGGAAAATGTAATTCCTTCCACTTCTGCTCCTGCTGTATATTTAAATTTATACGCCCCTTCCATATCAAAAAGATATACGCTATTACTGGAAGGATGTATAATCGGTGCGGGAATTTGCCAATTTGCCCGGTTAAATGTATTAATAGTTGTGAAGACAACACCTTCAGGCACGATATAAGCATCTCTACCGGCAGCGTTATACCAACCGCCGGCTACCTTATGTGGTTTTGAAAGGACCCGTTGCCAAAGTATACTGCCGTTCTCATCAAAAAGGATTCCTCTCCCATCACTGGTCATCGCAGACAAATACTTTCCATCCTCTGAATAATTAGGACCATTGCGTATCGTTGTTATCTCAAAAAGTGGTGCCGCCGGTATATCCTTAGCACTAATCAAAGTTCCTTTATCCTTGTCCAAAACATATATATTTTTATTATATTTTCCCTGTTGCAAAAGATACACTGCCCCAATTAATCCAGCTGTCCATATTTTCATTGAGCGGGTACCGCCAGCGTTCATTCCCTCTTTCATCAAAGGAAATGATTCGGCTTATATAAGCTCTTGAATGATTCTTACTGACAGTAGATCGATAAAAAATGGCATATACATTCCCTTCCTTGTCTGTTTCTACATGAATCGGAATCGGATACGCGCGAATTTCATTTTCAACTCCAATAACATCAACTCCGTCAAATTTCCATAAGATATCTCCCGTTGCAACCTCTAAGGCGTAGAGCGTACCGGATGGGCTGCTTTCTCCGACATAGACAATCCTGTTATCTTTACTCAACGCCAACGAACGGATTTCACCAATTCCGATGGTTCTGGACCATCTTTCATATCCTTCTATAGAAAAATGATACATTTCCCCTTTTATGGTTCCGACAATCCATCCACGATTAACCGGTGAATAAAGAATCTCTCCGCCATCAAAGCCCATTCTGTCATAGTTTCTTCCTGCCACATCCCCCAGTGAAACAATGGTTTCTCCTTCAGCTTTTTCTCCATCGAACATTCCCCATGGCGTTTTATTTCCTGTCAGAAAGAACAGCAACAGCCAGGTCATCCCCAACAACAGAAAAATAAGCATTGTCTTCATCTTTTTCATAGATATAATTTTGTCCAATCATAAACTATACGCAGCGCGCCAAAATAAATCCCCTGCTGTGACAGTGCATACATGAGCTTGCTGATACCGGCTGCCGTAATAATCCCCATTAGAAACAGACATACTATCTTTTCTCGCAAATCCCAGATTTCATAACTCTGCTGTTTTGCCAGAAACAACCCTCTGCTGACAACAGAAAGCGCCAGAGTTTGGGATCTCCTGATACATCTCGCCAAAAGAGGTTTCACTATATATGGCAGATGTTGGATAATCCGGGTTCTCCCTTTGTTTCCATGGCTGCGCAGCTGTAACGCAATGATAACTTCACCAGCTTCAGCGGCCAATACAGGAAAAAATCGAATAGCTGTTACCAGCATAAAAGATATTTGCGGCGACAGACGCCAGGATGAGAGCCCTTTTAAAAGCTGGCGAGGATCGCTGGTCCAGCATACAAGCAGACCCAATGCGATCATAGATACAGATCTCATTCCCTGTATCGCACCATACACAATTCCCTCCTGATAAATATAAAGTCCGTCGGTCAGTGCACCTAAAACAGGAAATGTAGGACTGATCAACATAAGAATAGGAGTACGTGGATTTTGTGCAAAGAACAATGCCTGGCTGGCAACAGATCCCCACAACCCAAATAAAATAAATACCGCAAGCACCTTCCACTTATATACGGGTGTTCCCGCAGCTATATGAAGCGCTATACTTATAGAAAACAAAATAAATAATGTCCGTGGATTATCCACAATAACCATAATCAGAGCAAAAAGAAACAGGACACACAATTTAGTCCTTCCATCCAACCGTGAAAAGAAAGTATCATTGTTCGTACCTTCCCATAATTGCCTAAAGGACATGGCGCATCACCTCCTTTACTGTTATACAGGGATCTATACCAAGGTATTCCGATAATTCAAGCATCGGTGGTATGGATAATCCCCCCATTCTAAGAACTTCTTTATTACTGAATATTTCATGAGGTGCCCCCACCGCTACAAAATGTCCTTGTGCCAGCACAAAGATACGATCCGCCAGTGATGATGCCAATTCAATATCATGCGTACAAAAAAATATTGTTTTTCCTTGCTCCGCTGCATAGGAAAGGAGCATACTGAGACTTTCAAGACTTTTTTGATCCTGTCCCGTTGTCGGTTCATCCAATAAAAGAAGCTCATTGTCTCTTCGTGAAAGTAATGCTCCCAAAACGACGCGAAGGCGCTGCCCCTTTGATAAGGCAAGCGGGAAATCATCCCGATAATGATATACGTGAAGCTTGTGCAATAAAATATCCAATTCTTTTTCTGTCATTGTTTTATTATTCCATAGCAATTCTTCCCGAACTGAATCATTTAGGAGCATCAGGTCTGCTTCCTGCAGCATATATCCAATATATTCTCTCCGCTTCCCTATCGATTTCCCATGAATTAAAATTTCCCCTGAGGAAGGCTCCTCCAACCCCGATAAGATATTCATGAGTGTTGATTTCCCTGCGCCATTAAACCCCATGAGTGCATTGATAGATCCCTTCTTGATTTTAAAATTCAATCCGTTTAATGTATCAGAATCCGCACCGGGATATCTGTAAGTGATATTTTTACCTTCTAAAATCAACTCATCACTACTATCTTCTGCTATACATGGCCCTATGGATTTTTGGAATTTTATACCTGCTTGCTTTATTTCCTCCGCAGTCTTCTTTAACGAGTAAGATAATTTTTCTAGTTTCATAAATCTTCCCAATTTAACGCTTTGCGGTTCACGAATTCCATATCCATCATTTGAGCCCAGGACATACCATGATTCATCCATTAATCCATCATATACAAAATGACCCTTATGCATAATACAAAGACGAGGAAACCACGCAGCCAGCTCATTGACCCTATGCTCAACAACTACAATGGTCATATGTTCTTCTCTCTGCAAAGAAACTAACAATTCAAGAAAAGACTGCACTCCCTGGGGATTCATCTGGCTCACCGGCTCATCAAGAATAAGCAATTTCGGCTTTGTCACTAATACGGATGCTAAGGCAAGCCGCTGTCTTTGTCCACCCGAAAGTTCATGAATACTTCTTTCTTCCATCCCATCCAATCCCGTGCGTGCAAGAACTTCCTTAACCTTCTCTTTAACAACAGAAGCTTCTATCCCTCTGTTTTCAAGAGCAAACCCCACTTCATCGGCAACGGTCATCGCAAAAATCTGATCGTCCGGTGTTTGGTATACTGTTCCCACAAAAACGCCTATCTCTTCTGCGGACATCGCCGCCGTGTCCTTTCCATCCAAAAAGATTTTCCCGTCTATAGAACCATCCTCTTTATCCAGCAGTCCTGTCACCGCTTTTACTAAAGTAGATTTTCCACATCCGGATCTACCTGCAATAAGCACCATTTCTCCTTCTTCTATACGAAGATTGACTCCTGTAAGCGTATCCTTTTCTCTGGAAGTATATCGGCAAGATACATTTTGAATATCTAAAATCATGTTCCCATCACCTGCTTAAGCTTCTCTCCCATACGATATCCCATCCAGGCACCAATACTGCTGTATAGAATCCCATTAACCAGCATATAGAGGGCAATAAACCAATCGGCATAGTATAAACGATAAAAGAACATCATCTGCTGCATGTTTATAAAGGTAATAAACGCATCAGCTATACCTATCATTACCGCAATCAAAACAGCGTATTGTTCCGTGATTACTTCTTTTTTAAAGAATCCCCAAACCCATAGCACAAACTCTAAAACAACAATAGATACTGAGCAAATCAGGATTCCCACCAATGTAACACGCCCGAAAAGTATGGCAGACAGGAGCCAACGCATCAGGAAAAACAACGATAATACACCGGGACGTCTGAATAAAATTAACAACGCCATTAAAAGGAGGTATTGCACAATACCATTTAAAATCCCTGTTATAAGCCCCGAAAACGGCCCTAAGATAACATGAAAAAAGTCTCCCAGCAAAGTTACCGGCACAACAACGCCGCCAAAAGCAAGCGCGGCGAAAAGAGCCACCGTAATATCTCCCCGTGCGCCAATCTGGATAGTACATTCCCTCAGCTTCTTAAAGGATGCTATTACGAATGCTACACATACCCCGGCAAAACCGATGGCAAACATACCTGTACCTTTTCTTTTTACAATCGTCAATGGAACTTCCGTTATTTTTGATATATTTCCATCAGTCAAAGTAATCCGTAAATTATAATTGCCTTCATTAATGGTGAATGGGTTTATATAAAGCGGCATGATAACCGGTTGGCTTACTTGCGGCAAAAGACCTATAGATGCTTCCGTAGCATCAGTGTTCTCATCACTCCAGCCGATACCTCCATCTTCAGTCCTGACCGAAATTAATCCCTTCTTCACTTCACCACTGGGCCGGTCCACAAGTTCTGCCACGAAATGAAGTGTTCTTGTATCTTTATTCGGATTTCTCATTTCAAGGAGAATATACGCTGCCGGCGTATTCAATAATGACGGCCAATCTGTGGGCTTGCTTCCTATAAGCCGATTCCTTATGTTCTCAAGAGTCACATCCCGTACATACAATATATCTTTTGCTTCTCTTTGATCGACTTTTCCATCTTCATCTACAGGGGCAACGATACGTTGTATATACCAAGTAGAATTTTCCTTTTCTTCAGAAACTCCTGCAGCGGATGCTTCGCTTTTGCCGATACTGAAATCAACTTTTTGTATATATTCTTTACCGTCATAACGAATTTCTACAGAAATTGCATAATTCCCTTCTTTCAGATCCTTATCACAAGAAAGAGAAACAACCGAAAAGACTTGTCCATAATTGGCCGGCAGCTTCCACTTTGCTGTAATCACATTATCTTTTGCCGTGTTCCAGCCTTCCATTTTCAGCGCATGGATACCACTTGGCAGAGTCACTTTGATATCAGCCGTTTCTTCTTTCGGAAGATCTATGCTCTCAATATTTAAAAATAAAATTTGTGTACTCCCCGCAGGTATTACTTTATGCTTTTCTCCATTCAAACTGTAAGGAAATTGTACATCCAATCGAACTGATTCATTCCCATAAACCGTCAAATGAAACAATGCTGAAAAGATCACTGTGAAAAGGAATAATATTCTACAAATCATACTGTCCTCGCTCATAAGCTGTTTGCCGTCCTATGCATAGCAAACGATCTTCGCTTATCTTGTCTACATGAAAATACGATGCACCCATTTTCTGCGCCAATTCTTTTGCAAGTCCCAGTTTAATAAAACTCGATTCTGTATCAATCACTGCGATCGGCATATGCCGATGTCCAATCCGCTCTGCTTCTGACAATGCATCTCTCACGGGGTCTGTATTTTTATTAAGCGAATTGGTTGCTCTCCCATCAGTAATCAAAATTAACACCGGATCTTGTAACGGATCCTGCCTGTAAAGCCTGTCGAGCATATCTTCCGCTTTTATAAGTCCCTGGGCAAGTGGTGTTTTCCCGCCAGTGGGAAGTGCTGCTAACTTCTTTTGTGCAAATTCTATACTTCGTGTTATCGGTAAAAGGACTTCCGCCCTATCCCGCCTAAATGCGATCATACCCACTCTATCACGTTTCTGGTAAGCATCCGCCAGCATTTTAAATACCACCCCCTTAACCGCTTTCATCCGTTCACGGGCACCCATAGATCCACTTGCGTCAACAAGAAATAAAAATATATTGCCTGTCCTTTTTTCCCTTTCTTTCCGCCGGATATCCTCATGACGGATGACCACAGCGCATCCGTTGGATTGTCTGCCTTTTTGATGGGGTGCCGCTGCGCGGAGTGTGGCATCAATTGCAATATCATGTGTTTCACCCTTAGGAATACCGGCTTTTACATACCGTCCCTGTCTCTCATCGCTTCTCGTTATATGTCTCTTTCCACTGCCTTTGGGGGTAAATTGTTTTTTCTCGTTCTGTATCCAAAGCGGAGGAAGAGTTACATGTAAATCTGCGGAATCTACTTTTTCATCATCCGCCCCCTGCGGAAATTCCGGCATATCCGATGATGATTCATCATTGTCACTCCCATTCCCCGCCGCTTCAACAATATGATTCCCGCTTGGATCCTCTCCATCATCACCAAGATTATTATTTTCAGATTCCTGATCTTTCTCTATATCGTTTTTATCCGGATTTTCCAGTTCATCAGACTGCGGCAGTTCCTGTTCACAATTCTTTCTCATACGGTGGGGAAGTACAAATTCCGCCGCTTTTTCCAGATCCTTAGGCAATACATATCTTCTTTCTGCCAAGGCAGCCAATGCTCGTGCCGCTTCAATTAAATAGATATCCGCCCGATGTCCGGATACATGTGCTTTTAAAGCATATACCGATGCCAACTGTATCATGGCCGATGAAACAACCACTTTGGGCAGCAAGGACATTGCAGAATGTATTGCCTTCTTTATTTTTTCATTTTCCAATTTCCATAAATTACAAAAAGACGCACAATCCTTTTCGAAAGAAATAGTACGTTTTAATATCTCAACACGTGTATTTTCATCATGGATATTATCAACATTTACGAAAAGCCCAAACTGATCCAAACAAGCCCCGGATAGCATCCCGCTTTCCGGATTTATTGCGGCAATAACGGTAAAACTCGTATCACACCGCAGTGATAATCCATCCCGTTCAAGCTGATACATCCCAACTTCTGCAATATCTAAGATAGAATCCAGCAAATCCTCCCGCAATAAATTAACATCATCTAAATAGAGCACACCTTGATCCGCTTCATTAATAATTCCGGGATACAGTTTTTTCTGTCCGCTGTAAATGGCTTTTTCAGTATCAATGGTGCCAAACAACCGGTCTTCGGTAATACTTACCGGTATATCCCGCCACGGTCTCTCAATCAGTTCCTGTGTGCTTCTCATCAGTGTAGATTTGCCAATGCCTCGAGGTCCGGAAATCAAAAGACCACCGGCGCGAGGATTTACCAGCACAACAAGTATGGCTGTTTTTGCATGATTTAGTCCCAATACAGCGGAAAAAGGAAAATTATTGCGCTTCATCATCAATAACCTGATCCACCTGCTCCCAATTCAATGTTTGTTCTTCAAACGGGCGGCGATGCATACGATGTGGGAGAACCATCCTTGACGCCGCTTTCAGATCTTCCCTGTTTACTGACGTACGTCCTTCAACAGCTGCTATCGTTTCTGCCGTTTTAATCAATGTTATATCTGCCCGATGCCCATCAACCCCAAGCAATATAGATATTTTAGCGGCAAGAAACAACAAACTGTCAGAAACCATAACCCGTGGAAGCAATTTTATAGCCTGCTCTATCCTCCCCACTTCTTTTTCCTGTTCCTCTTCCCAATCGGCAATAAACTTCTCCGAATCCGCCTCATATGCCAATCGGCGTTTTACAATCTCCGCCCTTTTCTCCGGATTTTGTTCCCCCGCAACCTTGACTGATAATGCGAAACGATCTAATAACTGTGGACGGATGTCCCCTTCTTCCGGGTTCATTGTTCCTACAAGAGAAAACTGCGCAGGATGAGAATAGGAAATTCCTTCGCGCTCCACTGTATTAATTCCCATAGCTGCCGAATCTAAAAGGATATCTACAGCATGATCGTCCAAAAGGTTAATCTCATCTACATATAAGATATTACGGTTCGCATCTGCCAAAATACCTGTTTCAAAACTACGGCGTCCTTCCCGTATCGCCAATTCAATGTTCAATGTTCCCACGATACGGTCTTCTGTTGCGCTGACCGGCAATTCCACCACTTTCATAGGCAATAATACTACCGGAGGTTTTCTGGTGTCATATAATTCGTGACAGCTGTCACACCAGTTTGCTTTATTTTCAGGATCGTCATGATAATGGCATCCTTGAATACATTCCCGCGGCGGTAATAAATCCGCCAATGCACGGACAGCAGTAGATTTGGCAGTCCCTTTTTCTCCCTGGATAAGAACACCGCCTAATCGGGGATTGACCACATTGAGTATGAGCGCCTTCTTCATTTCTTCCTGCCCGATAATCGCAGTAAACGGAAATACTCCCTGTCTTTTCATATGGCTTTCTCCTGTCTTTTCAGATACCGTTTAACAAAAAATTTTTTTAATGCGCATTCTGCTTCCAAACGCCTTACTTGTCCGTTTTTATCAAGCCATCGGGAAAAGCATCCTCCGCCGCAAAGTGAAAAACACTCACACATTCTGCACGCTTTCATAGAGTTTCTGATGAACGTTCCTATCTTCCTGATATTTTCCGGGCACCTGCCTGTATATACATTGCCCAATTTGTATTCACTCTTTCCCATCAGTGAAGAACAGGCATAAATATCACCATGCACATCCACAAAAGCAGCTTCCCCATTCATAGCAAAACATTGAGGAAACTCATACTTCCCCGTCCTCTGCAGCATTCGCACCCGATCTTCCTGTGTAAAATGAATATGTTTTCCTGTAATTTCTTCCAACATATCCATTTTCTTTGCAGTTCTTTCAAGAGCTTTTTCCATTTGCTCGGCAGTGGGCGCACGTAATCCTTTCCCGCGCCCCTGCTCTCTGAGTATATCAAAACCAATCTGATGGACATTCCCATAAAAGTATGCCATATCAACAATCCCATCCAGCTGCTCTACCGTGTCATCAGTTACGACACAAGTAATTCCGGCCTCTATATTTGACTCTCCCAGATTTTGGAAAGCTTGAATCACTTTTTGCGAAGATCTGTCTCCATCTTTTGAAACACGCAAGTTGTTCATAAGTTCAGGACGACCGTCACAAGAAATACCAATTCCTACATGATGGTCAAAAAGCCACTTTCCAATGTCTTTCGCCAGCAAAGCTCCATTCGTTTGTATCTGCATCTGTGCATTCACATGATTTTTCTCTACAAAATCCACTACTTTCCGGATTAAAGGAAATTGCAGCAACGGTTCTCCTCCGGAAAACTGGAGAAGAAATTGATTTTTCGACACATGCGCTAAAGCCACTGCAGCTATGGCAGTTTCTTCAGTCATATCAACTGGATCCTGCTCTGAAGCATAACAATAAAGGCACTTAAAATTACATCGGCCGGTTAACGTGAGCACAAGCATTCGAATTGGTGGAATTTCACACATTGTCATCCCCTTCGCCTTCCAATTCTCCCTCAATGGATAAATACAGATTTTTTAGTTCCTTCATTGTCTTTTCTTTTGCATTCCACAGCCCCCTTGCTTCAGCTTCAAGAAGCGTTTCGGTAATACGCTGCAACGCCCAAGGATTTACACGTTTCATCCAGTCCTGTACCTTTTCATCAAGTGCATATTTTTCTGCATACTTTTCATACATCCAATCTTCCATAACCTCGCTTGTCGCATCCCATTGGAAACTGACAGACACCATTTTTGACATATCGGATGCTCCTTTATATCCGTGATTCATCATACCGTTAATATACTTGGGATTAATCGACTCCATACGAAAAATACGCTTTGCTTCTTCCTGGACTGTCCTTACTTTTGGACGCAGCCGATCTGCACTGTCGCCGGCATAAGAATGGGGTGCTGATCCTCGTATACTTCTTACCGCAGCAATCATCCCTCCATGATAGGCGTTATAATCATCAGAACTGAGCATATTCGTTTCATGATTATCCTCATTCTTTACGGTGACATCCATAACGGATAACCGTTTTCTGAACAGTTCCGGAGAATATTCACCTTTTACCGCTCCTCCATACGCATGACCGCCCCATCGTACAAAGACATC
>OHQF01001583.1_pt1 | contig 11190 bp, 9 predicted proteins | sample 1578001 | NCBI WGS metagenome assembly OHQF01 (sample SAMEA3879538, study PRJEB24766) | human gut metagenome | biome: human-associated habitat; feature: feces | place: USA | collected 1985/1987 | reverse complement strand
GCGGAAAACTGAGCGCGTAGGCGATCGGTGTCCGCATGTCGGGCGATCCCAGCTGGGCCTTGATCGCTCCGTCGCCGAATTCGACCATCGAATGAACGATCGACTGGGGGTGTATCAGCACCGATATCCGTTCGGCCGGTACGCCGAACAGCCAGTGCGCCTCGATCACCTCGAATCCTTTATTGACCAGCGTGGCGCTGTCGATCGTGATCTTGTCGCCCATCCGCCATTGGGGATGCTTCAGTGCCTGTTCCACCGTTACGTGAGCCAGCTCCTCGCGGCTGCGGTCGCGGAAAGCTCCGCCGCTGCAAGTGACGATCAGCCGTCGCACGGGCGACTTTTCTCCCGTCAGGCACTGGAAGATCGCCGAGTGTTCCGAGTCGATCGGGACGATCGGGGCTTTGTGCCGGGCTGCCAGCGGCATCACGTAACAGCCGCCCGCCACCAGCGTTTCTTTGTTGGCCAGCGCCACCTTTTTGCCTGCTTCGACCGCCGCTATCGTCGGCATCAGGCCGGCGTAGCCCACCAGGGCGTTCACGACTACATCGACCTGCCCGCTCTGTACGACTTGCCGCAGGGCTTCCTCGCCGGCATATACCTTGATCGACGTGCCGTCGAGCGCCTGCCGCAGGGCGTCGTATCGCCGTTCGTCGGCGATCACCACGCTGTCGGCGTCGAACTCCACGGCTTGCCGGGCGAGCCGCTCCCAGTTGCGATGGGCCGTAAGGGTCGTGATCTCGAACAGTCCGGGATTTTCCCGAACGATGTCGAGGGTTTGTATTCCGATGGATCCGGTCGATCCGAGCAAGGCGATTCTTTGTTTCATAACGAAGGTCAGAAGACGATATAACTCTCCGGATCGACGGGCTTGCCGTTGCTCCAAAGTTCGAATTCGAAAATTTTGGCGTCGCCGCCGTCGGCCAGCACTTCCGTATTGGATCCGATGACACCGCCCCGTTTTATTCGCTGTCCTTTGGCGACTAACGATTTGGACAGGTTTTTATAAATCGATATAAGGTTGTTGGAGTGCTGTATTTCGATCAGGTAACCCGTTTCGGGGGTCCAGAGATTCATCACCACCACGCCGTCATCCGCCGCGACGATCTGGGTGTCGGGCGATGCGGCGATGCGGATGCCGAAATTCTCGCGTTTGATGTCGAACCGCTCGATGACGATGCCTTCGATCGGGGCGACCATTTCGATGGGCTTGCGTGCGGCACCGCCGCCTGTGCTCTGCCCGAGGCTGTAAGGACCTTCTCCCTCCAGTTCGGCCCGCAGCAGCGAATCTTCGCGGCTGGGCACCACGAGTGTCTTGTTCGTGCGGATGCTGTCTTCCTTGCCTACGGTTCGCACCACCGGAGTCTTGCCCTCCATGATGAGGGCGATGTTGTTGTTATAGGTAATCATGTCGTTCATCATCCGCTCCATGGAATCCAGACGGATGACGCTTTGCATCAGATTTTCGCGCGAGCGGGCCGCTTCGACGCGGTAGCCGGGCAGGAGTTCCAGCACCGGCGTATAGGCCACGATCGACAGAATGAGGATGAAAAGCAGCAGCGCGAAAGCCAGAAACGCGGCGAGCAGACCTGCCGGGGAGATGTGGGTGTACCACTCCTCGACGTTGTCGGTCGCATTGAGCATGCTCAGGCGGCGTTTGCGGGAGAAGCGTTTCCACCACGAGGATATGGAATGAAATGCGTTCATGGTTCTGTTTTTGATCGTTGTTTGCGATTGGACCGAAATCCGCAGGGGTTTCTGCCGGTCGAAAAGCCGGGGCTGTCCGTTTCGTCTTTCCGGTCCGGCATATCGAACGGGGCCGATGGTATTCCTGCCTTTTCGCGCCGGAAAGTTGAATTGTACAAAGGTAACAATAAATCTTTGAATTTAATGCCGGTTTCCTTACCTTTGTACGTTTCTTTGAAACGAGTAAAAAACTGAATATAGTATGATAAAACCGACATTATTGGTGCTGGCTGCCGGCATGGGATCCCGTTACGGATCGCTCAAGCAGATGGACGGGGTAGGTCCCGGCAACGAAGCCATCATCGACTATTCCGTATATGACGCCATTCGTGCTGGCTTCGGCAAGGTGGTATTCGTGATCCGCCACAGTTTTGCTTCCGACTTCCAGGAGGTTTTCACCGAAGAGCGTTTCGGTGGCAGGATCCGCGTGGAGTATGTCTATCAGGAGCTGGATTGCCTGCCCGAGGGGTTCACCGTACCCGAAGGGCGTGTGAAACCCTGGGGAACGAACCATGCGATTCTGGTGGCGAGGGATGCCGTTCACGAGCCTTTCGCCGTAATCAATGCCGATGATTTTTATGGAGCGGAAGCGTTCCGTACCATCGCCGAATACCTTCGCGGATTGGATGGAGCGTCGGGACGCTATTGCATGGTGGCGTACGAGTTGAGCCGGACGCTTTCCGAAAACGGGACGGTGTCGCGCGGCGTCTGTTCGGTAAACGCTGCCGGCGACCTTACGGGAATGGTCGAGCATACGCAGATCGAACGCACGGCGGCCGGGATCGTCGATCACGGTGCGAACGGGGATGAACCGTTGGCCGAAGATACGCCCGTGTCGATGAACCTTTTCGGCTTTACTCCCGATTACTTCGCCCACTCCGAGGCTTTTTTTCGGTCGTTTCTGCAGGAGAGTGCCGGGAATTTGAAAGCCGAGTGCTATATCCCGTCGATGGTCAATAAGTTGATCGCCGACGGCACGGCTTCCGTTCGGGTCCTCCGTTCTCCGGCGCAGTGGTTCGGCGTGACCTATAAGGAGGATAAACCGTTGCTGGTCGCCAATTTGAAGAAGATGATCCGGGCGGGGATTTATCCCGAATACTTGTGGCGATAGACAAATCGTCGTCGGTCCGGTAATGGAAAATCGCCAATCCAAACGGATCGGCGATTTTGATTGATTGGCTTTTTTCTGCACTCGACGAAGTCGGTTTGCGAGTAGAAGGTTTTTGCGAGTTTGGGTGTCGTCCCATGTCCTGATCGAAAGACCAGGCTATTCCGTTCGTCTTTCGCTTTCTATGCCCGATGCCCCTGAAAGGCCGCTCGTTGTTGTTACCAGCCACCTGTCAGCCTCTCTAAAACGAGGTTTAGGCTCTCGACCACCTGTCCGCCGGCTCCGATTCGGAGGTATTCGTGATTCCGGGACAGGTGAAATACCCGGGCTTAATCCAGGTAACCGGCTTCTACCAGTTGTTGGCGGATTTTCACCCAGTCGGCTACCGGACGGGCTACGCCGTCCATAAAGCGGATCGGACATCCCAGTGCACTGTCGTCGATATAAAGGTCGGCGTGGACTTTCGGCGACGAAGTCCAGGACTTCTGTCCGGGATTCTCATTGATGGCGTACAGCGGAATTTTCTGTTCCTTGAACCATTGGACGGCTTTTTCGAGTAGTTGTCCGCTGCGCATGGTGTACAGGATGAGTTTGCAGTCGTTCGCCACGAGCTCCTTGAGTACGGGAACCGCACCTGCGTCCATCCCCATATGCGGATAGGCGTGTGTCACGACGGTTCCGTCGAAATCGATCGCTATGATTGCTCCTTTAACGGCCATATCGGTTATTTCTTTTGAAATTTATTACGTGTCCATTCGCATAATTTGCCCCAGAAACCCTTCTTTGTCGTGGTTTCCTCTTCGTCGAGGCCGTACCCGTAACCATAGCCGTAGCCATAACCGTACCCGTGACGTTTTGTCGAGCTGGCTCCGTTGAGGATGATGGCCATGTTATGGAATTTCTTTTCGCGGTACAGCCGTTCGATATCCGGCAACTGACGACGGTCGAGCAGGCCTTCCCGTACTACGTAAATGCTGAGGTCTGCCAGGCGGTCGGTGATGATGGCGTCCGCTACGGCCATCGCCGGGGTGCTGTCGATAATTATGTAGTCGTAGTGGAGTTTCAGTTCCGCGATCAACTCTTCCATCCGCTGGCTCAACAGCATTTCGCTCGGGTTGGGCGGCTGGATGCCGGCGTAGATGATGTCGAGTTTTTCCGACAGTTTGGATTTGCGGATGATTGCCTGAAGCTCCGTGCTTCCGGACAGGTAGCTCGAAACCCCGTTGGTATCTCCGCCGTGCCCCATCTGTTTGGAGAAGGTGCGGCGCCGCAGGTCCAGATCCATGATGACGACCTTCTTGCCCGTCGTGGCGAACGTCATGGCCAGGTTGGTCGAAACGAACGTCTTTCCGGCGTGGGGATCCGACGAGGTGACCATAATGACTTTTATCTCGCCCTTGCCCAGGTTCATGAAGTTCATGTTCGAGCGGATCATGCGGAAAGCTTCCGACACCGGATCGCGGCCGTTTTCGCGTACGACGAAGCTGCCCCGTTGTTTTTCTCCCGAATATTGCGGAATATCCCCCAGGAACGGAACCGAAAGGTTGTCCTCGATGTCCTTCCTCCCCCGGATCGTGGTGTCGAGTATCTGGATCAGGTAGATGATCAGGAAGGGGATGCCCAGTCCGAACAGGAAGGCGATTCCCGCAATCAGCACGGTATTGGGCGACACGGGGCGCGGGGAACCGTATGCACTGTCGATCGTGCGCGAGTTGCTTTCCGTGATGACCATGGTGATGGCGTTCTCCTCGCGTTTGTTGAGCAGGTAGAGGTAAAGTTCCTCCTTGATTTTCTGCTGACGGACGATGTCCAGAATCTGTTTTTCCTGCGTCGGTACCGAGGATATTCGTTGATTGGTCAGCGCCTCTTCCTTTCGTAAAGCGGCCAGTTGGATCTGCAACGTGGAGATATAGGAATCGAGCGTCGCGATGATCGACCGGCGTGTGGAAGCCAGTCCGTTGCCGAGATTCTGAATGATCGGGTTGTTCTCCGAACTCTCGGAGTTGAGCTTCATATAGCGTTGCAACTCGGTATTGTAGCCCTCTATCTGGGAGTTGTTGATCGCGGGGCTGTTGATCGAGAGCGTTCCGGGAATCAGTTCATTGGTTTTGGTCGGGTCCAGCAGGTATTCTTTGAGGAATTCCGTCATTCGGATCTGGTTTTCCAGCGAGAGGCCGTCGGTTTTATATTGGGCGCTTTCGGTAATCGTCTGCTCGGCTTCCGATACGATATCGTATATTTTGTTGTCTTTTTTGAATTTTTCGATGTTGCGGTCCACTTCGCTCAGTTCTTCGGAGATGATCTCCAACCGATTGTCGATGAATTGTCCCGTGCTTTCTGCGATCCCCCGTTTGTCGTCGATCGCATCTTTTTCGTAAACCGCGATCAGCGTATTGATGACATCTTCCGCTTTTTTGGGAACGGAACTTTTCATAGAAATGGTGATGATCGAGGCCTGTTTGTTGGCTACGAAACTTTTGACTTCATGCTGGTAGAACTGCGTTACTACGCCCAAGTTGCCTTTGGTGACCCGGATCGGAGCCTTTTCGTAGTAATCGGGGGACATATAGAGAGTCGGCCGGATAATCATTTGGCCGACAGGCGTGGAGATCGTATCGCCGAATACGGCCGAAATTTCCTGCTTGAATTTCTGTTTGTCGGGACCGAATATTTCGAAGTAGTTGAGTTTTACGATGCTGTCGGGGCGCAGCGAAACTTCGAACCGGAATCCCTGCCGGTCGTTATCGTTGATGAACTCCACTGCGATCGGACTTTGCCCGTAGAGATCCTGGGGACGTAATCCGTCCTTCGTTTCGTATTGAACGGTCAAACCCAACTGTTTGACCACTTCCGTCATCAGGCGGCGCGATTGGAGAATATAAATTTCGTTGTCCACATTGCGGCGCTGTGACAGGCCCGCCAGGTCGCTCAGGGTCGCCAGGTCGGTATCCCCTCCCTTGCGGCTGTCTTTCACGAGGATGTTGGCCGTGCGGCTGTATATTTTCGGGGTGCGTAAAATGTAGATGTAACCGCATCCGACGCAAACGAATACCGAGATGACGAACCAGTACCAGTTGGCGATTACCGTCTGGATCAGATCGTGCACCGAGAAAGTAATGTGTTCCTCCTGCTTTGTATCGCTGTTCGCGGAGTTCGGGTTGATATTGTTAGGTGTCATGCCTTGTTGTGAAAATTAACGGGTGAGTGTGACGATCAGAGTCGCTACGGACACGGCGGTACTGATCAGCGAGATATAGAAACTGCGGTTCTGGCTGATTTCGCCGGCCTGGGCCCGGTACTTGTTCGGCTTCACGTAAATTACGTCGTTCTGCTGGAGATAGAAATAGGGCGAATCGTAAATGTCCTGCGAAGTCAGATCGAGAGATGCTGTGGTGCGGACGCCGTTTTCCTCCCGGATTACCTTGACGTCGGAGCGCACGCCGTAGATGGTCAGATCACCTGCCAGCGACAGGGCGTCCAACAGGGAGATGCGGTCGTTGGTGATGTCGTACTGTCCGGGACGGGCGACCTCTCCGATGACCGAGATTTTCATGTCGGCGAACTGTATATTGACCGTCGGGTCGCTGATGTATCCGCCTTCCCGGATTTTGTCCGCGATTTCCTGGGCCAGTTCACTACGGGTCTTGCCCTTGCATTGAATGGGGCCGATGATCGGCATATCGAGGTCGCCGTTTTCATCGACGGTCCTGATCTGTAACGACACACTGTTCGACGAATAGGTCGAAAGAGGGGTTCCGGTCAGGGAGTTGAGAGAGGTCGATGTATTGAACGGCGCAGCCAGTTCCGGGTCCCGGCTGTTGACCACGACGGTCAGACGGTCCAGCGGCTTGATGCGTATTTGATAATCCTGGGCGATTTTGATCTGCTCGTCGGCTTGAGTGTCTTGCAGGTAGATCACGCGCTTCTGGGAGGCGCATGACGCAAGAACGACGACCCCGAGCAGGAGGGCGAAGGCCTTTATTCGTTTCATTTCGAAATAGTTTTGTAGTACACGTGTAATTTTGGTATGCAAAGGTAGAAAAAATATATGAATGGGAAAGGTTTTTGTTTGCTATATTTGCGATTACTGTATTTTATAACGCTAAAAGAGACGATTGATTATATGATGAATGCTGTGTGGAGTCGGAATGCCGTGTTGTACGAGATGAACCTGCGGCAGGCGACGCCCGAAGGAACGCTTGCCGCCGCTGCGGAACGGCTCGGTTTTTTGCGGGATTTGGGCATCGATGCCGTTTGGCTGATGCCTCATTATCCCATCGGGGAGGTCGGTCGCAAGGGATCGCTGGGTTCCTATTATTCGATTCGGGATTACCGGGCTGTCAATCCCGAATTCGGGACGATGGCCGATTTCGACGCTTTTGTTCGGAGGGCTCACGCCCTGGGAATGAAGGTCTTGATCGATTGGGTGGCCAATCACACTTCGCGCGATGCCCGCTGGCTCGCGGAATGTCCGGCCGACTGGTACGAGCGGGACGCTTCGGGCCGGCCCGTCGTTCCTAACGGGTGGGATGACACGGCCAAGCTTGATTACACCAATCGGGCCGTCTGGCAGGGACAGATCGACGCCATGCGTTTTTGGCTTGCGGAACACGGGGTGGACGGTTTTCGCTGCGATATGGCGATGCTGGTTCCCATCGAATTTTGGCAGGAGGCGGCACGGCGGTTGCGGGCGGTGAAACCCGACCTGTTCCTGCTGGCCGAAGCCGAGGAGGATTACCTGTTCGACCGGGCTTTCGACGCGTCGTATGCCTGGCGGCTTTATCACCTGATGAACGACGTGGCGCAGCAAAAGTGCCGGGTCGATCGTATTCGGGAGTATCTCTATGCCGATCGGGAGCACGTCCCGACCTGGGCCTTGCGGCTGATGTTCACTTCGAATCACGACGAGAACTCCTGGAGCGGGAGCGAATTCGCCCGCTTGGGGCCTGCCGTGCGGGTCATGACGGCCCTGACGTTTCTGCTGCCGCAGTCGCTGCCGTTGGTTTACACGGGGCAGGAGTTCGGTTACGACCACTCTTTCGCCTTTTTCGACCGGGACCCGCTGCCTGCTTGCGAGCCGAACGAAACGACGGAGTTCTACCGGCGGCTGATCGCTTTGCGGCACGATGCTCCGGCTCTCGCTTCCGGGGAGCGGGGCGGCTCCTTCGTCGAAATCCGCAACAATGCCGAGGATTGCCTGCTGACTTTCGTGAGGGAAACTCCGGAAAATCGGGTAGTCGCCCTGTTGAACGTATCGCCTTATGAAGTACATGCCGATTTCGATACGGGAATCTACGCCGGAGGCTATGCGGACGCCCTGACGGGCGAACGCGTACAGCTCTGCTCGCATGTCGATGAGCGGATGCCGGGCTGGAGCTTCCGGATTTTGACACGGCCGATGTAGATAGGCCGGATTTTTTCGTACATTTGCCGGCGACGGGGAGGCCGTTTTGCGAAGCGGCAATGGCTTCCCGGTTTCGGAAATGCGCATATAATATAAGTTGCATTAGTAGGTTTAGTAGGACGATGAAAAAAATAATTCTGACGATATTTTGCCTCGGAATGCTGTTCCCGCTTCTGGGTTCGGCAGCCCGGCCGTACGGTGTGGAGGAGATTCCCAACGTGCAGGTCGGCAACCGTTATCGGTTCACGTCGAATCCCGACGGGGTTCTTTCCCCTTCGGCAGTCGCCGAGATCGACTCGCTTTGCTATTCGCTCAGGCATCGGGCGTTGGCCCAGGTCGCCGTGGTCGCTGTGGAGGATATTCGCGGAGATGATCTTTTCTCCTTCGCCCATACGCTTTTTTTCCAATGGGGTGTCGGCCGCGCCGATTCGGACAACGGACTGGGCATTCTCTTGGTCGTCGATCGCCGGGAAGTGCGGTTCGTGACCGGACCGGGACTGGAAGGCGTCTTGCCCGATGCACTTTGCAAGCGGATCCAGATGCGTTACATGCTGCCGTATTTCCGGGAGGGAGATTACAGCGCCGGCATGGTGGCGGGGCTGCGTGCCGTGGCATCGGTGCTTGAGGGCAGCGAGCTCGATTCGGGCGGCAACGACGATTTCCGGGCAACGGACGATTTGCCGGCGTGGGCGGTTTTCCTGATCGTCTTTCTGGTCGTCTTCGTGCCGCTGGGCGTCATGCTGGTCGGATTCTACCGTTCCAGACGTTGTCCCCGGTGTCGTGCTTTCGCGTTGGTGCTGCAATCGCGGAACCTTGTCGGGCAGACGGATCATTATAATCTGTTCGAAGACACTTACCGTTGCGGCAAATGCGGTTTCGTCGTGAAGCGGCAGTCCCGAAGTGCGCGCAGCGATAACAACAACCACCGCAGGGGCGGCGGCATGTGGATCGGAGGTTTCGGCGGCGGACACGGTTCGGGCGGCGGCTTCGGTGGAGGTTTCGGCGGCGGCAGCTTCGGCGGCGGTGGTGCCGGTTCCCGTTGGTAAATTTGGAAATTCACTTAAAAAACGATAGAAAAAAATGAAAAAAGTTATCTGGATCGTAGTGGTCGTACTCGTGGTGCTGTTCATCAGCGGCTCCTGTTCGGCCTATAACAGAATGGTCACGGCCGAGGAGTCCGTCAATACGACCTGGGCCGATGTCGAGGCGCAGTACCAGCGTCGTTCCGACCTGATCCCCAATTTGGTCAATACCGTCAAGGGCTATGCCGCGCATGAGCAGGCTACTTTTACCGAGGTGGTCGAAGCCCGTGCCCAGGCCATGTCGTTCAAACTGGATGCAGCGGACCTGACGCCCGAGAAGCTGGCCGAGTTTCAGCAGGCGCAGCAGAAGGTGGGATCGGCTCTGGGACGTCTGATCGCCGTTGCGGAGCAATATCCCGACTTGAAGGCCAACCAGAATTTCCTGGAGCTGCAAGCCCAACTGGAAGGAACGGAAAACCGGATCGCCGTGGCCCGCACACGCTTCAACGATGCGACCCGGCAGTATAATGTGACGATTCGCCGTTTCCCTGCCAACCTGATCGCGGGCATGTTCGGCTTCGATCAGAAAGCCTATTTTGCGGCCGAGGAAGGTGCGCAGACCGTACCGGAGGTGAAGTTCTGATATTCCGGGCTGTGAACGACGATGCGGCGATCTAAGAAGATCGCCGCATCGCGTTATGTGAAGAGCCTGCGGATGGTCGTGAAAGTTTCGGAATATCCGCGTTTCGGGTTTTTCTGGTCTGGTTTTCGGGATTATTACGGGTTCGAGGTATGAAGATCTCGTTTCCGGCGGAATCGCTCGCGGCAGAAGTTACATCGTGCGCTTGACTCCTTTCCGGATCAGCATCCGATTGACCGGAAGTGCTGCGAAGAATCCGCACAGCATGGCTATCTGCATCATAAACCAGAAGGTCCACCCTGTTCGGGGCAACGTGTCATCGGAGAAGAATATCAAGAATACGAGGCTCATCCAGCCATACATACCTGCCTGCCATGCCGTGAGTGACAGGAAATCCGCTTCGCCGGCTTTCAGAAGCGCTTCACCCGGGGAGATGCGGTGCATGCTTCGGATCGCGGCATACTGAAAACCGATGCCGAAGACCAGAGCCAGCAGGTAATCCAGAACCCAGCTTCCGAGTATCAGGCTGCCGCCTATCGAAATCGGGACGATCCAGGTGAACCATTCGCCTGTCAGATCGGCCAGGGTGCATCCGGCTCCGCAGTGGAGCGTAGAGAGAACCACCGATCGCCATTTCGGGTGGCAGTTCGTTTCGGCCATCGTTGAATCCGGCCCCTCGTTCGTATTTTTTATATATGAACCCGATCCGATCCCCCTTTTCGAATATGCGTTCGGTCCCGAAATGTCGGTTCGCATACTTTGTTCCGATGCGGTTGTCAATTTCATGGACCCGTTTTGCGGTATATGGTCGTGGGGCAGTCGCATCACCATATCGGGTGTCCTTTCCGTCGGTTCGCGTTTGTCCGGAAGTCTTAATCGCATGTGGTGTGTAGGTTCGGGCGGCAGGGTGTTGCGGCTGTTGGGTTTCACCCTTCCGAGCAGGAGGTAAGCCCATAGCCCCAACGGTCCGGCCCATAATCCGGTGAGTACCCATACGCTGTCCATGATTCTCATAGGCTGGGGACGTCGTCTGAGGTCGAGAGCTATCAGCATGGCTGCGAGCACTCCCGATATGACAAAAATGGCCGAAATAATGGTTAATGCATGCATATCCGATGATAATTATTGCCCGATTCTTACAAGATGCGTACCGATTTTCGGATCTTGCCCGGGGAGCGGTTGGAGCGGGGGAGTGTCCGTTTTCCGGGGTGTCCGGCCGTGGGGCGAACCCTTTTTTGCCGCAGGGAGGTATTGATAAAAATTTCGGGGATCG
>OHQF01001582.1_pt1 | contig 11193 bp, 7 predicted proteins | sample 1578001 | NCBI WGS metagenome assembly OHQF01 (sample SAMEA3879538, study PRJEB24766) | human gut metagenome | biome: human-associated habitat; feature: feces | place: USA | collected 1985/1987 | reverse complement strand
TCAGATTGGTCAGCTTCCGGATGAGATACATGGCCGTCTGCCGGGCCTCGGCGGTACCCTTGTTCTTCTGGGTGCCCCGGAGGACGGACTCGTCCACATTGTAGAACTTGCACACCTGAGTGACGATAAGCCCCGGGGTGGGCAGGGCGTTGCCCTCACTTTTGAACATGTCGTCAATGGCCCGGGAAATGTTGGGAAGATCCAGGGGCATATTGTTCAGATCCCGGTAGGCCAGAATCTTCTTCACCGTGCCCTCAATCTGCCGGACGTTGGAGGTAATGTTCACGGCGATGTAGTTGCACACGTCGTCGTCCAGAGTCAGCCCCAGCTGCTTGGCCTTGTTTTTCAGAATGGCCATCCGCGTCTCATAGTCCGGCGGATTGATATCCGCGGTGAGGCCCCAAAGGAACCGACTGCGCAGCCGCTCTTCCAGGGTGAGCATGTCGTCGGGCTTCCGGTCGGAGGTCAGGACGATCTGCTTGTGCTCCTCGTAGAGCTTATTGAAGGTATGGAAAAATTCCTCCTGGGTGGATTCCTTACCGGCGATGAACTGGATATCATCCACCAGGAACAGGTCGGCCTCCCGGTACTTGCTCCGGAATTCAATGTTCCGGCCGCTTTTGATGGCGTCGATCAATTCGTTTGTGAACTGATCGCCCTTGATGTAGACGATGTTGGCATCCGGATTTTCCTTGCGGATGCCGTTGGCGATGGCGTAGAGCAGATGGGTCTTGCCCACGCCGGGAGGGCCGTAGATAAACAGGGGATTGTATACCTGCCCCGGGGTCTTGGAAACGGCAATGGCAGCGGAGTAGGCAAACCGGTTGGACGGGCCCACCACAAAATTATCAAAGGTAAACTGAGGGTTAAAGTCCATGGCCGTGGGGGACTTTCCCTTCTGCTTTCTGGCGTTCAGCTCCTCGTCGCCGTAGACCAGAAGCTTGGCGTCGGAATTGAAAATTTCCTTCAGGGCGTCCTGAATCAGATCGGTGCACCGGCGGCGGATGATCTCCCGGCGAAAATCCGAGGGGGAATAGAGAATCAGGTTGTTTTCGTTCAGCTCCACGACCTCGGCATCGTCCAGCCAGGCAGAGATGGTGACAGCCCCCAGGCGCTCCTCAATATAGCTGAGAACCTTTGCCCAGACATAGGCGGATGAATACATAGTCCGGCTCCTTTCCTTGTCCAGCCCGAAAAGGGCGCGCGTATTGCTTTTCGGGCACAATCTTTCAACCTAAATTTTATCACATTTCACCAGAAAACACAAGGAGTTTTTAGGGAAAATTAAGGGAAGAACCCTACGAATTGCCGAAGAATGGGAAGATAAATGGAGAACATTTGTATTTGCCTGAAAGATGGGTGGACATACCCCCCAGATTGGAAAAAATTTGGCCCTTCTTTTTCGTCAAATTGCGTCTTGACCGGAAAAATAACCTATGTTAGAATTTATCACTAAGGAAGCAGCAGGTCAAAATACCCGAAAAACGGATTGGAAAAGGAAACATCATGGCAACGGAAAAGACAACTCTGCACGCAGCGAAAAAATTCTGGACCTACCTGGTGATTGCCGGCGTGGCGATGATCGGCGCAATCAACTATGAGCTTTTCGTCTTCCCCAACCAGTTCGCTCCCTCCGGCCTGAACGGTATCTGCACCATGATCCAGTATGTCACGGGCATCAGCGTGGGCTATCTGAGCCTGCTCGTCAACGTGCCCCTTGCCGTCTGGTGCTATATTGAGGTCAGTAAGCCTGTGGCTCTGCGGAGCATGGTCTATGTGATTACCTTCTCCATGGGACTGATTCTGCTTGACCATGTGGATCTTTCCGCCTTCGCCTATTCTACGGAGAACGGCACCAGCAAAATTCTGGGGCCTCTGGTTGCCGGTGTGATTCAGGGCTATGTCTATTCCATTCTGGTCAAGGCCAGCGCCTATACCGGCGGCACGGATTTTGTCTCCGCCATCGTACATAAGCATTCTCCCCAGATGGGCTTTTTCGGCGTCACCTTTGCCCTGAATACCTGCGTGGCCGTGTGCAGCTATTTTGTCTACGGCTATCAGATGGAGCCGGTGATTCTGTGCATTCTCTATAGCTTTATGTCAACCACCGTAGGCGAGCGGCTGATGAAATCCGGCCGGTCTGCCATTGCCTTTGAGATCATCACCGACTACCCGGAGGAAATCTCCAGGGCGATTATCAAGAACATCCATCACACCACCACTCTGATTCCCGGCAAAGGCATGTACTCCGGCCGGGAGACCAGCGTTCTGCTGTGCGTGGTGAATAAGACCCAGGTGGCGGCGGTAAACCAGATCATCCACCAGTACCCCAATACCTTCGCCATTGTCAACCCGGTCAGCGAAATTCTGGGCAATTTCCGCAAGCTCAGCTCCTCCGGCAAGGAGATCGCCGAGGTTCTGGACTCCGGCGACGGAAAAACACTGTAATATAGGGGCGGCCAAAGGCCGCCCTTATCATAAACAACCCCGTAAAAAAACTTATCCCACATACATTACTTTCAAAGAAACAGGAGGAACCCCCCAATGGCTTATTACTATCCGGAACCCAGCCACACCTTCAGCGAGTATCTGCTCATCCCCGGCTATACCTCCGAGGACTGCATCCCTGACCGGGTCAGCCTGAAGACCCCCCTGGTCAAGTACCGCAAGGGCGTGGAGGAGCCTGCTCTCAGCCTGAACGTGCCTCTGACCTCCGCCGTCATGCAGTCCGTTTCCAACGATACCCTGGCCATTGCCCTGGCCAAGGAGGGCGGCATCAGCTTCATTTTCGGCTCCCAGAGCATTGAGAATCAGGCTGCCATGGTGGCCAAGGTGAAGGGCTACAAGGCCGGCTTCGTCACATCCGCCTCCAATCTGACTCCGGATGCCACCCTGGCGGACGTGCTGGCGCTGAAGGCCAGAAACGGCTTCTCCACCGTGGCCATCACCGCCGACGGCACCGCCAACGGAAAGCTGCTGGGCATTGTCACCAGCCGGGACTACCGGGTTTCCCGGATGGAGCCTACGGACAAGGTCTGCGACTTCATGACCCCCCGCTCCAAGCTCATCACCGCCCCCAAGGAGACCACTCTGAAGGAGGCCAACGACATCATCTGGGAGAACAAGCTGAACAGCCTGCCCATCGTGGACGAAGACGACCATCTTCTGTACTTCGTCTTCCGGAAGGACTACGCCTCCCACAAGGCCAACCCTCTGGAACTGCTGGATGCCAAGAAGCGGTATCTGGTGGGCGCGGGTATCAACACCCGGGACTACGCCACCCGGATTCCCGCTCTGCTGGAGGCCGGTGCGGACGTGCTGGTCATCGATTCCTCCGAGGGCTACACCTGCTGGCAGGAAAAGACCATTCAGTGGGTGCGGGATACTTACGGCGACACCGTGAAGATCGGCGCGGGCAACGTGGTTGACCGGGACGGCTTCCTGTTCCTGGCCAAGGCCGGGGCGGACTTCGTCAAAGTCGGTATCGGCGGCGGCTCCATCTGCATCACCCGGGAGACCAAGGGCATCGGCAGAGGCCAGGCCACCGCGCTGATTGAGGTGGCGGCAGCCCGGGACGAGTATTTCAAGGAAACCGGCATTTATGTGCCCATCTGCTCCGACGGCGGCATTGTCCACGATTACCACATGACCCTGGCTCTGGCCATGGGCGCGGACTTCCTGATGCTGGGTCGGTACTTTGCCCGGTTCGACGAGTCTCCCACCAATAAGGTCATGATTAACGGCGCTTATATGAAGGAATACTGGGGCGAAGGCTCCAACCGTGCCCGGAACTGGCAGCGCTACGACCTGGGCGGCTCCGCCAAGCTGAGCTTCGAGGAGGGCGTGGATTCCTACGTCACCTACGCCGGTTCTCTCCACGACAACGTGGAAGGCTCCCTGTATAAAGTCCGCTCTACCATGTGCAACGTGGGCGTGACCAACATCCCCGACCTTCAGCGGGATGCCAAGCTGACCCTGGTGTCCTCCGTGTCCATCGTCGAGGGCGGCGCCCACGACGTGACCCTGCGTTCGACTTCTAATGTGAAGTAAGTGGATATGTGTAAACGTCCCGTGGAAATTTCTCCACGGGACGTTTTTTGTATCACGCACATAACATTGAGATACTATAGGCACTGAAATAGAGGTATGTCATTGCGAACCAGTGACCGATGTCACTGGTGTGGCAATCCGTACCCAAAGCCTTCCCCTCCGGGGAAGGTGGCTCGCGCGTCCCCCGCAAGCGCGAGACGGATGAGGGCCAAGACTCCCTTTACACAAGGGAGCCTTGGGGAAACGGATTGCCACACCAGTCTGCGGACTGGTTCGCAATGACACGCACAAATTACAGTTTTCTGAACGAAAATATCCCCCGTCGGGATTTCCCGGCGGGGGGTTATTTTTGTGATAGGCAAACTTTAGAACATACTGCGTTCCGTCTCCACGGCATCGGACTCGGTGACCGTGTCATAATACAGGTAATAGACGGTGGTGCCGCTGTCAATGCCGGAGAGAATTTCCACATTCTCTCCGTCGGACAGGCCGGTGGTGACCTCCACAGGGTTGGCAGGCTCCCCGGTTTTCTTGTCCTTGCCGGTGTAGACCAGGGTCTTGCCTCCCTCGTCCCGGAGGGCGGCCACAGGCAGGGTCAGCACGTCCATTTTTTCGTAGAGGGTCAGCTGGGCGGTGGTGCTCATGCCCGGAAGCATATCGCTTTCCCGGGACAGGGTGATCTCCACGTCGAATTTGCTGCTGCCGCCGTTGCCGCTGCCGGTCTGAGCCACCCGGGTGACCTGACCTTCAAAGGTTTCGTCGGGCAGGGCGTTCATGGTCAGCTGGGCGGTCATGCCGGTCTTTACGCCGGCGATGTCCTTTTCGTCCACGGCAATGGTGACGGTCATCGTGTCCAGGGGGGTGACGGTCAGAAGCACGTCCCCGTCCAGACTGTACAGCTGGGTCTGGGAGCTGCCGGTACCGCCGTAGCCGCCCATGGAGAAGCCGCCTATCATACCCATCAGCCCGCTGAGGTCAAAGCCGGGCTTCTGGGAACCGCCGGAGGAAATCTTCACCAGGCCAAGGGGACTGTCGTTTTCGCCAGACTTGTGCACGGTGACGGACAGCAGCACGTCTCCGGCCTGATAGTTTCCGGAAGCGGAAATCGTATCCGCCTGGACGCAATTTTTGGTGGAGAAGGGCTGTCCGTCCTTCCGGGCCCAGCCGCTGGCGGTTTTCACCACATCATAGACGGTGGAATCCCAATAGCCTACCAGTGCGCCGCTGCCCACGGACACCACCTTGAATACCTGGCCGGTGTAGGTGGCGTTCTGGAAATAGCAGCCGTCCTTGTGCTTGGTGGCGGGGCAGGGATTGCTTATGGATGCTTCCACACCAATACAGCTTTCGATGCAGTCGGCCTTGTGATGCCCGGCGGTACATTTGCCCTGGGTGTCCGCGCTGATACAGGACTCGATACATCCCTTCTTATGAATATGCGCCGGGCACTCACCGCTGACCGCGGACTCGGTGCATTTTTCAATACAGCCGTCGTAGTGATACTTGGTTGCCGGGCACTTGTGTTCCTGGGTGGTCTCGATACAGGATTTGATGCAGTCGGTGTGGTGAGCACCGGTGGCCGGGCAGTCCTCAGGATTTTCCGCATGGGTACAGGCCATAATGCAGTCGGTAAAGTGCTCGGAGGCCATGCACACCCCTTCGGAAGAAGCGTGCTTGCAGGCCTTGGGGCAGCCAGCCTGATGACCGGAATCCGTACCCTTCAGGGGGCACTTGTCATCGCCGGTGCAGGTCTGGGTCACCTGGCTCAGAAGCACCAGCCGGAAGTCCCCACCGTCGGCATTCAGAAGACTTGCGGTGAGTTCCTCGTCCTCGGCGGCCAGCAGATGGGTGCTGTCCGTGTCAATGCCGGAAACCAGACCGTCGCAGGGGGCGGTAATGACGCCGGTATCCTGCCAGGTCAGAAGCTTCTGAAGCAGCTCCTCATAGTCCCGGTGCGTTTCGGCCAGCAGCTCCCGCTGGGCGGTGTAGTCCGTGTCCTTCAGGGTGAAAAGGCTTCCTCCGGAGGAAACCGTCTGCTCCAGACGGATATTCACCTGGGAAACGGTGCCGTTGAAGGCGGTGGCCAGCCAGGGATTGTGGATTTCCAGGGAACCGGAGCCAAGGCCTTCCAGGGTGACGGTGTCGCCTACGGCGTAGCCGTTGTCGGCAATGGTCACGGTCAGCTCCCCGTTCAGATTGGATTCCACCCGGCCGGTGACGGTTTTCCCGGAATCCAGGGTGACGGGAATGGAATCTCCCGGAATCAGCTGGGAGGAAACGGTCAGGGTGACGCTCATCCGGCCGTCCAGGCTCAGCAGCGCCAGAGCCCCGTGCTCCACCAGCACCTGGGTCACGGAATCGCCGGGATTGGCGTAAATAGCCTTCACCCGGCCTCCGGCAGGGGCGGTGACGGTGGAGGCGGATTTTTCATCGGAAAAGGTTTCCATCTGCTTTTCCACAGCAGCCATGGAAGTCCGGATTTCGGTGACAGCGGTGAGGGCGGAAACCTTGTCGATTTTCGCCACCGGGTCGCCTTTTTTGACCTCCTGGCCGTTTTTCACCAAGAATTCGGTGATTTTCACCTCCGAGGGCAGCTCGATGTCCTCGCCGTCCCCGGCTTCCAGGGTGCCGCCGCCCCGGACGGTGGCCTGGACGGAACCTTCCTTGACCGTCGCTTCCAGCACACTTGCCACCGGGCCGTCCTGGGCATCCTGCTGCCGGGCCAGAGCGGGCAGCATTGCCAGACCTGCCACCACCACCGCCAGCACCCCCCACAGGATGTACCGGCGGACATTTTTCTTCTTCGTCTTGTCCATAGTTATCCTCCGTAGTGCAGCGCGTCGATGGGCTTCATCTTTGCCGCCTTATTGGCCGGGTACAGTCCGAAGACCACGCCGATGAGGAAGCAGAAGGCCACAGCCAGCATCACAACGCCCCCATCCAGGGCGAAGGAAATGCCCGCGCTGGCGGTGACGGTGGAAACCACCTGCAAAATGGCCCAGCTCAGGAAAATCCCCAGGCCGCAGCCCATCATGCACAGCACCACCGCCTCCATGAGAAACTGGGTCAGAATGGTGCCCCGGTTTGCGCCGATGGCCTTGCGGATGCCGATTTCCCGGGTTCGCTCGGTGACGGTGACCATCATGATGTTCATAATGCCGATGCCGCCTACCACCAGAGAAATTCCGGCAATGCCGCCCAGCAGAATGGACAGCGTGGAGGTGATGGAATTCATGGCCTCCTCCAGCATATTGGAGGAATCCACCTCAAAGGCATCCTCGTCCTCATCGAACCGCTCCATGAGAATCCGGGTCATTGCGTCGGCGGCAGCGTCCACGTTGGAGCCCTGCGCCGCGGACAGATAGAAGGTGGTCACATTGGTGCTGACGCTGTCCGTCAGACGGATGAGGGTGGAATAGGGAATATAGGCCATCAGGGTTCCGGAGGTAAGCATGGACATCATGGAGCTGGTGTCCTCCTCCAGCACCCCCACCACCTCAAAGGAAACGCCGCCCAGAACCACCGTCTGGCCAACGCAGTCGGTGTAGCCAATCAGCTCCTTGGCGGCGGTGTCGTTGAGAACGCAGACATAGGTGCGGTTGTCCTGGTCGGTGGTTTTCAGCCACCGACCCATGGAAAGCTGCAAGCCCTGGATATCGTAATAGGAGGGCGTGATGCCGTAAACGGTGACGGTGTCGTAGTTGGCTCCGTGCTTGCCCACAAGAGAGGTGCTGGTGCGGGCGGAAATCCGACCGATATCCGGCTCCTCCGACATCCAGGTATTCAGATCGTCCAAGTGGATAGGCTTGCCCTTGTCGTCGGACACGGTGACGGTGACGAGACTGGTACCCAGGTCGGACACCGCGGTGGTGACGGAATTGGTTGCGCCATTGACCAGGCTCACCAGCACCACCAGAGCCATAACGCCGATGATGATGCCCAGCATGGTCAGAGCCGCGCGCATTTTATTGGCACCGATGGAACGCAGTGCCATCACAAAAGACTGCATTACAGGCTCACCTCCGAAATCTGACCGTCCAGAATGTGGATGGACCGCTGAGCCTGCTTGGCAATGCCGCCGTCATGGGTAATGAGGACGATGGTATTGCCCTGACCGTGAAGCTCATGGAAAATGTCGATGATCTCCCGGCTGGTTTTGGAGTCCAGCGCGCCGGTGGGCTCGTCCGCCAGAATCAGCTTGGGCCGGGTGACGATGGCCCGGGCGATGGATACCCGCTGCTGCTGCCCGCCGGAAAGCTCCGTAGGCAGGTGCTTTGCCCGGGCGTACATGTTCACCCGCTCCAGAGCCTCCTTCACCCGCTCGGTGCGCTCCTTCTTGGGAACCTTCTGATAGATGAGGGGCAGCTCCACGTTTTCCTCGGCGGTAAGCTTGGGAATCAGGTTGTACTGCTGGAACACAAAGCCGATCTTCTCATTTCGCACCTTGGCCAGCTGGTTTTCGGTGTAGCTTTCGATGGGCAGGCCGTCCAGCAGGTATTCCCCCGCGTCGGCCACGTCCAGCCGATGATGTTCATGAGGGTAGATTTTCCGGAGCCGGAGGGGCCGATGATGCTGACAAATTCCTTCGGATAGATGTGCAGGTTGGCGTGATCCAGCGCCCGAACCCGGTCGTCGCCCACCTGGTAATATTTGCACACGTCTTTCAGCTGAATCATGGCTCAGCCTCCCATGCCGCCGGAGGGTCGTCCGCCGCCCATATTTCCGCTGGGCATTCCGCCGGACATCCCGCCGGACATCCCGCCGGACATCCCGCCGCTCATTCCGCCGGGCATGACCATGAAATCACCAAAGCCGCCGCTGTCGGCCTCGGTGTAGTAGACGGTGTCTCCCTCCTTCAGGCCGGAGGTGATCTCCACATCGTCGTCGTTCTGCATACCGATGGTCACTTCCGTCCGGCCGGTGTAGCGCTTCTGGGCTTCGTCATAGCCGGTGTAGACATAGTAGCTGGCGCTGTTCTGATGCAGAGCGTCCACGGGAATAATCAGGGCGTTTTCCGTGCCCTCAATCCGCACGTCCACGTCGGCGGTCATGCCCACCAGCATCCCTTCCTCCCGGTCGAGAGTGACCTCGGCGGAATACCGGGTCACGCCGGTGGAGGTGTCGGCTGCCTTGCTGATGGAGGTGACGGAGCCGGTGAAGGCATCGTCGCTGACGGAACTGACGGTGATCTGCGCCTCCTGCCCCTCCTTCAGGGACAGAATGTCCGTTTCGTCAATGCTGATGGTGACGGTCATCTGCTTCTGGGGGTATAGGGTGAGAATCTGGGTTTCCGTTGCGGAGGTGGCGGTGTCCTCATCATATTCCACGCTGGTCACCAGACCGTCCTGGCTTGCCAGCACCGCCCCGTCCCGGTAAATGGTCAGAAGGCCTGTCAAAGTGTCCTCCAAATCCTGCCGCTGACGCAGCAACGCGTCAAAATTCGCGCTGGTTTTGGTGTCGCGCAGGGTCATCAGGGTGGAGCCTGCGGTGACGTTGGCGTTTTCCTTGCAGGAAATGCTCTTGACCGTGCCCACATAGCCGGTGACGGCTACGGGGGAATGGATGTACAGCTTGCCGGTGCCCAGGATTTTCCCGGCGGCATCGGCCACAGTGACCTGCTCGTCCAGGGCAGGGCCGTTGTCCGTGACCAGCACGGTGACGGTGCCCAGGGTGGCGCTTTCCACGGTGCCCTCCACCGCGGTACCGTCGGACAGGGTGACGGTGACGGCATCGCCTCTGGCGCAGCTGTCGGATTCAAAATCCACGGCCATGTAGCCGTCCACGCTCAGAAGCGCCAGAGCCCCGTTTTCGGTGACGCTGGAAACCACGTTGTCGCCTACCTGGGCGTAAATCTTCTTCACCCGGCCGCCTACGCTGGTGGTGACACTGGTGGAGGCGGTGTCGGACTTGGCGCTGTTGATCTTCTTATCCAGGGTCTTGATCTGATCCTGGGTGCTGCTCAGAGTGTCTACCACGGAAGCCATGTCCACCTTGGCCAGCAGGTCGCCCTTGGCAACCGCGTCTCCGGCCTCGGCGATGACCTCGTCCACCTCCACACCGGCGGGGACGGTCACGTCCTCCTCGTCCACCTGCTCCAGCACGCCGCTGCCGGAGACCAGGGTGTGAATCGTGCCCGGAGCCACGGTGTAGCTCTGCACGTCCTTCTGAGTGGCGGCAAACCGGGCGTCCACGTTTTTGCGCAGATGGGAAACCACCATCACCAGAGCCGCGAAAATCACCGCGACAATGATAATTACCCTGCGCAGCCGCTTGCGCCTGTGCTGCTTCTTTTCCTGACTGAGCTTGTCAAATAGCGCCTCGCCAGTCTTTTGCTGTTCCTCCATAGGCTTTCTCCTAACTGTGTGAAGATAATATTCACAAAAATGACGTTATTATTTTATAAAACCTGTCAGGGACAATTGGGAAGAAACTGTAAACAAATTGGAAAATGATTGGCAGATTCCGGAGAATGCCCGGAAAAGAATGTCATTTTGTAACCAATTTATCGGAAAGGAAAAAGCTCCCTGTATTAGGGAGACGGCACGGTACATCCGTGCCGGGGGATTGCTTGTCAGGTATGTAAATTATGGGAAATAGACCGTATAAAAAGAAAAATAATGTGGTTTTATTTCCCTTGCAATTTGTCGAAATCTGTGTTACCCTAATCCCGGTGCTACCAGCACCCCGGCAGGCGGTTCCCCTCGATTCATTTCGGGGGTGATGCTCTTCTTTTGCCCCCTTGTTGAAAGGGGGTGGCAGGTATGGATGTTACATGGGAAGGAATTTTTCAATTCTGCATGCTCATTGTTGCTGTCATTGCCCTGGTTCTCCAGGAAAATAATAAGAAGAGATAACCGTCCTTCTCCAAAGTCACAGTTATCTCTTCTTAACTAGCTTGGGGAGCCGTCCTGCTGGTAGCTCCTTTATGTTTACTATACTCCTATTTTTCCGGTTTGTCAACTGCCCCGCTTTTCGGCGGGGCAGTTTTGGTATGTCAAAAAGCCTGAAAGATATATTGTCATTGCGAAGCAGTGAATCTTTCAGGCTATTTTCAATAAACTACCCATAGCAAGCCGAAAGGTTCTGCCGCAGTTCGTTAGGGCGGCCGGGGGGTACTTAGGGGGGCGGCTTTTCGGCAGCGCC
>OHQF01001570.1_pt1 | contig 11247 bp, 7 predicted proteins | sample 1578001 | NCBI WGS metagenome assembly OHQF01 (sample SAMEA3879538, study PRJEB24766) | human gut metagenome | biome: human-associated habitat; feature: feces | place: USA | collected 1985/1987 | reverse complement strand
GGATAGGTTTTTATCTCCTATCCTTTCTTTTTTGTGTGAAATTTTATTTGGTGAACAGTAATTCACGATATTTAGGTAATGGCCAAATCTCATCGTCTATTTCTAGTTCCAAATGGTCAATATGGTCGCGGATTTCTTCCAAATATGGACGCACTTGTTCCTCGTAACTGAAGGCTTTCTCTACTTGGCTTCCCAAATGATTTGCTACTTTTCGGGCTTCTGTCATGTTGTGCACGGCTTTTTTAATAGCAAGTATGCGGTTTTGAATTTCACGTACCAAATTCTTCCGGTCCTCGGTCAGTTTTTCATATTCTTCGGTGGAGAATATCTCTTTTAGACCACGAAGATTTTCTAATAGTCTGTTCTGATAAATTACAGCTGTGGGAACAATATGATTGATGGCCAGGTCGCCTAGTACACGGCTTTCAATCTGGACCTTTTTAGTAAACTTTTCCAGTTCCACTTCTATACGGCAAAACAATTCATTTTCATTGAATATTTTTTCGCCTATCAGTACTGCACGAGATTGTTTATCGTTGAACTTCAGGATGGCTTCGGGTACATGGCAGATATTAGTCAATCCGCGTCGCGCGGCTTCTGCTTTCCATTCTTCCGAGTAGCCGTCACCTTCAAAACGGATGTTTTGTGAAGCGATAATGGTTTCTTTTAATACCTTGTATAGAGCTTCTTCCTGTTCCATCCCTCCGTTTACTAATTTATCTATCTGGGTCTTGAACTCATTCAACTGGTGTGCCATAGCGGCATTGATAACAATCATTGATGCGGCACAGTTAGCAGATGAACCTGCGGCACGGAATTCAAAACGGTTTCCGGTGAAGGCAAAAGGAGAGGTACGGTTACGGTCTGTATTGTCTTGCAATATGGCAGGTATGCGCCCGATACCCAATTGCAATGCTTTCTTTTCATCAGGGGTCAGTTCAGCGTCATTCAGACGTGCCACTACTTCGTCTAACATATGGGAAAGATGACGTCCTAGGAAAATAGACAGAATGGCGGGAGGTGCTTCATTTGCTCCCAGGCGATGGCTGTTTCCGGCACTGACAATAGAGGCACGTAGTAAATCCTGGTTTTTATAGACCATCATCAGTACGTTGACTATGAAAGTAAGGAAAAGCATATTTCCTTCCGCAGTCTTGGCAGGAGAGAACAAATTGATACCTGTGTCTGTACAAAGTGACCAGTTGTTGTGTTTGCCCGATCCGTTTACTCCCTTGAATGGTTTTTCGTGGAGCAGTACAGTAAAATTATGTTTGGAAGCGATACGCTTCATCAGGTCCATTACTAGCTGGTTGTGGTCGTTGGCTAGATTTACATCTTCAAAAATAGGGGCTAGCTCAAATTGGTTGGGAGCCACTTCGTTATGCCGTGTTTTTACCGGAATTCCTAGTTTGTGACATTCTAGTTCCAACTCTTTCATAAAGCTGGTTACACGTGGAGGGATGGAACCGAAGTAGTGGTCATCTAGCTGCTGGTCCTTGGCAGACGAGTGTCCCATTAAGGTGCGTCCGGTCAGACAAAGATCCGGACGTGCATTATATAGTGCGGTATCCACTAAAAAGTATTCTTGTTCCCAACCTAGATTGGCGAATACGCGTTTTACGTTTGGATCGAACATTCTGCAAACTTCAGTTGCTGCTTTGTCTACAGCACCTAATGCCTTCAATAAAGGAGTTTTATAGTCGAGTGCTTCGCCTGTATAAGAGATGAAGATAGTAGGAATACAAAGTGTGCTGTCTACAATGAAAGCCGGAGAAGAAACATCCCATGCCGTATAGCCTCGGGCTTCAAATGTGTTCCGGATACCGCCGTTGGGAAAACTGGACGCATCCGGTTCTTGTTGGATAAGCAGTTTGCCCGAGAAGCGTTCTATAACATTACCGTCATCACCGAATTCAATAAAGCCGTCGTGCTTTTCGGCAGTTCCGTCAGTCAGAGGCTGGAACCAATGAGTGTAGTGGGTAACATTAAAGGTCTTTGCCCAATTCTTCATGCCATTGGCTATCATGTCGGCCATTTCACGATTGATAGGGGTACCTTTCTCAATTGCGTTTATTACTGCTTTATAAGCCTCACTAGGCAGATATTCCTGCATTTTTTTACGGTCGAATACGTGGTTACCGTAATAATCAGCTAACTTTTCAGAGGGGTAGTCAACTTTAACGGGGCGTCTGTTGGCTAACTCCTGTAGAGCAAAAAATCTCATTTTGGACATGTTGTCTTTCTTTTACTGGTTGTTGGCTGCAAAAATACTGCTTTTTGATTAATAATTCGCTATATCGCTAATCATTTTTCATTTCTGTTAAGGATGTTAATTAAGTATTATCATGCATCAGCCTGTTGGTTTTTGTTTATATTTGCTCTTCAAATGATGAAAAGAAAGTACATTGATGCACTATATACGGATTGTCAGACTGATTATATTTTGTCTTTTGTTACCTTTAGCTGTTCAGGCTAAGAGGGAAAAGGTTGATATGCCCGACAAGCCGGTGGTGTCTGATTCCATTCTTCAGTGTATTTTCCAGTTTTCGCCGTTCTATTCCCGTATCATTGATGAGTATAAGGCTGATTTATATATAAAAGGAAAAGTGAAGGTACATAAGCGCAATCACCTTATCCGCTATGTACCGTCCATGTTCCGTTTCGAAAAACACATCAATGATTATCTTATGGAGTCTCTTAGTGAGTTGCATTATACGGCCCCTGATATATACGACCGTAAGATAAAGGCGGTATCTACTACATTTCCACGTAACAGGGGACAGATAACGGATGTGATGGATTATTTGAACATGAATATCTATTCTTCTTCATTGATGTCCGATAAACTTCTTTCTCCGTTGGATAAGAAATCTAGCAGATATTATCATTATTTATTGGATTCTATAGCTGGTTCTTCCGACTGCCAGCGGTATAAAATACTCATTATTCCCAAATTCCGTGGTACGCAATTGGTCAGTGGATATATGTGGGTTAGTGATCAGATATGGACTATTCGTGAACTTTATATTGAGGGCGTTTATGATGTGATCCGCTTCAAAGTTCGTGTCAAGATGGGGGAGGAGGGCGATGTGGAGTTTCTGCCGGTGCAGTTTGATTTGAATCTTGTTTTTAAGTTTCTAGGTAACCATCTGGAAATGGATATAGGAGCCTGGTTGAAGTACAATGAGATTAAATTTTATGAAGGAGCCGCCCGGCGTAAATCTCAAAAGAAGCATCACCATGATCTGACGGAATCCTACAAGCTGACTTGTGATTCGGAACAGCTGATAACAGATAAGGAAAAGTTCAATGAACTGCGTCCCATTCCGTTGTCCGCTTTGGAAGATTCTTTGTACAGAAGTTATGCTTTACGTCAAGATACGCTTTTACGCGTACCGAAAAAGAAGAAGAATGAACATTTGGAGTTTTGGGGAGAGTTGGGTGATATGCTTATCAGTAGTTACAATGTGAATTTGTCCAGCATGGGGAGTGTGCGTTGTTCTCCACTTATTAATCCGGTGTTGTTGGATTATAGTCACAGCAGGGGTTTTTCATATAAGCAGAAGTTTAAATACAGTCGGCTTTTTCATGATGGGCGTGTACTTAGAATCAGTCCGCAGATAGGTTATAATTTTACACATAAGGAACTTTATGTGAAAGCGGATGCCGATTGGCAATATTGGCCGGAAAAGCAGGCTAGTTTTGAGGTTAGTGTAGGTAACGGTAACCGCATATATAGTAGTGTCGTATTGGATCAGCTAAAGCAATTGCCCGATAGTACCTTTAATTTTGACCAATTGGAGTTGGATTATTTTAAGGATGTGTATCTCAATCTGTTCCATAATATAGAAATAGTGAATGGCTTGTTTGTTAAAGCAGGTGTTTCCGTACATTGGAGGTATCTGATAAATAATTCGAAAGTCATTCTTGAAAAGCCGTTGCCTGATAAGGATTGGGCGGCATTGCGAGGTATCAGATCAGAATACAATAGTTTTGCACCTCGTATACGTATTGAATGGACTCCCGGTATGTATTATTACATGAACGGTCGCCGGAAGATGAATGTAGGTTCCAGTATGCCTACTTTTATGCTGGATTATGAACGGGGTATTAAAGGTGTATTCAAGAGTACGGGTGCTCATGAACGTTGGGAGTTTGATATACAGCAAAACTTGAAGCTAAGCGGAATCCGAAGTATCGGTTATCGCATTGGGGGGGGGATGTTTACCAAGCAGGAAGATATGTATTTCGTGGATTTTGCCAACTTTGCCCGTCGTAATCTTCCCGAAGGATGGAATGATGATATTGGTGGCACTTTCCAATTGCTGGACGGACGTTGGTATAACTCCTCACGTCAGTACTGGCGGGGGAATTTCACTTATGAGTCTCCCTTTATTCTCTTGAAACCCTTAAACCGTTGGCTGGGATTAGTCCAGCAGGAGCGTTTGTATGGTGGTATCCTGTTCATGCCACATCTTAATCCATATATCGAGTTGGGTTATGGCATCGGTACACATATATTTGATGTGGGGGCTTTTGTAAGCACTATCAACGGGCAATTTGATACCTTTGGTTTTAAATTCACTTTCGAGTTATTTAATAAATAATCCTGTTCAAACAATCTGTTTGGTTTTCTGTTTATTACAACATAACAGAAACTAAACAGTGTATGCATTATAAAATATTTTTATGTGTCCTTTTGTTCCCGGTTTCATTATCAGCTCAAAACGGGGAATTATCTTTAACATTGGAACAATCTGCCAGCCTGATGAACAAGGGCAGCCACACGTTGCAAATGGCGGATAAGGCTATAGAGATAGCACGCAGTGAGCGACAAAAGATGAATGCTTTTTGGTATCCGTCTTTGAATGCATCGGGGGCATACGTCCATTTGTCCAACAATATTGAGGTCAAGGAACCTTTAAAGCAATTTACCGATCCGGCAAAAGACTTTGTACATTCCATTGTGCCCGATGATAAATTTATTTCTTCTATTCTTGATAATATAGGTGCGCATACCCTTACTTTTCCTTTGTTAGAACGTAACCTGACAACCATAGATGCTAATGTGATGTGGCCGCTTTTTACAGGCGGAAAACGAATCTTTGCGACCCGTATTGGTAACCGTATGGTAGATTTGGCCAAAGCAGGTAGGGAAGAGGCGGGAGCTACTTTGCAATCGGAGCTGGTGGAAACTTATTATGCTTTGCGTCTGGCGCAAAGAGTGGTGGATGTACGCGAGCAAACCTTTCTAGGCTTACAGAAACATTACCGTAATGCTATGAAACTGGAGAAGAACGGTATGATAAATAAGGCCGAACGCCTCTTTGCCCAGGTCACTATGGATGAAGCCAGACGTGAGTTGGAATCTGCTCGGAAAGATTTAAATGTAGCGCAAAATGCCTTGAAAGTTTTGTTGAATGTGGAAGACGCTACATCCATTAATCCCAGTTCTCCTTTGTTTATGAACCATGATCTGCCCGATGAACTTTATTTCAAGAATCTGGTAAGTACCGGCAACTATATAGTAAGTAAATTGCGAATACAGGAGGTGATGGCAGATAATCAATTGAAAATCAGTAAAAGTGCATACATCCCTACCATTGCATTGTTTGGAAAGCAGACACTTTATGCAGACAATCTTCCGAAAAACTTGATGCCCCGTACTTTGATAGGGGTGGGCTTTACTTGGAATATATTCGACGGGCTGAACCGTGAAGCCAATATCCGTCAGGCGCGTCTTACTAAACAAACTTTGCAACTGGGACGGGAAAAGGTTCAGAATGAATTGGGAGTTCTGGTAGACAAGTTATATAGCGAAATTCAGAATGCAAAGGATGATGTCGCCGCACTCAATACCACGATTGAGATGAGTCGTGAACTGGTACGTATCCGTAAAAAGTCCTTTCAGGAAGGAATGGCTACCTCTACTGATGTGATTGATGCAGAAACCATGTTGTCCAAGGTGCAGATTGCTTTTTTGCTGGCTTATTATAAATATGATGTGGCACTGGCATCTCTGCTCTCTACTTGCGGAATGCCCGAAAGCTTTTGGCAGTATAGCCGTACCGGACAAACTGAGAACTTTATATTCGGAAAATAATAAAAAAAGAAAACAATATGGAAAAAGAGAAGAAACAGTTAGGAGTCGCTTTTATCGTTGTTCTTGTGGCCATTGTTATGGTGTCTGCCATTGGGATTATAGCTATGAGCGATAAACCGGTTGTATTGCAAGGGCAGATAGAAGCTACTGAAATACGGATTTCTGGAAAACTTCCCGGTCGAATTGATACCTTTTTGGTCCGGGAGGGACAGTATGTAAAGATGGGCGACACCTTGGTTGTGATTAACAGTCCTGAGGCTTGGGCGAAGTTCCAGCAGGTAAATGCCTTGGAAGATATTGCGAAATTTCAGAATAAGAAAATTGACGACGGTACACGTCGGCAAATAGTCCGTTCGGTAGAAGAATTGTGGAACAAGTCAAAGAGTGACTTGCAACTGGCCAAGGTGACGTATGGCCGTATTCAGGCGCTTTACAAAGATAGCGTGGTCACCAGTCAGCGGAAAGATGAAGTGGAAGCCATGTATAAAGCTGCTGTTGCCGCCGAACGGGCAGCGCATCAACAATTTTTATTAGTGAAGGACGGAGCGCAGAAAGAGGATAAAGAGAGTGCCCGCTCCTTGGTGGATGCGGCTCGGGGCACTGTGAATGAGGTTCAGGCCTTGTTGATGGATGCCCGCCTCACAGCTCCCGAAAACGGACAGATATCAACCATCTACCCCAAGCGTGGAGAACTGGTAGGAGCGGGGACTCCCATTATGAGCTTGGTAGTATTAGATGATTGCCATGTAGTGCTTAATGTCCGTGAGGACTATATGCCTTATTTCCGTATGAACAAGAATTTCATGGGAGATATTCCGGCTCTTGATGTAAAAAACAAGGTATTTAAAATCAATTACATCAGCCCGTTGGGGAGTTTTGCCACTTGGCGTTCTACCAAGCAGACGGGGACATACGATATGAAAACTTTTGAAATTCATGCGCTGCCTGTAGAGCCGATGGAGGGGTTAAGACCGGGTATGTCCGTCTTGGTAAATTTGGATGAATTGAAATGATAGAAGGATAGCTGTGTTATTCTGATTGCAGTGAATGGTAAATATAAATGAACTACTTGAATGAAAGAATCTCCTTTTATAGCGGTATTGAAACGTGAACTGGACCGTATGGTTTCCCGGCGCATTTATTTTGCGTCGTGTATCGTCTTGCCTTTGTTCTCTATCTTCTTTATGGCTACAATTTTTGGTAACGGACAGATGGAGAATCTGCCTGTGGGTATTGTGGATGGTGATAATACAGCCACTTCTCGTGAGATAATTCGTATGACCGAGGCTGTTCCTACTTTCCGCATCACTCGGCATTATGCTGATGAAGTGGAGGCCAGGGCAGATGTGCAGCGGAAAAGTATTTATGGATACCTCAGTATTCCGTCTGGTTTTGAAGCAAAGGTGATGGATGGTAAGGAAACAGCTCTGACTTATTATTACCATTATGCATTGATGAGTGTGGGAAGTGAGATTCACGGAGCATTTCAAAGTTTGTTGAAAAGCATTTCGGTAGTTCCCATTGTCACTCATGCTGTGGCACTGGGTATAAATCAGGAAGAGATAGAATCTTTTCTGTTACCGGTTACCACACAGAATCATCCGTTATTTAATCCTGATATGGATTATTCGGTTTATCTTACACAGCCATTCTTTTTCGTTTTTCTGCAAGTTATCTTGTTGTTGGTCACCACATATTCCATTGGCAGTGAAGGGAAATTCCATACTTCAGCCAACTGGCTTGCGGTGGCAGATGGGAATATTTGGGTGGCGGTTACTGCCAAGTTGCTTCCATATAGTTTTATCTTTATCGTTATGAGTATTCTGGCAAACTATGTCTTTTTTGGTGTTATGCATATACCGATGGATTGTGGTTTTTGGGCGTTGAATTTTACTTCGGCACTATTGGTCATTGCTACGCAGGCACTGGCGGTTTTTCTGTTCTCTCTTTTTCCTGCGTTGAGTATTATTATCAGTATAGTTTCCATGGTAGGGTCGTTAGGCGCTACCCTTGGCGGGGTTACATTTCCGGTGCCTCACATGTTTGCACCGGTGTACTATGCCTCTTATCTTTTTCCTGTCCGTCATTTTGTCGAGATTGGACAGAATCTTCTTTATGGCAACTATGGTTATGCGTATATGTGGGGCAATGCAGCCTGTCTGCTGTTGTTTCTTATTCCCCCTTTATTGTTGTTACCTCATTTGAAACGCTCTTTAATCAGTCGGAAATATGACGATATTGAATAATATATTAGCTGTATCTTGGCACGAGTTTCGTGTAATATGTACCCGCTATTCCATTTTATTGGTACTCAGCGGTGGCATCTTTGTGTATGGATTACTTTATAACTATATGTATGCTCCCAATGTGGTACGCAATGCTCCGGTGGCAGTAGTGGATATGAGTCGCACTCCGTTAAGCCGCAGTTACATCCGTTTGCTGGATGCCACTCCGCAGGCACGGGTATTGACAAACAATGCTGATTTGCCTGCTGCTAAGGAATTGATGAAATGTGATGAAGTGGTGGGCATTGTTTACATTCCCTCGGATTTTGACGCTCGTGTGGGGCGTGGTGAAGAAGCGATATATATTATGTACAGCACCACTACGGCTTTTCTTTATTTTGCTTCCATGCAGGAGGCGTCTGCTGGAGCCATGCTTGCTGTGAATGATGATGTTCGACCCGAACAAGTGGTTTTTCTACCTCAGGATGATATACAGTCTGTGGTTCAAACAAAGTCTGTCGATGTGGTGGGTACCGCCCTGTATAATTATACCGATGGTTATGGTACTTATTTGATACCTGCCGTTTTGATGGTTGTTATTTTTCAGACGTTGATATTTGTTATCAGTATGTTGAGTGGGAAAGAGCGTGAAACTGGAGATATACTGATGTTTGCAGGCCCTGAAGGAAGGGATCTTTCTTTTTTACGTATGGCATCCGTAGTGATAGGAAAATCATTTACTTATTTAGCCTTTTATGCTTTATTCTCTATCTTTTTGTTGGGGCTTCTTCCTTTAGTTTTCCAATTGCCTCATTTAGCATATCCATGGAAAATTGTGGCACTTATGATACCTTATATTCTTGCTACCAGTTTCTTTGGATTGGCCTGTTCGTTATTTTTCAGTGATAGTGATGCTCCATTGTTGTTGGTAGCTTTCTTCTCTGTAGGATTGATTTTCCTGTCCGGAGTTTCTTATCCGCTGGAGTTAATGCCTTGGTATTGGCAATGGATTCATTATATGGTTCCTGCGGCTCCCGGAACTTTGGCCTTTGTTAAGATAAATTCTATGGGAGCTAGTATGTCTGAAATCAGTCAGCAATATATTATCCTATGGATACAATGTGCGATATACTTTGTTTTGGCTTGTCGAGCCTATCGCTACAATATAAAGAAAGCAAAGTGTGAAAGACAATAATTTTATGTGTGATTGTTTTTTATGTAATTCGTTTTGCTGATTCTTTATTTTTTATAAGATCTGTTTGGAACTGGAGCGAGGAGCCTGAAGGTTGTTGATATTTTAATTCTTGGTGATTATTCTCTTGTTGTTTCTTTTGCTTTTTCAGCTCCTTTTATGAGATGATGCAAGGGGGAAACTTGCAAACTTGCACAACTTGCAGTCTTTCCACACACACACACACGAGCGCGCGATTGCGCGTATGCGTACATTATAATGGCGATGGATTATTATATCCTGGTAAAGTAATGACGGACAATCCGATGAGAGTGTGAAGGGTAGAGTGGAGGAAGAGATGAAGTGGTGTGTTGGCTTCCATCTTTTTTCCTAGTTCTAGGTAGTGAATGGTATGGTTCTATCCTGTTTTTTGTAATGGGGGGATGAAGAAAATCTTTCTGGAGGTTATGGTAACCAATGAGCGGTAGGTGAACAGCAGCCGGCAGCTTTTCTGACGGAGTGCCTGGGCATTGGACGGGATGCTATGTGCTTTTGTATAGTTTGTGTGTTCCGAAGGGTTAGTAACGTGTGTTCCGTAAGGTTAGTAATGTGTGACCTTGTACGTTACTAACATAGAGGCCTGTATGTTAGTAACGTACCTTGTTTAAAGTAGGTAGGAGGTTTTTCGCATGCAGGATACGTGTCTTCCGCAGAATTATGTGAATTGTATTGGTAAGGTTAAAGTGTGTGGTTGTCGCAGATTCAGGGAGTCGGTCCTTTACGGTCAGTGTCTGTTTTGTTCTAGTCCTTGTCTTCCGCTTTCTTATTTTCTCCTTGTCAGGCTTTCCTGCTCTTTTCCACCGGAAGTCTTGTCACGTATCTCCCTTTCCGCCTTTTGCATTCTGTTATCCTGTCCTCCGTTGTAGTTCTCTCCGGTATCGTCCGTCTGTCTTCCACTCTCTTTTTTATGCTTTATTATTTTTTCATATTATTATAATGTATGCGCACGTGTGTGGGTGTGGAAGTGCTGCAAGTTTTGCAAGTTTGCAAGTTTGCCTTCCGTTTTTTTCTTTTTCCGTTTTTGTTTACGCGCGTGCGAATATTATAATGTGTCTGTCTTTTTCCTCCCGTGTCCTCCGTTATAAAAACCTTCTTTGTAACGCATCTGTGATTCAGCGTATTACAAAAAAGTTTCAGGGAATCCGGATAATTTGTCTTGTGAAAGTTTGCCTGTTAGCGTTAAAAGGTCTACTTTTGCACCCGCAATCGAGAGAGATGCGGCACTTCAGACAGTGTTACTGACTTGGTGAAACAAACGTGGGAGATTTCCTTGATAGTGATCTGCACCTGGTATCTTACCTTAGCGGGGCTAAGGGAGCGAGAACGGATAAGACCTCGGGAGGATGGATGGTCCGCCTTTTATGGAAGTTTCGAAAAAAACTTTTTCAAAAAAACTTTCGAAAACATTTGGTGGTTACGATAAAATCTCTTACCTTTGCATCCGCTTTCGGAAACGATGGCAAACAGGAATAAGAGTTCTTTGAAAGATTTAAGATAAACAAACAAGTAGTACAAGCCGGTGCACCATATATATAATATGGTGTACGGAAAAACAAGAACCGTCAATATTTTTATTGTATTGATAGATTTGGAGTCCTTGAGCGTAAAGTCAACTTAAGTGTTGAAAGAATATTTTTACAATGAAGAGTTTGATCCTGGCTCAGGATGAACGCTAGCTACAGGCTTAA
>OHQF01001564.1_pt1 | contig 11282 bp, 11 predicted proteins | sample 1578001 | NCBI WGS metagenome assembly OHQF01 (sample SAMEA3879538, study PRJEB24766) | human gut metagenome | biome: human-associated habitat; feature: feces | place: USA | collected 1985/1987 | reverse complement strand
AGTACTTCTTGGCAGCAAGGAAGAAATGCAGGCAAGCCTGAGCCGTTGTCTGAGCCGCAGGCGAGTTTCAGGCGCAGGGCTTGCAATAGAAGCATTTCTGCCGCAGGTGCTTAGAAGTCCTTACAGCCTTGACGTGTTCGCAGACTAAACTGTCAGAGGTTGATGCGTGAGGGAGGGCAAGTGAGTCGAACTGCCATGAACTGCGGCGGGACTGTCGAGAGTAAAAGGGATTGAATTAGGCAGGGATTTGTGAGATGCTATAGGGGGCAGGTGGAAGTTATGTGTGAGAGAAGAATTGTAATTGGGGGACGTGGGTGTCAGGTATATGGGGATGAGACAGCGAAGAACGTGATCTTCTGGTTCATAGGAGAACATGAGAAAGATATGATAGAAGAAGTGTATCAGCAGTTAAAGGAAACGACACAGGTGTCATTTTGCCTGATTGCATGTGAAATAGAAGACTGGAATGCACAGCTTTCACCGTGGAGTGCGCCTGCTGTATATGGGAAAGAAGGCTTTGCAGGAGAGGGAGCAGAGACCTTGGAATGGCTGGAGAAGGAATGTCTTCCGGGTCTTGAAAACATATATCAGATGAAGCTGGAAGAGAAAAGACTATTGATAGGCGGGTATTCACTGTCCGGTTTATTTGCAATGTGGGCTTTTTACGAACTGGGGATATTCGCAGGAGCAGCGGCATGTTCTGCTTCCTTCTGGTTCCCAGGTTGGATGGAATATACGAAACAGCATATGGTACGCAAGAAGAGCAGAATCTACCTGAGCCTTGGAATCAAGGAAGAGAAGACCAGAAATCCCGTCATGGCAACAGTAGGGGAGGCTGCCAGAGACATGTATCAGCAGCTGTCTGAGGATATGAACGTTGAGAAAGTAACTCTCGAATGGAATCCCGGTAATCATTTTACACAGCCTGCCAAGCGGACAATGAAGGGATTTGCATGGCTGTTATCATAAACTGCTTGATATGTAGTATTGAATACTATATAATATGGGTTAGGGAAATTGCGTGATTTTCCTAACCCATATTTGGAAAGGCATGGTTATAACGATGCATATTGACACAAATGATTTATTACAAAGTATATTAGCAAGTTTTGACAGAATTGATTATGTGAAGTCACAGGATATACCCAATATTGACCTGTATATGGATCAGGTAACTACATTCATGGATAAGAACCTGAGAAAATCTTCCAGATATCCTGAGAACGATAAAGTCATGACTAAGACCATGATCAATAATTATGCAAAGAATGATCTGTTACCACCACCTATCAAGAAGAAATATTCTAAGGAGCATGTGCTGGTACTGATTTTTATCTACTATTATAAAGGAATCCTGTCTATCAATGATATTCAGACGCTGTTGCAGCCAATTACGATGCAGTTCTTCCAGACAGAGGGAGAATTTGATATTACATCTGTGTATGATGAAGTATTTGGACTGGAGAAAGAACAGATAGATGCGTTGAAGAAGGATGTCATGGAGAAGTATGAATATTCTACGAAGACCTTTGAAGATGCGCCGGAAGAGAGTAAAGAGTTCCTGAAGCTGTTTTCCTTTATATGTTTACTAAGCTTTGACGTATATATGAAGAAACTTCTGATAGAGAAGCTTGTAGATGAGATCAAGGAGAAAGATCCCAAATCTAAAAAAGAAAAATAACTGATAAATATTGAAAATGTCTGCTAATTATTCTATACTATAGGAAACCGAATGGTTGGGAAAGGAGTATGGGAATGATGGTATCAGGAATTACAGGAATCTCCGGAATGAATAGTTATCGTATTTCTTCTATTCATGGAAATCCTTATACATTGAATCCAGTCTCTGAGATAACTGAGCAGACAGAACAATCCGGCAGACCCCTTGTGATTGCAGCAGATAAGAAAGATGAGCTGTATGTCAAGGATTATGGCGAGCTGAAAAATACAGGAAGTACTGCAACCGGTGATTTTGCGGAAATGCTTGGAATCTGGCAGGATATGCAGGCAGGTGGAACACAACAGGTACAGCAGCAACAAAACACATCAACGTCCTACTATAATGATATGATTGGTCTGATGGGTTATCAGAATGCAATAAGAGACCAACTGGGAACATCTTTTATACCTTTTGAATAGTATAAGTGATGATGGGCAATCACTGGAAGCAATGGCTTTCAATGGTTGCTTTTTTTATATCAGGACACACTTTTATCACAATTTCAACAAATTTTCATCACACATTACACATAGAATGAACAATAGCGGTTATTAATCTATAACCGGAAATGTTAAGTAGGAGGACAGAAGACGTGATAGAAGTAGAGAATCTGACAAAAAAGTATGGCAGTCATGTGGCAGTCGATAATTTGTCCTTTCGTGTAGAGAGGGGTATGATCTACGGCTTCCTGGGACCAAATGGAGCAGGTAAAAGTACGACCATGAATATGATGACCGGATATATTGCGGCCACCAGCGGAACAGTGAAAATTAATGGATACGATATACTGAAGAATCCGGAGCAGGCTAAGAAAAGCATAGGATATTTGCCGGAGCTTCCACCTGTTTATCCAGATATGACCGTATATGAGTATCTGAGGTTTGTAGCTGAATTAAAGAAAGTAAAGAAAAATGAGAGACAGGTACAGATAGAGGACGTTATGAAGCAGACACAGATAGAGGATGTGAAAGGACGTCTGATCAAGAACCTGTCTAAAGGATATAAACAGAGAGTAGGTCTGGCACAGGCGATTATCGGTTATCCTGAGGTGATTATTCTGGATGAACCTACAGTTGGTCTGGACCCGAAGCAAATCATAGAGATTCGTGAACTGATCAGAGAACTGGCGAAGAAACATACGATTATTCTAAGTTCCCATATCCTGTCAGAGGTAAGTGCAGTCTGCGATCATATCATGATTATTTCCAAAGGTAAGCTTGTGGCAAGTGATACGCCGGAAGGACTGATGACCCTGTTAAAAGGCGGCAGACAAATGAAATTATCAGTGCTTGGTGAACAGAGTAAAGTCGAGGAACTGTTACAGAGCATGGAATCAGTCAAAGATTTCTCCATGCAGCCTCCTAGGGCAGAGGGAATGGTCAGTGTGAATATCAGGACAGAAGATACAGAAGACATCAGAGTAGAGCTGTTCCACAGACTGGCTGCGGCAGATATGCCTATTATGGAATTGAGTCTGTCAGAAAAGTCATTAGAGGATGTATTCTTAGAGTTGACAGGCGAGGAGGACAAAGAGAATGAAGGCAATATTTAAAAGAGAGTTTTCGGCTTATATCCATTCAGTAGTAGGACTTTTATTCATGGCAGTCACAGTATTTTTCTTTGGATTAATCTGGCATCAGGATATCCTTATGTATCTTATACATTAAGCGCCATTTTATTTCTGTTTCTGTTGACGATTCCCATCTTGTCCATGAGGATTCTTGCTGATGAAAAGAAGCAGAAGACAGATCAGCTGATACTGACTGCTCCGGTTTCTGTTGGTAAGATCGTATTGGGCAAATATTTTGCAATGGCAGCTATTTTCCTGATTCCTGTAGCCGGAATGTGCATATTCCCACTCTTTTTATCAAGATTTGGAACAGTGCCTATGGCAGAATCTTATGCAGCTATATTGGCTTTTGCATTATATGGACTGACCTGTATGGCAGTAGGTATTCTGGTATCCAGCTTTACAGAAAGTCAGGTCATTGCAGCAGTATTGTCTTTTGCAATTCTGTTCATTACGTATATGATGCAGGGAATTGAGAGCCTGATTTCCCAGACTGGAAATGTTGTAACGAAATTTTTAAGTATTTTTGATTTCCAGACAAGATTCAGCGATATGGTAAATGGCGTATTTGACATTACAAGTGTTATTTATTTTGTAAGCGTCATTGCATTGCTGCTTTTCCTTACAACACAGTCTATTCAGAAGAGAAGATACAGTGTATCTGTACATAATATATCCATGGGTGCGTATAGTTCGATAACGGTTGTTATTGGAATTGCACTTACAGTTGTTGTGAATCTTATCGTTTCACAGTTACCTACGAAATATACAAGCTTTGATATTACAGCGAATCAGTTGTATACCATCACAGACCAGACGAAAGAAATGCTTGGTAATCTGACAGAGGATGTAACGATATATGTACTTAGCTCTGAGGACAATGCGGATACTACAGTAGCGCAGACTCTCAAGGGATATGAAGAGGAATCCTCACATGTTAAGGTGGAATATATTGATCCCTTGGTAAATCCACAGTTTGCAAGCAGTTATTCTACTACCAATCTGTCACAGAACAGCTTGATCGTAGAGACATCCAAGCGTTATAAAGTGATTTCCTATAGTGATATGTATGAAACGGAAATAGACTATTCAACCTACTCACAGAATGTAACAGGGTATGCTGGGGAAGGCCAGCTGACCAGCGCAATTGCATACTGTACGAGCAATGATATGCCGAAAGTATACATGATTACAGGACACAATGAGTATACATTAGACAGTGGTTTTACAACAGCACTGGAGAAGGAAAACATTGATTACGAAACAATCAGCCTGATGGAATATGATGCAATACCGGAGGATGCAGAGTGTATCATCATTCATGCCCCGGAGAAGGATTTCTCAGAAGATGATGCCAATAAGGTGATTGAATATCTGAACAATGGTGGTAAGGCATTGATTACAACAGAGTATGTAGATACACAGATGCCTAATTTTGAGAAGATACTTTCAGAGTTTGGACTGACAATCCAGAGTGGTTACGCAGTAGATACCAATGCAGGTAATTATTATCAGACACCTATTTATCTGCTTCCGAATGTGGAATACAGTGATGAGACTACAGGTCTGACAGAAAGTCATACTTATGTTATGGCACCTTATGCAGAAGGAATTGCTGTTCCTGATGTGGATGTTGAAAATATTACATATACCAAGCTTCTGACTACGTCTGAGAGCTCTCTGTTGAAGACAGATGTTAAGAATGCAGCTTCTTTTGAAAAAGAAGAAGGGGATATTGATGGACCGCTGTGTATTGGCGTAAAAGCCGAGAAGACACTGGATAGTGGTTCAGCAGTATTGTATGTCTTTTCCAGTGCACAGTTCTTCACAGACAATGTGGATAATGCAGTGTCCGGCAATAATAAGACACTGTTTACTAATATAATGAGTACAATTGCTTCTCATGATGTAAGTGTGTCTGTACCGGTTAAGAGTTACAGTTATGATAATCTGACTGCCTCAACAAAGGACGTTGTATTATTTGAAACAGTAGTTGTAATCCTGATTCCATTAGCCCTGATCATAATCGGATTTGTAATCTGGTTCAAACGAAGAAAGAAATAAGGAGGTAACCTGCATATGGAGAAGCAGAAGAAACAGCTGCTCGGATTGCTGGTGATTCTGATTGTGGCAGTCATTGCTTTTATAGTAGTGAAGAATCTGCCCCAGGAAGAGGAAACAGATACAACAGCAAGCTATGAAGTAACTAATCTGAATGCAGATGATGTGACAAAACTGGTGTATACCAATGAAAATGGTACACTGACTTTGAATAAAGACGGAGATAACTGGATCTGTGATGAAGATCGCAGTGTAGACATTGATGCAGATAAAGTAAGTACTATGGTTGGTAAGGTGGCTTCTCTTACATCAGAGAATAAGATTGAGAATGTAGAAGATATTGCCCAGTATGGTCTGGATGCACCATCTCTTACGATTCTGGTATCGGATGGTACAACATCATATACATTGTTGATAGGTGACTATAATGAGACAACATATACGTATTATATGTGCCTTGAGAGTGATAAGAGTACAGTATATACGACCGATTCTGCAACAATAACAAGCTTCCGGAATAATACGCTGGAAGATATTACGGCAGAGGAAGAGACAGAGACTGAGAGTGAAGCAGAAGAGATAACAGAAACTGATTCGGAGTCAGCGAGTGAATAGTTTTGAAGAAAACTACTGGTCTTTTCCAGTGAAATGGTGTATGATAAAATCCTATTGGAGAAAACTGAATACGGAGGTTATCATGAATCATTTTACGAAAATTACAAAAATTATTCTGATGGGTGTGTTGGCGCTGGGAATTACATTTGGCCCACAGTCAGCCTGGACAGTGCAGGCGGCAGAAGCTTCAATGCAGCAGACAGTACAGACACCAACCTATCAGGTCTATGTAAATCGTATCGCTAATTGCGTTACAGTATATACAAAGGATGCGGATGGAGAATATACAGTGCCGGTGAGATCTTTTGCCTGTTCCACTGGTAGAGAAGGGATGGAGACTCCGCTTGGAAGCTTCAAAACTTCTGATTATTATACATGGAGACTTATGGTAGATGGAAGCTATGGACAATATGCAATCCGTTTTAACAGAGGTATCTTGTTCCATTCTGTTCCATATTATACCAGTTCAGCAGATAATCTGGAGAAGGATCAGTTCAATCTGTTAGGTTCACAGGCGTCTCTTGGATGTGTCAGAATGGCTGCCAGTGATGTGAAGTGGCTTTATGATAACTGTGAAAAAGGCACCAGTGTTATCGTATATGATGATGAACAGAATCCTGGACCTTTGGGAAAGCCGGTACAGATGCAGATTGATATTTCCCATCCATTTGCCGGATGGGACCCGACAGATCCGGCAGAAGAGAATCCATGGAATACAATCAGACCTTCCCTGTATCTGATACAGGATATGGGGGATGGTGTACTGTATGTACCAGTAGGTGCGACTGTTGATCAGTTGAAGCAGTATGTTGGATTAAAGAATATACAGGGACAGGCGTATACCCCACAGGACTATCAGTTGTACATAAATGGCAATTATGATCTGAACACACTAGGGGCCTACAGAGTGTGGATCAGTGGTCAGGATGTAGCCGGCACTATGGTACAGCAGGAAATGATACTTGCTGTTGTGAATATGTAAGTAGATAAATGGCTTAGATAGAGGCAGATATGATGAGAGTTTTCCTATCATATCTGCCTTTTATTATATTTATTTATCTGCTATGGCTTTTTGGGCATAAGAGGTATCGACCAGTTCGTTATAGGGAACAAAGGAATCCAGTTCCCCGGCTTCCATCAGTATGTTTTCCAGTAATTCAAAGCTGCTTTGCTCAAAGATCAGGTCTGTTTTCCAAGTGTCCTGACACTGATAGCGGGTGACAATTGTAGTAATGGTATCCAGATCTGTTTCTTTGAATTGGGGCTGGATGATAGAGGCTATCTCCTGGGCAGAGTGGCAGTGTAATCCATACCTTTCTGCAGAGCATTCGTAAAATGCTGCAATGTATCAGCATGATCCGCATAATAGCTTTTTCTTGCACAGAAGGCGGTATAAGGGACATAGCCTGAGTCTGTTCCAAGAGAAGCAACGATATAGCCGGTCTGTTGTGCTTCCAGGGAAGTTGCATGAGGCTCGAATTCTACCGTGAAATCAGCATAGCCGGCTTCCCCTTTCTTAGCACCTGCAAAAGCTGCAGCAGTTGAACCAAAGTCAATACTCGTATCGATAGTAAGGTCTGTATCAGGGTTAATGTTGTTTTTCTTCAGAATATATTCAAATACCATCTGTGGCATACCGCCCTTGCGGCCGCCAAGTACATAATGCCCTTTTAACATATCCCAGGAAAAGTCGTCGATAGGTTCTCTGCTGATCAGGAAATTGCCGGCTCTTTGTGTAAGCTGGGCAAAGTTGATGGCATAGTCTTTGGCACCCTGTAAATAGGTATAAATAGAAGCTTCTGAACCCATGAAACCAATATCGGCTTCTCCTGTAAGAAGTGCAGTCATGGTTTTATCAGCGCCATAACCGGTCACAAGGTCGAGGTCAATTCCCTCTTCCTCAAAATAACCTTCTTCTATTGCAACATACATAGGAGCATAAAAGAGAGAATGTGCCACTTCATTTAATGTCACCTTTTCCATATCGCCTGTTTTTAAATTAGAATTCTCATCATTGGAACTACATCCTGCGACTGCAATGCACAAGGTCAGAAGCAGAAGTGAAAGAACTAACCGGCATAGTTTACGAGAGTATTTCATAGAACCACCATAGAAAGAGATTTTAGGTTAATGTATGCCGGGAGAAAATAAGATGTGCATAGATATTTGATTTTAGGTGTTTGCAATCGAATGTATTTTTGGTATACTGGGTTAAGATGCTTGTAAGCATCAGTCTATTATACAAAATAAAGGGAGAATGTCATGAGTATCTATGATTCACTGAATGAACAACAGAAGAAAGGCGTATTCACTACTCAGGGTCCGGTTCTGATCTTGGCTGGCGCTGGTTCAGGCAAGACAAGCGTACTGACCAGGAGAATTGCTTATCTGATAGAGAATACAGGTGTTAATCCATGGAATATCATGGCAATTACCTTTACCAATAAAGCAGCAGGAGAGATGCGTCAACGTGTTGATGATATTGTGGGATATGGTTCAGAGAGCATCTGGGTAGCAACATTCCATTCCACTTGTGTCAGAATACTTCGAAGACATATTGACAGACTTGGGTATGATACCAGCTTTACAATCTATGACACGGATGACCAGAAGAGTGTCATGAAGGAAGTGTGTAAGAAGCTGGATATTGACACCAAGCAGCTGAAGGAAAAGACAATTCTGGGAGCAATATCTTCTGCAAAAGATAATCTGATCTCACCGCTCGATTATGAAATGTCAGCAATGGGAGATTTTAACAAGCGTAAAATTGCAATTGCATATAAAGAATATCAGATGTTATTAAAAAAGAATAATGCACTGGATTTTGATGATATCATTGTAAAAACGGTAGAGTTGTTCAAAGCATGCCCAGAAGTATTGGAGAATTATCAGAACCGTTTCCTGTATATTATGGTGGACGAGTATCAGGATACGAATACAGCCCAGTTCGAGCTGATACGTCTTCTTGCCCAGAGAAACCGTAATCTGTGTGTTGTAGGTGATGATGACCAGTCTATTTACAAATTCAGAGGAGCGAATATTCGCAATATTCTTGATTTTGAGAAAGTATACCCGGATGCTGAAGTCATTAAGCTGGAGCAGAATTATCGTTCTACGCAGAATATTCTGGATGCTGCTAACAATGTGATCCATAATAATATTGGAAGAAAAGACAAGGCATTGTGGACAGACAGAGGAAGTGGAAACAGAATCCATTTCAGACCTTTTGACAATGCATATGATGAAGCTGAATACATAGCAAGTGATATTAAATCAAAAAAATATCAGGGAACCAGTGATTACGGTCAGTGTGCAGTGCTGTATCGAACCAATGCCCAGTCACGACTTCTGGAAGAAAGTTTCATCAGCGAAGGAATCCCATATGATGTAGTAGGAGGAGTGAACTTCTATGCCAGAAAGGAAATCAAGGATCTGTTAGCCTATCTGAAAACGATTGACAATGGAAAGGATGATCTGGCTGTAAAGAGAATCATCAATGTGCCACGAAGAGGAATCGGAGCAGCAAGTGTGAATAAGGTACAGGATTTTGCAGACCATATGGGTATCAGCTTCTTTGAGGCCATGCAGAGAATAGATGAGATCACATCTATAGGAAAGGCAGGCGAGAAGCTTCGCAACTTTGCTCTTATGATCATGATGTTCCGCACAAAGCTGCAGCATGGTACTTTGGAAGATTTAATAACAGATGTGATTGAAACGACGCAGTATACAAAAGAGCTGGAAGAATCAGATGATGATGACGCAGAAGACCGTCTGCAGAATATTGATGAATTGATTTCCAAGGTAGTCAGCTTTGAACAGGAGCGCGAGGAACTGGGAGAGGAAGCATCCCTGTCAGCTTTTCTGGAAGAAGTGGCGCTGGTAGCTGATATTGATGGAGTGGATAAAGACGATAATAAAGTGTTGTTAATGACGTTGCATAGTGCCAAAGGTCTGGAGTTCTCCCAGGTATATCTCGCCGGTATGGAAGATGGCGTATTTCCAAGCTATATGACAATCACATCAGATGATCCAACAGAGATAGAAGAGGAACGCCGACTGGCTTATGTAGGCATCACAAGAGCCAAGGATGATCTTACGATTACTTATGCAAAACAGCGTATGCTGCGCGGCGAAACACAGTATAATCCAATCAGCCGTTTCATAAAAGAGATTCCGGAGAATCTGATGGACAATAAATTACCGGTGCTTAAGAAGTGGGGCTATGATGATTATGAGGAGGATTCCAGAGAACGCAGCCATTTTAAGACTAAACCATTTGCAGGAAGTGGATTCAATACCGTATATCAGAAGCCGGTTCTGTCAGATGATGTGTTTGATAAGCCAAGGAATAACTGGGAAGCGGCAGAACAGGCAGTGAAGAAAAATAACTGGGAAATGCCGACAGCGAAAGCAACTGTCAAAACGGCAACAGTTCCTTCTAACAAAACACCTGTTATGAAACAGCAGCAGCCAAAGGATATCGCATCTATATTAGTATCCAGACCTAAGGCAGTGATTAAGAAAAAAGAAACACCTGCGGCTAATAAGCCCTATATAGCAAAATCCCTGGATGGACTTACCAAGGGCATGCCGACAACACAGGGAGGGCTTTCCTATGGAGTTGGAGACAGAGTACGCCATATAAAATATGGTGATGGAACAGTGCAGAAAGTTGAAAAGGATGTCAGGGATTATAAAATAACAGTTGCTTTCGATGGAGCAGGCCAGAAAATCATGTACGCTGCGTTTGCAAAATTACAAAAAATATAGTAACTTTCTGTTAATTTCCAGAAAAGAGTAGTAAACCAGGCAAAAAAGTGTTATCATATTGATATCAACTGACGATAATGTTATTGTATGAAATAGAAAGAAGGGGTAAACATGAAGAGCTGGGATGATGTAGTAGAATTTCTTCAGGAGAAGAATTTATTAGGCAGAACATGTTGTTTAAAGAAGAAAGAGGAAGAGAAGAAGTCTAATGTATGGGTATGGGTACTCGCTATTGTGGGCGGCATTGCAGTAATTGCCGGTATCGCATATGCAGTATACCGTTATCTGACACCAGATTACATGGATGATTTTGATGATGATCTGGAAGACGATTTCTTTGATGACGAGGACGAAGAGCCTGAGAAGGAAGAGAAGAAGCCAGAATAAGATTATGCAGAAGATATAGGGGGATGCTGCAACAGGCATCCTCTTTTTGCGTGAATAAGCAGAGCCATGGGCTTAGAGATAAATTTCATACTTGTATGAGAATTTATCTCTATGACTATGGCGAGCAACGCGACTTCGTGAACGAGATTGCGAAGT
>OHQF01001554.1_pt1 | contig 11322 bp, 7 predicted proteins | sample 1578001 | NCBI WGS metagenome assembly OHQF01 (sample SAMEA3879538, study PRJEB24766) | human gut metagenome | biome: human-associated habitat; feature: feces | place: USA | collected 1985/1987 | reverse complement strand
CGTCGCTGTTTGCCTGCACTGCATTTTTCTTGGCAGAGGAGGTTGTACTTTTGGCGAACGATATGGATTTTGAATTCAAAAAAAGATATGATATCAATGATATGCTGAAAATTATGGCGATACTCCGTTCCGAAAACGGCTGCCCTTGGGATAAGGAGCAGGATCACCATTCAATACGCAAGGACTTCATCGAAGAGGTATATGAAGCCGTTGAAGCTATCGACCTTGAAGATACGGAGCTGCTCCGTGAAGAGCTTGGCGATGTTCTTTTGCAGGTCGTTTTCCATTCGAGGATCGAAGAGGAAAAAGGCAGCTTTGACTTCGGCGACGTTGTGAACGAGGTCTGTCAGAAGCTCGTTATCCGTCATCCGCACGTTTTCGGCACTGTTACCGTCAAAGACAGCACAGAGGTGCTTTCCAACTGGAACGATATCAAGCAGGAAACAAAGGGTCAGGAAACCTATACAGACACGCTCAGAAGCGTTTGCAGCACACTTCCCGCTCTTATGAGGGCGCAGAAGCTCGGCACAAGGGCAAAGCGCGCAGGTATGGACTTCGCAGGCGTAAACGAGGCGCTCGAAGCTCTTGAGAGCGAGATAGCGGAGCTTAAAGCAGCTATCGCGGACGGAACCAACGTTGAAGAAGAAATGGGCGATGTCCTTTTCTCGGCGGTGAATGTTTCAAGGCTTCTTAAAGTCGATGCCGAAGAAGCTCTCACAAGATCTTCGGATAAGTTCGTTGAACGATTCGCAAAGACCGAGGAATTAACAAGATGTGACGGGGCAGATATGCGTTCCCTGAACATAGATCAGCTTGACGCTTATTGGCAGAAAGCGAAAAAACAATAATAATGGCGTTTTCGCCACAAAAATTTATGGAGGTATAATGTTATGACAAAGGCAGATTTGATCAATGCTATTGCTGAAAAGGCAGAATTTTCTAAGAAGGATTCCGAGAAGGCACTTAACGCAGTGATCTCTTCCATCACAGACGCACTCGTTTCCGGCGACAAGGTTCAGATCGTTGGCTTCGGTACATTTGAAGTTCGTCAGAGAGATGCTAAGGAAGCTATCAACCCAAGAACAAAGGAAAAGATCCAGATCCCTGCAAAGAAGGCTCCTGCATTCAAGGCAGGCAAGGCTCTCAAGGACGTTGTAAACAAGTAATTATTGTTTATCTGTACTTTTCGGCAGCTGCTCTGTGGGGGCGGCTGCCTTTTGCTTTAAAAGGAGGAAGATGTATGAGGCTTGACAAATATCTTAAAGTAACAAGGCTTATAAAGCGCAGAACTGTAGCAAACGAAGCCTGCGACGCCGATAAGATCGTTGTAAACGGAAAGGCAGCCCGTGCCTCCTACGACGTAAAGGTCGGCGATATAATCGAAATAAATATGGGACAGAAGCCGCTCAAGGTCAAAGTCCTGAACGTTACCGAATACGCAACCAAGGAAAACGCAGCGGATAACTACGTTGTCGTGGAGGGCTGATAAATGGAGTACCGTTACAAAGTCGGCATGATCGACGGCGACTATGCACATCTCTACCGCATCGACGACGGCAGCAACGATGAGATGACCGTCGCAATGGCGCTCCTGCCCGAAGAGATAACAGAGGGCTGCGAATTGCTTTGGAAAGACTTGCAGTACAGCATTATATAATGCGTAATTCGTAATGCGTAATGCGTAATCAAGCTTCGCACTATGTAAAAAACGGTGAACCACGAGCAATATTTTCGTGGTTCACCGTTTTTGAATTATTGGAACTTAATAATTACGCATTACGAATTACTAATTACGCATTGGTTTAATCTCTGTCCTCAAACTCAACGTATTCCTGCTTTTCATGGACAGATTTATATGCAGGACGGATTATCTTGTTTGCATTAACAAGTTCTTCCATACGATGTGCTGACCAGCCAGATATTCTTGCTATCGCAAAGAGCGGTGTATAAAGTTCTCTGGGGAGGTCAAGCATTGTATACGCAAAGCCGCTGTAGAAGTCGACATTCGCAGAAACGCCCTTATATATCTTTCGCTCATCTGCGATGACCTGAGGAGCAAGGCGTTCGATAGAGTTATAGAGCTTGAACTCTTTCTCTCTGCCCTTTGCTTTGGAGAGCTTTTCCACTGCCTGACGGAGAAGGTTCGCTCTCGGGTCGGAGATAGAATAAACTGCGTGACCCATACCATAGATAAGTCCCGAGCGGTCGAAGCCCTCTTTATGGAGAAGCTTTATGAGGTAGTTCTTTATTTCGTCCTCGTCCTCCCAGTCGCTTATGTGGTTCTTCATATCATCGAACATCATTGAAACCTTGATATTCGCGCCGCCGTGCTTAGGTCCTTTGAGTGAAGCGAGAGCAGCGGAGATTGCGGAATAGGTATCCGTTCCCGACGAAGTTACGACATGGGTTGTGAATGTGGAGTTATTACCGCCGCCGTGTTCAGCGTGGAGAACAAGCGCAAGGTCAAGAATAGACGCTTCAAGCTCGGTGAAGCTGCAGTCGGGACGAAGCATATGGAGAATATTTTCTGCGGTAGAATACTCTGCGACAGGCTGGTGGATAAAGAAGCTGCCACCGTCTATATAGTAATTCTTTGCGTGGTAGCTGTAGACAGTGATGAGCGGCAGGAGTGAAATAAGCTCCATTGACTGACGCATAACATTTGGCAGCGAGAGATCATTCGGCGCATCGTCGTAGGAATAAAGCGTCAGGATACCTCTCGAAATGCCATTCATAATATCTTCACTCGGGGATTTCATGATAATATCGCGGACGAATGTTGTCGGGAGCTTACGGTAGTCGGAAAGGATACGCTTGAATTTGTCAAGCTGCTGCTCGTTCGGAAGTTCACCGAGGAGAAGCAGGTAGGTTATTTCCTCAAATCCAAAGCGGCGCTTGCCGATAAAGCCGTTCACGAGGTCGTTTATGTTATATCCCCGATAGTAAAGCTCACCCTCACAGGGAACGCTTTTGCCGTCAACGGTCTTGGAAGAGATTATCTCAGAGATCTCGGTAAGTCCTGCAAGCACGCCCTTGCCGTTGATGTCACGCAGACCTCGCTTTACGTCATATTTCGTGTAAAGCTCGGGGTCAATGTTTCCGTTTCTTTTGCAGATCTCGGTAAGCTCGATAATTTCGGGAGTGACCCTTGCGAAGTTGTAGTTTGAAGCCATTGAAGCATCTTTCCTTTCATACAAAAATCGATCATTCAAATCTATGATAAAATTTTAACATACTTTTTGAATATTTTCAAGTATATCTGCGAAATTTTCATCATATTATCAGAAAAGTATTTACAAAATCAATAAACTGCAAAAATTTATGCAAAAAACAAATAGCTGACAATGACCGCCGCAAGTGCAAGCTGGCAGATGATGATAAGCGGGATCCCAAACATAAACCGCTTCTGTTTCGTCTTGTGGCAAAACTTTTTCATTGAGATATACATTCCAATCGAGCCGCCGATGAGCGAAACGAAGAACAGCGTTGGCTCGGAGATGCGGTGTTTGCCCTTTTCGGCTTTTCTTTTATCGGAAAAAGTCATCGCAAAACCGATGATGTTTATTATAATGAAATATGCTACGGCAAACGCTGCTATCGGGTGTTGTTTTAAAAGATCCATGGATTCACCTGTAATACTAAACACCAATAAAATACAGGAAAAAATCTGCGCCGAAATCCTATATATTCGAGATTGTCGGCTTGATTTTTTCCAAATTTTAAATGGTGTTTAGTATAAAAAATTCTTCGCAAAGGCTTTTCGTCTTTGCGAAGATATCGTTTCATTTAAAAACAAGCTTATTTCTTGTTTTCATCATCGTTTGATGGTTCAAAGATGACCTCATCTTCCGGTTCGGTCGGTTCTGTTTCGGAAGTGTCCGTTTCAGATTCGGTCGGCTCTGTTTCGGAAGCGTCCGTTTGGGGAACAGTCGGTTCTTCTTCAGTCAAAGCGTTTTCATCTGATGCCGAAGCTTCCTCGGGGTTCTCATCGATGCTGCCGATATTGTCAAAATCAAGCTCACTGTCAACGGCAGTTGTTTCGTCCGAATTGAAAACAGGTATATCAAGTTCGGACGGAGCATTTTCCGAAGCCGTTTCAGCGGTTTCTTCGGGAACTGCACTTTCGTCAAAGTCTATCTTGAAGAAGTCGATCATATCACGGAGAACTTCAGCCTGCTCGGACATATCGCTCGCAGCGGCGGAGCTTTGCTCTGCGGTCGAGGTCGTGTTGTCGATAACGGCATTTACACTGTTTACGCTGTTATAGATCTCGGAAATAAGACTGTTCTGATGTTCTGCATTTTCCGCAATGCTCTTGACCTTTTCGTTGATCTCGGAAGCACCGAGGACGATCCTGTCGAGTGATTCGGCGGTCGTTTTTGCGATAGCGGTTCCCCTCTTGACATTTCGGAGCGAGTCTTCGATAAGCTCGGAGGTTTGCTTTGCTGCGTCTGCGCTCATATTTGCGAGGTTGCGGACTTCATCGGCTACGACTGCGAAGCCAAGTCCTGCATCGCCTGCTCTTGCGGCTTCGACAGCGGCGTTGAGGGCGAGGATATTCGTCTGGAACGCGATATCATCGATAACGCGGATAATATCGGAGATCTGTGCGGAGGATTTGGAGATATCCTCCATTGAGCCGAGCATCTTTGTCATTTCGTGGTTGCAGGAGTTGATCTGCTCCTCGATATTTGCGGCGAGGACTTCGGTTTCCGAAGCGGACTTAACGGAATCGGAGATGTGTCCGACGATGTTTTCCATACGGTTCGATACTTCGCTGACAGCTTCGGACTGGCGTGCTGCACCGTCGCTCAGAAGCTGTGAACCCGATGCTACCTGCGATGCGCCCATTGTAACGGTGTTCGCAGATTCGCTTATCTTGCCGAATGTCTTTCTGAGCTGTGAAAGAATAGCGTTGAAGCTTTCCTTTATCTTGACGAAATCACCCCGGAATTCGCCGTCCATTTCAAATGCGAGATTTCCCTCAGCGATCATACCGAGCGCTTCGGATATCTGTTCGATATAAATACGAAGTGAAGCGACTGTCTGCGCAAGCGATTCTGAGAGTACGCCGACCTCGTTCTTCTGCTTGATAACGGGTGTATCGGCAGAAAGGTCACCGTCCGAAAGTGCTTTAAGTCTTGCTGTAACGCCGATGATCGGATTTACAACGCCATTCATGATAATGAACGTGCAGATAAATGCTGCTATTACGAGAACAACGGAGAACACAACGATTATCGTCGTAGTTGTTTTGAGTGTGCCGTCAAAATCGGATTCCGGGCCGACAAGGATAAGCGACCAGCTGCTGCCATCGATAGGCGAATACGCAACACGGCTTTTTACACCGTTGACAACTATGCTTTCGCTGCCCGATTCACCACTCATTGCGAGGGTCTGTATCTCTGCGATAGCGGCATAGTTGCTGTCGGTTTCCGCAAGGGCATTGTTGTTCACTGCATTGACAACGTTATTGATATCGTTTGAAGCGATCATCGTACCCTCTGCGTTGATTATGTAGGCTGTGGAATTTTCGCTGAACTGAACGGAATTTACGATATCGGAAAGTATCTGCGCATCATAGTAGACAACAAGAACATAGTTTGTAACACTTGATGATCCCGATACGGCAATGATGAATTCCGAGCCGCTGCCGTCCTCATAAGGGATAGGCTCAGTGATGGCTATGCCCTTTGACTTTGCTGTCTGATAAACCTCAAGGTCTTTGAGTGCCTCTGCATTTTCCGCATCGAATCTGTCCGAACCGATGAAAAAATCACCCATTTTGAACATTGCAAAATCCTTTACATTGAGCTTATACTCATTGAACATATATTTGAGATAGGACGAAGCTCCCTTTGAAGCGCCGATATTGTTGCTGCAAAGTGTCTTTTGGAAAGCCGTGTCGGTCTTGGTTTTGAGCATGGAGATCTTAACGCTTACGTCCGATGCCGCCTCTGTTGTGATAGGTGTTATCATCTGATTAACGGTCGATTTTACGCCTTTTGAAAGCGAAATATAATTGACGAACGCAAGCAGCAGAATGACAACGAGCGACATTATGCATACGAAGATAATGAGCTTTGTCTTGATGCTGTTTCGGGTCAGCTTAAAATAACTGAGATCGAGCTTCTTTTTAACTTTTATATCCGATGTTTTCTTATTTTTCCGTAAATTTAACTTTGCCATACCAAAACCCTCCCCATGGGGTGTACATTATTTGTTTTAATTGTACCACTTTATAACTCTCAATATATCAATTTTCTGTGAATTTTTACAATATACAGAAAAAACGCAGGGGATTTTTATGTAATTTGCTTTACTACAGCAAAGCAAAAGAGCCGAACAGCCATGAAAATAACTGTTCGGCTCTCGGCTTTTTAAGCAGAAATCCGTGAATTTTGTTAAGGTCATCTCTAATTGTAATGTGTACAAAAAATCAAGCGAAAGGTTAAATATATGACTTTTGCGATGATTTTTTGTCTGCACATTCATCAGAGATCGGCGTTAGGCGGCGGTCTTGTGTACTTTACCCGCAACCCGTTTATATATTACTTGTACGGCAGGGAGAACAGCCGCACAGAGTATGCAGTAAACAACAGCCTGAAGCGAAATTGCACCAAGTCTGATGATGAACTGCTCCTTCGTGTTCGACATAAAGCCGGCTGACATAAGAATTGCCGTATTCAGCAGGAGATTTATTACGAATGAATCGATGAGCCTTGCAACAACAGCCATAACAGCGAGCTTTTTACCCTCTCTCTTGTAAAGGCATATGCCAAAAACAAGACCCTCGAGCGCAGCCGTTACGGTGAGAAGCGGAAACGGTGCCTGACCGCTGACAAGACAGCCGATAAGGTCGCCTGCGACAGCCGCAAGTGCGGCAGGAACAGGTCCGAAGAACATTCCTACGACCGCAAGCGCAAAAAACGCAACGTTTATCTTGAGAAACGCACCGACCTTGAACGAGAACATATCGAGAATGATGAAAAGTGCAGTCATAAGTCCAGCCATAGCAAGACACTTAGCGCTTTTCAGCTCCTTTGCGGAGCTTGTGAAAACAGAAAAAAAGCCTTTCATTTTTACCTCCTTAAAATAGTGCTGTTTGTGCATATCGGGAGGAATGAAAAGCTCCTGTTATGCATTTCAGCGGGATGCAAGAACTGAACCGCAAGCTTTTGAAAGCTTTTCGTTCCGCCGGCAACTCCCCGTCCGTCGGACACTTGTACGCTCAGTTCTCTACTCTGTAAATGCGTATTTCTGCTAAAAGGTTGATATATTCTACCAACAGATAACATTGTATCACTTTTATGTGAAAAAGTCAAGGCTTTTTTAATGCGAAATTCGTAATGCGTAATGCGTAATTTTTGCAAAGCTGACATTTGTTTGAGAACTGCGAAGCCAAGCAAAAGTTTCGTCCACCTTTTCAAAGGTGGCAGGGGTCAAGGGGGCAGCGCCACCTTGTCGCAGGTCAATTTGACCTTTAGCAGAGGGCGAAACTCCCTAAACTAACAGTCAAGGCATTGCCGCAATAGAAAAATCACTAACAGTTAAAAAGGCGCAATTCACACAAAAAAGGCAAAACGGATATGAAAAATCAGTTTCATAAACCTAAAAAATGTGAATTGCGCCATTCTTTTTTCCTCAAATAAACTATCCTTGCTGGTCATATATACGAACGAAGTGAGTATATATGACCAGCAACTCAATATAAACAGCTATGGGATATATCACTAATACTAAACACCAATAAAATACAGGAAAAAATCTGTGCCGAAATCCTATATATACGGAATTATCGGCTTGATTTTTTTCAAATTTTATACTAATTCCAAACCGTTCTATAGACAAAGACGACAGATAGAATAATCCAAGTCAAGGAAGACGACCGCAGGCAGGCTGCCGCCTGTCAAGGGAGTCTGACGCAGAATTGGATTATTATATCCGAGTATTTGTCTATAGGTTGGTTTGGAATTAGTATTAAATGGTGTTTAGTATAAAAACAATAAATTTAGGTATGGGCGGATTCTATATCCGTCCGTTGGCAACCCACAAAATTGTGGCGATTTTTAGGACGCATTTCCCATTACACAGAAATGTCATATCTGCGACGGTTGAATATTTTTATAGATGTTTCTTTTTTCGGTTGTGACCTATCAGTCGTTTCGTTGTGTGAAAACTTTGCTCACTTGCGTTCGCTTGTTTTCACGTTCATATCCCATAGCTGTTCATACTGTGTTGAAGCTTATCTATGTTCACTTCGTTCGCATAGATAAGCTTCAAGGATAGTTTGTTTTGACATAGAGAATGGCGCAATTCACATTTTAGGTTTACGAAACTGATTTCTCATATCTATTTTACCTTTTTTCGTGTGAATTGCGCCTTTTAGCTGTTAGATATTTTTTCTATTGCAGCAAAGCTGTTTAGCTAAAGTTTAGGGTATTTCGCTCTCTGCGGAGAGCGACCAAAGGGCTTCCGCCCTCTGGTCACCTGACAAGCTGTGCTCAGCTTGACCAGCTGCTTGGCTTCGCAACGCCGTACAAATGTCAGCTCCGCAAAAAATTACGAATTACGCATTAAAGCGATATTCCCCTCTCCCACGATATCCGCAAGCTTTTCGAGCAGTTCTTCGGTTATATTCACGCCGTCGGCTGATTTCGGACGGACATATTTCTTTATATCCTCAAAATAGAAATTCAGCTTTCCTTCGCCTTTATAATTTCGGCAAAGCTCGGCTGCTCTGGTTATCTTTTCCTTATCCGTACTCATACAGCGGATAAAAAGTCCGCTTTTTGCGGCAAGCCCCACATACTGTGCGGCAGGAATGACCGTTTCGGCGAGTATTTTCGGCTCTTCGTCCTTATATGAGAGCTTTCCTTTGAGGTAAACTATGCTGTCGGTGCGGATAAGCTGTACGCTTTGGGCGTAGACTTCGGGAAAAAAGATGACTTCACACTCGCCGCCGTTGTCCTCGACGGTTGAGAAAGCCATTTGCGCACCTTTTTTTGTGTTATGCTGTTTGACCGAGGTTATCATACATATCAGCTGCACAGGTGTGCCGTCTTTTGGGTGATTTTCCGAGAAGAAGCTGTGTATCGTGTTATGCTTTGCGGCGGCGGAAATAAGCCTGAACTCATCGAGGGGGTGACCCGAGATATACATTCCGACTGCCTCTTTTTCGTACATTAACAGCGTTTTCAGCGGATATTCCTCCGTTCGGTGGAGGTTATCTATCATCGACGGCGAATCATCACCGCCGACAGAATCGAAAAAGCTCATCTGCCCCTCGATATTATTCCGCACGTCGGTTTGGAGGGCGATGAAAATTCGGTCGTAGTTCTCCATCATCTCGCGGCGGTTGAGTGCAAAGCTGTCGAATGCGCCGCATTTTATAAGGCTTTCTACCGCCTTTCGGTTTACGTCCTTTCCGCTCATTCTTCGGCAGAATTCATCAAGCGAGCGGAATGTCCCGCCTTTTCTGCGCTCCTCAATGATATTGTCGATAGCTGTTCTGCCGAGGTTTCTCACTGCGAGCAGACCGAAACGGATACCGTTCTCATCTGCTGTAAAGCCTGCGCCGCTTCTGTTGATATCGGGGCAGAGTATTTTCACGCCGTTCTTTTCGCAGAGTGCGATATCGTCAATAAGCTTTCCCTGCGAAGCAAACTCGTTCGTCATGACCTGCGCCATATACTTTTTATAATAGTGGCATTTGAGGTAAGCCGTCTGATACGCAACGTGGGCATAAGCGGCGGCGTGGGATTTATTGAACGCATACGAAGCGAAGCTTGACATTTCGTTGAAAATATCCTCGGCGGTTTCGGCAGAAACTCCGTTCTTCACTGCGCCGTCGATGAAAACGCTTCGCTCCTTTTCCATAACGTCAGCCTTTTTCTTAGCCATTGCCCTGCGCACAAGGTCTGCTCTGCCGTAGGAATAGCCTGCGAGCTTTCGGCATATCTGCATGACCTGCTCCTGATAAACTATACAGCCGTAGGTGACGTTCAGAATATCTTCGAGCAGGGGGTGCTTGTAGGTTATCTTTTCTGGGTGACGCTTGTTCTCGATATAGCGTGGGATACTGTCCATAGGGCCGGGGCGGTAGAGCGAAAGCACGGCGATGAGGTCCTCTATCGACTCGGGTCTGAGCCGTTCAAGAACCTGCTTCATTCCTGCGCTTTCAAACTGGAAAACAGCGTCCGATTCGCCTGCGGAAAGCATTTCAAAGACTGCTTTGTCATCGAGCGGAATTTTATCAATATCATAATTCGGTTCTGTTCGGCGAATGTCCTTGACCGTTCCGTCAATGACCGTGAGATTTCGCAGTGCGAGGAAATCCATTTTCAGCAGTCCGAGGCTCTCGAGGATATTCATCGGGTACTGAGTTACTATCGCGCCGTCATTTTTCTGCACGGGGACATAATCGCTCACGGGCGCATCGGAGATAACAACACCTGCCGCGTGAGTTGAAGCGTGACGGGGCATACCCTCTATTTTCTTCGCGGTGTCTATGAGTTCGTGAACATCGCTGTCGGACATATAAAGCTTTTTCAGCTCAGGACTGCTTTCAAGCGCACGGTCGAGCGTTGTGTGAAGTTCAAACGGGATAAGCTTTGCGACCTCGTCCGTTTTCTGATAGGACATTTCCATAACTCGCCCAACATCACGGATAGCCGCCTTTGCCGCCATTGTTCCGAACGTTATTATCTGTGCAACACGGTCACTGCCGTATTTCCGCACGACATAATCAATGACAAGCTGACGTTTTTCATAGCAGAAGTCGATATCAAAATCGGGCATCGAAACTCGCTCGGGATTGAGAAAACGCTCAAAGAGCAGATCGTACATCATCGGGTCGATGTTCGTTATGCCGATGCAGTAAGCCGCAATGCTTCCTGCACCCGAGCCTCGCCCCGGACCTACGGGGATATCGTGCGTTTTCGCATAGTTGACAAAATCCCACACGATAAGGTAGTAATCGGTATAACCCATCTTGATTATAACGTCAAGCTCATATTCAAGGCGCTCTTCGTAAGCCTTCGGCGGAGCTTCACCATAGCGCTTTTTCAATCCGTCCCTGCAAAGCCGAACGAAATACGCTTTGTTGTCGGTCACGCCCTCGGCTTCGTAACGGGGAAGCTTTATCCTGCCGAACTCGAATTCGACATTGCATCGCTCGGCGATTTTCACGGTGTTTTCTATCGCATCGGGGTGATTCGGGAAAAGCCTTGCCATTTCATCGTGCGTTTTCATATAGAATTCGGCTGTCGGAAAAGCGAGCGGTGTCGGCTGACTGAGCGGCGTGTTCGTCTGAATTGCGAT
>OHQF01001541.1_pt1 | contig 11381 bp, 6 predicted proteins | sample 1578001 | NCBI WGS metagenome assembly OHQF01 (sample SAMEA3879538, study PRJEB24766) | human gut metagenome | biome: human-associated habitat; feature: feces | place: USA | collected 1985/1987 | reverse complement strand
AGAAACATTTGAATCAGGATTACAGGCAATTAGCTTCATTATTTCAAAGATGCATATAAATAACTATATATCAGTATTTACCGAACAGTTAAACAATGAGTTTTCAAAAAGACCTTATAGAAATGATACAACAAAATCATATTATCTAAAGCAACAGAATTTTGAAATTACTGACGGATATCAGTTTATTTATGATTCAAACGAAAAAATAATTGAATTGCTAAAAAAAGAAAAAAAAATATCTAACTATGCTATTGCCAAACCGGGAATGCAGACAAGTAACAACGATAGGTTCCTAAAATTATGGCATGAAATAGTATTCACAAAAATTGGTTTTGGATTGAGCCATGAGAGCGCAACATTTAGCAATTTTAAATGGTTCCCATATAATAAAGGCGTTGGCTATAGGAAGTGGTACGGAAATAATGATTATCTTGTGAACTATTATAGGGATGGTGAGGAATTAAAGTATTGGTTAACACATAATCCAAAAGATCCATCTACCAAATCATGGTCAAGAAATCTTCGTAATTATTCTTTTTATTTTTCAGAAGGAATTACATTTACTGCAATAGGTCAGCAGTTTTCGTCTCGAATTAATGGAAAAGGATACTTGTTTGATACGAAAGGACCGATGATCTTTGGAGAGCACTTGAAGTATATATGTGGATTTACAAATACAAAAGTGTTTGAAAAGTTTAACCGAATGTTTTGTAAACAAGCAACCAAGTCATTTGATTCAGTAAACAATGTTCCATTAGTTATTGAACATGAAGAAGTAATACAAGGTTATGTTGATAAATGTATTCATATTTCCAAATCCGACTGGGACAGTTTTGAAACAAGCTGGGATTTTAAAAAGCATCCGCTTTTAAATTACGGAATATCAATTTATAGCGGATTAGGTAATGGCGACAATATGCCGACTTTCTTTTTTGCTGTTGAACGTACAAGTTCATCGTTTAAAATTGAAGAAAAAGATGTTCCAAAAGCATACACTATTGAATCAGCTTTTGAAATGTGGAATGATGTTTGTAACGACCGTTTCAACACCCTAAAACATAACGAAGAAGAACTCAACCGCATTTTCATAGACATCTACGGTTTGCAGGACGAGCTTACTCCAGAAGTTGAGGACAAGGACGTAACCGTCCGCAAGGCTGATCTTCAGCGTGATATAAAGAGCCTTGTTTCCTATGCTGTGGGCTGTATGTTCGGCAGGTATTCGCTTGATGTTGACGGACTTGCTTATGCAGGCGGTGAGTGGGACGATACAAAATATCGTTCATATATCCCCGACAAAGACAACTGCATTCCCATAACCGATGATTACTATTTTGAAGATGATATCATAAAGAGATTTTCAGATTTTATCAAAGTAGTATATGGCGAAGAAACTCTTGAAGAAAACCTCAACTTTATTGCCGAAGCTCTTGGAAACAGAGGCAATACAAGCAGAGAGGTCATCAGAAATTATTTCCTGAATGATTTCTATAAGGATCATCTCAAAACATATCAGAAGCGTCCGATATACTGGCTCTTTGACAGTGGAAAGCAGAACGGCTTTAAGGCACTTGTATATATGCACCGCTGGAACGCCGATACTATCGGAAATGTCCGTGTTGAGTATCTCCATAAGACACAGAAAATATATATGAACGAGCTTGACCGTATGCAGGACACTATTGACAACAGCAATGATGCAAGAGAGATTGCCGCTGCAAAAAAGGCAAAGGAAAAGCTCACAAAACAGCTTAAAGAAACCAAGGATTACGATGCTTCAATGGCTCACCTTGCAAATATGCGTATCGACATTGACCTTGATGACGGTGTTAAGGTGAATTACGAAAAGGTGCAGACCGACAGCGAGGGCAAAAACCTCGGTATTCTTGCAAAAATATAAAAATGAGGTGCTGATATGGCAGCATTGGAATTAAATCAGATAATCGGTTCGCTGAACGAAGCTTTTTCGGGCGACGGCAGAAAAATCATCTTCTGGTATGATGATAACGGCTCATTTTCAGGGGATATTGACGAAATTTCCCTTGAAAATGCTAAAATCCTCAAGCTTGAAAGAGCCGAGGACATAAAGCACGGCGGATATATCTACACAAACCAGTTCTATACGAAGTATTATCTTGAAAAGGTCGATACAGAGGGCAATTATCTCATATATGCTCCGTTCCCGCAGCCCGATGTAAAGGATAATCATCTGGAAGATATACAGAAATATTCAAGGACATTCTATGCGGACAAGCTGTCAATGATATGCTCCGAACTGGGCATCGGAGAGGACGGCAGACAGGCTGTTGTCAAGTGCAGGAAATTCTTTGATAACAAAAACAGAGTAACCGCTTTCCGTGACCTTGATATTGACAAAATGACTGAGGATAACATTTATGTGGGCATAATGAGTGTTGTCTGTAAGGTGGGTGTTCTGTCATTTGAGGAAGTTGTAAGGATAATTCTTTACAGTGATCTCGATGACAGCAAGTTTCTCAAGGATTTTGAAACATACAATGTGTTCGATGAATTTTGGGAGAAGATCGCAGAGTATTTCGGTTATTCGGAAAAAGAGCCTACGTTGAAAAAGCTGGTCGCAACAATGTTTATCAGCTATTTTTCAAAAACCGTTCACGAGGAGCTGCCGAAAGCATATCAGCAGTTTATCACATACAAAATAGGAAGCATACTTGCGTTCCTTGAAAATATGATGAACAACAGCGTTTACAGCAGACGATTTGATGAGCTTTCCGAATTTGTTTATGAAGGAATGAAGGGCGATAAGCTTATTGCTGCCCTGTCTATTGACAGCTATATCGACAGCAGTGCTTTTAATGGTATTGATTCGGCAATAATAAAATATCTGACCGAACGTCTTGAAACGGAAGATGTTGGAGCAATGATAGACGGACAGCTGATTCCCGAAGTTTGCGATCTTCGCATAAAGAAGCATTTCGGCTCAAAGTATTCCTGTGAATATACGATGCTGAAAAATGCCTGGTATCTCATTTCAAACAGCAAATATTATTCTGTAAGTGACATAAAAACGCTTGCAGACAAGTATTGCAGTACATATTACAAAGTAGATGCAAGCTATCGTAATTTCTACCTGAACTTTGACAGGCTTGAAAACAACAGCAGCTTTGATAAGCTCCGTCAGCTCGTTGAGAATATCTATACAAATGAATATCTGACAAATGTTATGCTCAACTGGACAAAAACATTCGGAGAATCGAATGGCGAAAGCTCGCTGCCGTATCAGCTCAATTTCTATGAGGATATTGTAAGCAACATAAAGGAACGTGTGGTTGTTATAATTTCCGATGCTATGCGTTACGAAGTGGGTATGTCCTTGTATGAAAAGCTGATGTCCGATGAAAAGTGTAAGGTGACTATTTCGGCAATGCAGTCTGTCCTGCCTTCGGTAACAAGCTTTGGTATGGCTGCACTGCTGCCCCATAACAGCTATGAGATAAAGGACAATTATTCTGTTCTCATTGACGGTATGCCCTGCGACAGCACGGAACAGCGCAGCAAAATTCTTTCCGCACATGATGAGAATGGTGCTTGTATTCAGTTCGATGAGATAAAAAAGATGAATTATGATGAAAAGGCAAACTTCACAAGAGGAAAGAATGTCATCTATATCTATCATAATCAGATAGATGCAAGAGGAGATAAAGCCACTACCGAGGACGAAGTTTTTACTGCCTGCGAAGAAGCAGTAAACGAAATTGCAGATATTATCAGAAAGCTCACATCTGCAAATGTTACAAGGTTTATTATTACTGCCGACCACGGTTTTCTGTACAAGCGTGATCACTTGACAGACAGCAGCAAGATAGACAATATTTCAAAGAGTTCCGATTATCTCGGAAAACGTTATGCTGTTACCGATAAGGATTTACGGACAGACGGTGTTGACGGTATCGGTATTGATAAGATATATTTTCAGCTTGACGGCAGAAAAGTATATTATCCTATCAGCTCCGATATATTCAAGACACAGGGAAGCGGAGTAAACTTTGTTCACGGCGGCTGCTCACCGCAGGAAATGATAATTCCGCTCATTGATGTAAAAACTGACAAGAGCAAGGTCGAAACTACATTTGCACAGGTGACACTTGTAAGCCTGCAGACAAAAATAACAAATCTTGTGACAAGGCTTGATTTTATCCAGAGCCAGCCTGTCAGCGATATTGTAAAGCCTGCTGAATACAGCATTTGCTTTGAAAGTGAAGGGGGGAATAAGATCTCCAATGAACATATCTGCATTGCCGATAATAATGATACTGATTCACAGAAGCGTATTTTCAATCTAAGATTTTCATTTGTAAACAGAACATACAGTGCAGCTGATAAATATTATCTTGTTATCAAGGATACAAAATCGGGACTTGAAATATTAAGGCAGCAGTTTACTGTTGATATAGCTTTTTCAGGTGATTTTGGATTTTCATTCTGACGGAGGAATAATAAATGGAAGATATAATAAATTCCAATGAGGAGATAAACCGCAAACTCCGAGAACACTTTGACGGAAAAATCGTCCGCAAGGATTTGACCCTTTCCATAAAAGAGGGTGCTAATGTTCCCGTATATGTGCTGGAATTTCTTCTTGGACAGTATTGCAGCTCTGACGATGAAAATATCATCGAGGAGGGGGTTCAGGCTGTAAAGAAGATACTTTCGGATAATTTTGTCCGTCCCGATGAAGCACAAAAGATACTGTCACATCTCAAAAAAGACGGAGCTTATACGGTCATTGATAAGGTGACTGTCAAGCTCAATATCAAAAAAGACAGATATGAAGCTGAATTTTCAAATCTTGGTCTGAATGAAGTCATTATTTCCGATATATTTCCCGAAAAATATGACAGACTTCTCTGCGGCGGTATCTGGTGTATCGTCCGATTGGAATATGATAATGATCTGTATGAAGATGCTGCACAGGATCTGAAAAAGAAGAAAGGCGGCAATGAGCTGCCTATCACAATAAAAAATCTGACACCTATCCAGATGCCTCATATAGAAATAAGCGAGCTGAAAGAAGGCAGAAAAGCTTTCACTAAAGACGAATGGATAAGCATTATGCTTCGTTCAGTCGGAATGGAGTCTGATAAGTTTACATACAGAGAAAAGTGGCTTCTGCTGACAAGAATTATCCCTTTGGTCGAGAATAATTTCAATCTCTGTGAGCTTGGCCCGAGAAGCACGGGTAAATCTCATTTGTATAAGGAAGTATCGCCTAACAGCATTCTTGTTTCCGGAGGACAGTCCACAGTTGCAAATCTGTTCTACAATATGTCACAAAGGACAGTCGGTCTTGTCGGAATGTGGGATTGCGTTGCTTTCGATGAGGTGGCAGGTATAAAATTCAAGGATAAAGACGGAATACAGATAATGAAAGATTATATGGCTTCCGGTTCCTTTGCAAGAGGCAAAGAAGAAAAATCAGCATCTGCTTCAATGGTGTTTGTAGGAAATATCAATCAGGACGTGGAGGTTCTCCTGAAAACATCAAGCTTGTTTGACCCTTTCCCACCTGAAATGGGTACTGATACGGCTTTTCTGGACAGAATTCACTGTTATCTGCCCGGTTGGGAGATACCAAAATTCCGTCCCGAACACTTCACAGGTGATTATGGTTTTATAACGGATTATCTTGCTGAATTTCTCCGTGAGCTTCGCAAGGAACAGTTTGGTGATGCACTTGATAAGTATTTCAAGCTGGGCAGAAATCTGAATCAGCGTGATACTATTGCTGTCAGAAAAATGGTCGGCGGCTACATAAAGCTCATTTATCCTGACGGCAGCTATACAAAGGAAGATGTTGAAGAGATACTTCAGATCTCACTTGAAATGCGCCGCCGTGTTAAAGAACAGCTGAAAAAGCTGGGTGGAATGGAGTTTTATGATATTAACTTCTCCTATATTGATAACGAAACTTTTGAAGAACATTATGTATCAGTACCCGAACAGAGCGGCGGTAAACTGATACCTGAAGGAATCTGCAATCCCGGACAGGTATATACGGTTTCCAGAGGCAAGTCGGGAATGATAGGAGTATTCCGTCTTGAATCACAGGCACTTCCCGGAACAGGAAAATTTGAAAGAACAGGTCTTGGTTCGGAACGTGATGCAAAAGAAGCTTCAAACACAGCTTTCAACTATCTGAAAGCAAATGGCAGCAAGATCAGCGGAGCGATAAGTACGGTTAATACCGATTATATTATCAATTATCAGGACTTGCAGGGTATTGGCATGACAAGCACACTTGCTCTTCCTACGCTTATAGCGTTAGCTTCTATTGCTCTTGGGAAGCCAACGGTAGGTTCTCTTGCGGTATTGGGTGAAATAAGCATCAGCGGTACGATGATAAAGATGGATAACCTGGCTGATACTTTGCAGGTATGTCTTGACAGCGGTGCTAAAAAGGTATTGCTGCCAATGATGTGTGCAGCCGATTTTGCTACTGTACCTCCCGAATTGCTTGGCAGCTTTCAGATAATTTTCTATAGCAGTGCGGAAAGTGCTGTATTTAAGGCGTTGGGTGTGGAGTAATTCCTATAAATTACATATAATGATCAATGCTGCGCAGCTCCAAAACTGCACAGCATTTTATCTATATCTTCATCTTCACAATATCCGAAAACCCTAATAAAAAATCGCACTCACAATCTTTTGCATCACGTACAGGGAGAGTAACCATATTAATATTTGCCATATCAAGTTTTCTCCTGATACGTTGTATGGATTTATCAGATAAATCATACTTTTGCTGAATATCACATAATGTATCAGCTATATCCGTTTTGCTTTTAAGTATGATCTGCATGATTTCCTTGGTTTGCTGCTTGTATTGTCCCGATCCGATCAAAGATCGGGCTTTTTCAATCGTCATATACGTTCCGGGATAAAAACAATAGCCAATAATTCTTTCCATAATTTCTTCCTCTTCCTCAAGAAAATCATTTAAGTTTCGGGTCAGCTTTTCCGGTTTGATAATGCGACTTTCAATAAAATCACGTCCAAGTCTTGTTTCTATACGAAGTATTTTCCCATACTCCCCATCGGGCAATGGCTCGTGTTTTCTTTGAGCAACTTCATATTCTTTATCGTATATCTCAACTTCATAAGACCTGCTTGCAACTGTCAGACTATGAGCGTTATCCGCAGTATCTTCAAAAACTTTTTTACAGACATTAAATTCCTTGTATGATTTCTTTCCAAGTTTCAGATACGCTTTTACCATTGGCGAAGTCATAAATACATTGATACATAAATCGATTCTCGAAAGTATAAAATCATTAACTGACAATTCTATATGCGCTAATGCTTCATCAAGTTTCATAGATACGTTTTTGCATAGTTTCCTTTGAGTGAATAGGTCTGTCTGCATATATGAATCGTTCAGCAAATTTGTCGGATTTACGATAATATCAAGTTTTGTGAATCCGTTCTTCATCGTCAATTCTGCTGTTATCCCGAAATATCCTATATGCGTAAAATAATATGATCTGATATAGCAATCATCAGCATCATCTCTTCTTATTAATATATAGCGCTGCAATACTAATTTAAGCTGTCTGTATTCAGCATAACTTTTTAATTCTCTTCTTAACAGGAATGTGTGTATTCCTGCCTCTTTTTCAAATTGACAAAATAAGCACATAACAACTCCTCCTAAATGAGTGTTGTTATGTGCTTATTTTTATACCACAGTTTGTTTTGCGAGAATTTGTCGATGTGCCTTGCTACGTAAGGCGCATTTACTTTTATGGATAACAGAGTGTCCATCAGACGGAACATAATATCAATCACCCACAAATAATAAGACGTATATGGACATATTCTCTTTTTATGAATAAGAAAAGGCAATAATTATTCTATGTTTCATTAAATCTATTCAAACATACTGCTGATTTAATAACTTTTTTATTAAAGTCTGTATATGTTATTGACATTTTTGCTACAATGCTATATAATAAAGGTACGAAAGGGTGATTTTATGCTGTGTCAGTTTACATTTGAAAACTTTAGGTCATATAAAAATGAAACTGTTCTTGATCTTCAAGCTGTCAGCGGTCAGAATTTTCAGAAATCATTATTAAAAAGCAATAATGACAAAAATGAGTTTCTCCCTGTTTCCGTTATATACGGACCAAATGGTGGGGGAAAATCAAATGTTCTTAATGCGATAAATTGTATTGTTTCACTTGTAATGAAGCCCATTCAGATTTTTAAAAACAACATTCCTCAAAGTTTTGTTACAGAACTTGCTCCTTTCATTTTTGATGATACTTCCCGAAATGAGCCAACAAAATTCGATTTGTATTTTCGCCCCAATGATGAATATGAGTATCGATACTTCATTGCAGTAACCAATGGCGTGATCATTGAAGAGGAGCTTTATCGCCGCAAACTTGGCAGAGGCGGCAAGATCATAACGATATTTGAACGCAATGGTGATAATATTGAGCTTGGAGCAGGTATAAAGAATAAAAAAGTTAATACCGAAGTAAATGACCAAATGCCATATTTGTCTTTCCTTTATATCAACTATAAACTTGAACCCATTATTCTTGCTGTAAACTGGTTTGAAAAGTGTATTATTCGCAACTATGCCAGCCCATATACAGAAGATCGTATTATATTAGAAGAAAGCAACGAATTCAAAAATAAGCTGCTTACACTCATGAATGATGTCGGTATCAATATCAGCAACTATGATTTTGTGAAGTCTTCAGATGATGAAAACTCCTATGAATTGATATTTGAACATACAGTCAATGGAAAAGCTTATCAGCTGAATATTGCCCAAGAATCAGCAGGAACACAAAAGCTGTTCAATGCTCTTCCACTTGCAATAATCGCTTTAACAGAGGGCAGACTTCTTGTTATTGATGAACTTGATGCAAAGCTCCACCCGAAACTCTTAAAATTTATCATTATGCTTTTCAAAAATCCGGAGATAAATACTAAAAATGCACAACTGATCTTTACTTCTCATGATGTATCTACAATGAAAAGCTCTGTTTTCCGTACAGATGAGATATGGTTTGCATGCAAGTTGAATGATGAATCCAGCGACCTCTATTCTTTATACGAGATGCGTGATGAAAGCGGTAATCATATTCATCCAAGTGCAGCCTTTGATAAGCAGTATCTTGAGGGACGATATGGGGCAGATCCATACTTCCGAAACATAATGGATTGGAAGTGATCTTATGTCAAAAAAGCCTTTAAAAAAGAGCGATGCTGATAAAAAATGGATGAAACCTCGTCGTGATGGCAGAAGAATGATTGCTCCGGAGTACCATTTGATCGTAACGGAAGGTACTAAAACTGAACCCAATTATTTTGAAAAACTGAAAGATGAGATCAATCAAACATACAAAGATCGCATTGACCGTATCTCTATTCAAATTGAAGGTGTCGGGGAAGGAGCCAACACATTGTCTTTGCTTGACAGGGCTCAGGAAATCGTGTCATGTTCGCCAATAGAGTTTAAACATGTCTGGCTTGTATATGATCAGGATGATTTTCCGAAAGATGATTTTGACAATACCTTTTATCGCTGCAAGGCATTATCCAAGCAAAACGAGTCAACCATTTATCACGCTTTATGGTCGAACGAATGCATAGAATATTGGTTTCTGCTTCACTTTGGCTTACTCCAATCAGCAATTTCAAGAGTTGAGTACTATCCGAGATTGTCCGAGTACATTGGTTCCAAATATGAGAAAAACCGTGATGACATTTATACGTTATTAAAACCAAATCTTGAAAAGGCAATTCAAAATGCTAAGCAAGTTGCAAAAGGCAATGAAGGTATGCCCCCGTCTCAATGTACACCCGGAACTGCCGTTTATGAAATTTTTGATATGCTTTTAAGTTATTTGAAATAAATCTCTTTATCATATAATATAGCAGCTCTGAAATAGTTCAAAAAATGCATAACAAAGCCCTCCGCTAAAAGGCGGAGGGCTTTGTTCATTTATTTGACACGGAAGTTGGATGTTTTCAGCTCTACAATAGTAGAAATTTATAAGGTGTATATGACTATGAAGTGTATGGGTATGGCGTTGAAATCTACAATAGTAGAAATTTATAAGGTGTATATGACCCAGTCTTGCCGCTTTGTTGTCAATGATCTACAATAGTAGAAATTTATAAGGTGTATATGACCCTGCCAAGCTTCTTTATCGTCCACAATCTACAATAGTAGAAATTTATAAGGTGTATATGACAATCTCGCTCATTGACCGCCCACTGCTCATCTACAATAGTAGAAATTTATAAGGTGTATATGACTCATTTCCTCGTTTTCGGTCATCTTCTGATCTACAATAGTAGAAATTTATAAGGTGTATATGACATCCCCGACTTTCATTTTCAGAATGTCGATCTACAATAGTAGAAATTTATAAGGTGTATATGACCATAGTCGGAGAAGGTCGGCGTTGCCGATCTACAATAGTAGGAATTTATAAGGTGTATATGACTACATATTCAAGGGTATGCGCCCGAAATCTACAATAGTAGAAATTTATAAGGTGTATATGACCGCTTGAAGCTGTTGAAAAAAGCAACGATATCTACAATAGTAGAAATTTATAAGGTGTATATGACGTCTTCGAGTTCCTTTTCCTGCGATTCCTGATCTACAATAGTAGAAATTTATAAGGTGTATATGACCTCATGTTGTTTTCTGGGCAAATTCAAGCCAATGTGAATTGGAAATAGCAATGCTGCATTTTTCAAATTCATCATCAGCTGCATTCTTGATCTGTTCAACAGCCCAAAGTCCCTTTCTTGCAATGTTATAAGCACCATTGGCATCGGCATCGGTAGGAAGAACGGCATTGCTGCCCGAATAATTCCTGCTGTCGTAGAATTCGCCGACGGAATTTCTGACAGGAGAAATAAGATAATCGACATCAACATTACCCGTGATACTGTTGCGCATCTGGAGGGTAAGTCTGACGAGTGAGATCATGGATTCCATAAAACCCTTGTCATTTTTCTTTACGATCTGTGATTTAAGATCACTCTTGTAGTCTATTCCGTATTCGTCGAACAGTTTTTTGAATTCCTCAGTAAGAATTACAGTCTCGTTGTCCCATTCATTGTTTTTTTCTTTGTTTCGGAACGTACGGATCCTGTCGGCATTTGTGCAGACAGTCCATTTTTTTCGATATGAAGCAGCACCGCCGTCAAAATTTGAATAGTCAAAACTGAATTCAAACATATCAGTTTTCCCGTTGTAGCGGATATCATCAAATCTGTTGAAGAATGCAGAGGATGCTTCTGTACTTAGTCTCCCCTCAACAACCCACAACCCGCGAAATAATGGCAAATACTCGCTTCCAGTT
>OHQF01001531.1_pt1 | contig 11436 bp, 7 predicted proteins | sample 1578001 | NCBI WGS metagenome assembly OHQF01 (sample SAMEA3879538, study PRJEB24766) | human gut metagenome | biome: human-associated habitat; feature: feces | place: USA | collected 1985/1987 | reverse complement strand
ACCCGCACCAAAACCGGCCAGCGCACCGGCAATGGCCATGGAGAGGATGATGTTCTTCTTCTCGTTGATGCCGGCGTAGCGGGCGGCGCTCTTGTTCAGGCCGACGGCCTTCAGCTCATAGCCAAAGGTGGTCTTGTTCAGGATGACCCAGATCAGAATGGCGACTGCCGCAGCGAGGAAGATCGCGATGGTGGTGCTGTTGGTCTGGAACATCTTGTTCAGGCCGAAGTCCGGGATGATGGACTGGGCGTACTCAGCGTTCTTGCTCAGGTTCAGGGTACGGGTGTTGCGCACGTCGTACATGGGGCCGGTGCCGTTCTGGTAGATAAGCTCATTGACCAGATACAGGCCGATCCAGTTGAACATAATAGAGGTGATGACCTCGTTGATGTTGAAGTAAGCCTTGAAGAAGCCGGGGATAGCGCCCCAGATGCCGCCGAGGATGGTGGCGACGATCAGGCAGACATACCAGGGCATCTTGAGCATGATGGCACAGTAGAGTGCGCCGTAAGCGCCCAGCGTGTACTGACCGGCAGCACCGATGTTGAACAGGCCGGTCTTGAAGGCGAAGGCCACGGACAGACCGGTCATGATGAGGGGTGCTGCGTTGGCCAGCTCCTTGCCGACGCCGTAGGGGGCGTCATGGAAGCCGCCCTTAACGATGCGGACAAAGCCGTCGCCCCATGCATGGGCCGGGTTGATGGCCAGCAGCACGAGGAAGCCCACAGCCATGCCGATGACGATGCACAGCAGCGCGGCCAGCACACTGGTGATGGAGCTGTTGAGGTTGCTGTGGGAAAGTTTTTTCTTGTTCATTTATTTGCTCTCCTTTCCCTGCTTGCGTGCGCCGGCCATGTAGAGGCCCAGCTCCTGCACAGTGGTGGTCTTGGGGTCGAACTCGCCCACGATCTCGCCCTCGTACATGACGAGGATGCGGTCGGACAGGTTCATGACCTCATCCAGCTCGAGGCTGACCAGCAGGACAGCTTTGCCCTTGTCGCGCTGGGCGACGATCTGGCGGTGGATGTATTCGATCGCGCCGACGTCGAGACCGCGCGTCGGCTGCACGGCGACGAGCAGCTGCGGATCGTCGTCGATCTCGCGGGCGATGATGGCCTTCTGCTGGTTGCCGCCGGACATGCTGCGCACGATGGTGGAGCTGCCCTGACCGCTGCGGACGTCGTACTGAGCGATCAGCTTATCGGAGTACTCGCGGACTTTATCGGACTGGATGAAGCCGCCCTTCTGGAACTCGGGCTGCCAGTAGCGCTGGAGCACCATGTTGTTCTCGAGGCTGTAATCCAGCACCAGACCGTGCTTGTGGCGGTCTTCGGGGATGTGGCTCATGCCGTCCTTCGAGCGCTGACGGATGCTCTCGCGGGTGATGTCCTTGCCGTCCAGCGTGATCTTGCCGCCCGACAGTTTTTCGAGGCCGGTGAGGCCATAGACGAGCTCGGTCTGGCCGTTGCCCTCGATGCCCGCCAGACAGACGATCTCGCCTGCGTGGACCTGGAAGGTGACGTCCTTGACGGAGTCCTTCTTGCGCTGGTCGTTGTGGATGGTGACACCCTCCACGTCCAGCACGACATCGCCCGGGTGAGCGGGCTTTTTATCGACCTGAAGCTGGACGTCACGGCCGACCATCATGCGGGAAAGCTCTTCCTTGGTGGTGTCCTTGATGTCCACGGTGCCCATATACTTGCCCTTGCGCAGAACGCTGCAGCGGTCTGCAACGGCCATGATCTCGTTCAGCTTGTGGGTGATGAAGAGGATGGACTTGCCCTCCTTCTTGAACCCGCGCATGATCTCCATCAGCTCGTCGATCTCCTGCGGGGTCAGCACAGCGGTGGGTTCGTCGAAGATGAGGATCTCATTGTCGCGGTAGAGCATCTTCAAAATCTCCACGCGCTGCTGCATACCGACCGAAATATCACTGATGAGCGCATCGGGGTCAACACGCAGACCGTACTTCTCGCTCAGCGCCACGACCTTCTTGCGGGCCTCGGCCTTCTGCAAAAAGCCCAGCTTGTTGGGCTCCACGCCCAGAATGATGTTGTCCAGCACGCTGAAGCACTCCACCAGCTTGAAGTGCTGGTGGACCATGCCGATGCCCAGTGCATTTGCATCGTTGGGGTTGCGGATGGCGACCTCCTTGCCGTTTTTGAGGATCTTACCCTCCTCCGGCTGATACAGGCCGAACAGCACGCTCATCAGGGTGCTTTTGCCTGCGCCGTTCTCGCCCAACAGGGCATGGACCTCACCTTTGCGCAGCTGCAGGGTAATGTCGTCGTTTGCCTTGATGCCCGGGAACTCCTTGGTGATATGGAGCATCTCGATCACAAAATCCTCTGCCAATCTGCTCACTCTCCTTTCGTGTCCAAACGACACTTATACTATTGTAATGCCCATTATACCGTATTTTTGCTGTTTTGCACACTTCTTTTTGAAAATTTAGTGTTTTGCTGTATCACAAGTATTACTTTTGTACATTTCGACGAACATCCCTTCCTCGTCTTGAAAAAGCATACAAAAAAGGCGGGACGCCCTTTGCAAAGCGTCCCGCCCGGGAAGTTTCTGATTACTGGATGTAGTTGACGGTGGTGAACTCGCTGACGGTGGGCTTGGTGCTATCGTCAGAGCTGTTGTCCACAGTGATCTCGCCGCTCTTGATCTTCTCCTTCAGAGCCTCGTACTCGTCGGTGGTGAAGGTCTCGAAGTTCCAGCTGTCAGCATCGGTGGGCAGACCGACGTAGTCGCCGTCCTCCAGACCGAAGTTGCCGTTGGAAGCAGCGATGTCGCCCCAATCGCCTGCATCGATGTCGGACAGAGCGGTGTTGACAGCCTCGGTCAGGCCCTTCATAGCGGAGGTGATGAAGGGGTTGTAAGCGAAGGAGCCGTCTGCCACGCCGTTGACACCGATGTAGTTCTGGTCAACGTCAACGCCGACGACATAGCCGTTGCTCTTCAGAGCAGCCTCAACAGCAGAGGTGTAGATGCCGCCGCCGCAGGCGAAGACGACCTGCGTGCCGTTGGAGTACCAGCCCTCCATACGGGAGGTGATGTTTGCATCGCCGTAGAACTGGCCGCCGTAGAAGTAGTTGATGTCGATGTTGGTGCCCAGCTCCTGAGCAGCAGCGTCAGCGCCCTGCACATAGCCGTAGCCGTAACGGATGACAGCGGGGACAGCCATGCCGCCGAGGAAGCCCAGCTTGGTCTTGCCGTCCTTAACGACAGCGTAGCCAGCCATATAACCTGCCTGCTCCTCCTTGAAGGTGATGCAGTAGCAGTTTGCGGGGATGGCGTCGGTGCCGATGTCGCCCTGGGTGACATCGATGGCGATGAACTTGACATCGGGGTACTGGTCAGCAGCCCATGCCAGAGAAGCGCCGTACAGGTAGCCGACGCAGACGATGACGTCAGCGCCGTCGTTGACAGCCTGACGGATCATGGTCTCGCGGTCCTCATCGGAAGCGTCAGCCTCGGGGATGTAGTACTGGCAGTCATCGCCCATGTAGCCAGAAACAGCGGTCCAGCAGGCCTGGTTGAAGCTCTCATCGTCGATGGTGCCGGTGTCGCAGGTCAGAGCGACCTTCACGATCTTCTCGCCGCCCCCAGAGGTGGAAGCGGCTGCGCTGGTGGAAGCAGCTGCAGAGGAAGCAGTGGAAGAAGAAGAACCGCCGCAGGCAGTCAGAGCAGCGGCAGCAGCAGCGGCGCCAGCCACTGCCAGGAAGTTACGACGAGAAATCATCATAATGAAAACTCTCCTTTTATTTTAATATAATCGCGTTTTGTTGACGAAATGTGCGCACTTGCACATTTACTGGCTCAAGTATAGCGGGAAGAAGTGACAGATGCAAGCCTTTTCCGATTACAAAACATTTACAATTATTTTATCAAAATTGTATAAAAACCATACTTATCCCGGAAAATCCGCTCCGCCCGGTATTTTTCGCGCAGCTGTGTTCAATCTTCCACGGCCTTGTTGCCCGCCACGTTGGAGGGACCGAAGCCGAAGGGCAGCAGCTCGTCCATGCTGCGCTCGATGAAATCGTCCGGGCTTTTTGCCATGATGACATTCAGCTCCGGGCCGCCGAATTCGAACAGCGCCTGACGGCAGACGCCGCAGGGCGAGGTGATCTGCTTGTTGACTTCGCCCCGGCGCGCACCCACCACGGCGATGTCGGTAAACCTGGTCACGCCCTCGGCCACGGCCTTGAACAGGGCCGTCCGCTCGGCGCAGCTGGTGGGGGTAAAGGCGGCGTTCTCCACATTGCAGCCGGTGAAGATGCGGCCATCCTCGGCGCGCAGGGCAGCGCCCACCATAAAGTCGCTGTAAGGCGCGTAAGCCCTCTCCCTGGCCGCAAGGGCCATCCGGATGAGCTCCTGCTTTTCTTCCAGAGTCAGTTTTGTCATGGTCGGTTCTCCTTTTTGCAATTTGTAGATATGGCGTTCTTCGTCCTGTGGGACGAAGCCAATGGATTCAAACATTTTCTGCGACTGGGTATTGAAGGAATAGATGTGCGCGAAGCACTCCGCCAAACCCCTTTCCCGAGCCAGCTCCAGCATTTTTTCGATGACCTTCCGCCCGATGTGTTTATTCTGGTACTCCTTGCAGATGACGATGGCAAGCTCGCCGGTCGTCCGCAGGCTGACGTCACCACAAAGCACACCCCGATACTCGATATAAAACAGTTCCCCGTGTGTGTCCAGATAATGATACATCCGCTTCAGCAGTGGCAAATCATAAACGAAGTCCCTGTTATCTACCTGTTTGCAGAGCTGTGCATCCTGATACCACGCAAGTGCTGTATCGTAGGCCGGATAATACGGAACAAGCCGGATGTTCCCCTCCACAGAAATCGGACTGCGCACCATGTTCACCGTTTCTCTGTTCATCGGCCTCATTCCCTTCTGTGTCGTACATTCTTCTGTGTCGTGTATTTAAGTATAAATCATTCTTTTAAGAAGTGCAAGCGGCGATAATTACGCAGCATTATGCAATGACAGCTCTTGCATTTGTCATTACAAATGAATATAATAGAATTATAAAGGAGGCGCATCAGAATGGCAAACGCAGTCAATGTGAATTTTCGGATGGACCCCGACCTCAAGCGGAGCATGGAGGAGGTCTGTGCCGAGATGGGGCTTTCGATGACGACAGCCTTCACGATTTTTGCAAAGAAAGTGTCGCGCGAGCATCGGATCCCCTTTGAAGTCTCCGCTGACCCCTTCTATTCTGAAAGCAACATCAACCATCTCCGTCAAATCGTCCATGATATTGACACCGGCAAAGCCAAGCTCACCGAACATGAACTGATCGAGGTGGACTGATGAGGCTGCTGTGGGAAGAGGAAGCGTGGGAAGATTATTGTCTTTGGCAGACGCGGGACAAAAAGCTGCTGAAGCGAATCAACTCCCTCATAAAAGACATTCAGCGGAACACCTATGAGGGCATCGGCAAGCCCGAGCCTTTGAAGGGAGATTTGAGCGGATGGTGGAGTCGGCGTATCGACGACACCCACCGCATCGTCTACCGGGAGCAGGATGGAAACATCATCATTGCGTCCTGTTACGGTCATTACACGGATACCTGAGAAGCAAAAAGACTGCTGTCGGCCGACAGCAGTCTTTTTGTATTATGGTTAAATCAATACTCCGCGCCCAGTGCGACCTTCATCATATCGGTGAAGCTCTTCTGGCGCTGCTCTGCGGTGGTGATCTCCGGGGAGACAAAGCTGTCGGAGATGGTCAGCAGGCAGGCAGCGTTCTTGCCCAGAGCCTCGGCGTTGGCGAACAGAGCAAAGCTCTCCATCTCCACGCAGAGGCAGCCGCGCTCGTCGCGCAGCAGCTCCCAGTAGGTGGGCTTTGCGTCGGAAGGCTGACGGTAGAAAACGTCGGAGGAGTGGATGTTGCCCTCGATGAGCTTGATGCCCTGCTTCTTGGCGGAGGCGCGCAGCTTGTCATTCAGCTCCTCGCTGGGGAAGGTGATGTCGTGGTCGTTTCCGCTCTGGACGCGGGCATAGTTGGACTCACTGACCGCACCGGTAGCCAGCACGGTGTCGAACAGCTTGGCGTCGGCAGTGTAGCTGCCGGCGGAGCCGATGCGGATGATGTTGTCCACATCGTAGAACTTGAACAGCTCGTAGGAATAGATGCCGATGGAGGGCATACCCATGCCGCTGCCCATCACGCTGATGGGACGGCCCTCGTAGGTGCCGGTAAAGCCCAGCATCCCGCGGACACCCGTCACCTGACGGACATCCTTCAGGAAGGTGTCAGCAATGAACTTTGCGCGCAGGGGGTCGCCCGGCATCAGGACAGTCTTTGCGAAATCGCCCTTTTCGGCGCTGATGTGAGGAGTAGCCATAATAATTATCTCCTTTTTATAAAATTATTTCTTCCCCGGGAATACGTTCTGTGGGGGAATGTACGAACCATTGAGACGTATCTCGAAGTGGCAGTGGTTGCCGGTGGAACGGCCCGTGCTGCCCAGATAGCCGATGAGCTGGCCCTGCCGGACGGTCTGGCCCGCACTGACGGTCAGGGACAGGCAGTGCGCATACACAGAGCTGTATCCACCGCCGTGGTTGATGATGACCGAGTAGCCATAGCCCGTACCTGCACCGGCCTTGTTGTAACCCGCCTTGGTGACGGTACCGCCTGCGGAGGCGTAGATGGGCGTACCGGCCGGGGCGCAGATGTCCACGCCCTTGTGACGTCCGCCGTACCAGCGCGAGCAGTAGCGGTAGTTCGGCACAGGCCAGATGAACTGGCCGCTGCCGGTGATGTACTTGGTGCTGGAAGTCACCTTCTTGGTGCCTTCGACCACCTTCTTGTTCACCGGCTCCTTGATGACCTCGGTGGAAAGCACGCTCTGGTCCACAAGGATATTGTTGGTGTCGTAGACGTTCTGGAGAGTCACACGGCGCAGACCGTTCTCGCCCTCCTGGAGCACCTTGGTGGTTCCCTTCGTATATTCGTTGGATTTTGTCGTCTCCGTGGAGAATGCGATTTCTTCCTCACGGGTCTCGATGCGGGTGATGCGCACCTCAAGGCCAGCCTCTTCTTTGGTGATGACGAGGTGGTCGCCCTCAAGGATGCTGGACGTCTCGCTCAGCGGCTCACCCTTGAACGCCGGGTTGAGGGCGCACAGCTCACGGAAGGTCAGGTCATTGTTATGTGCGATGGACCAGAGAGTGTCGCCCGCCTTGACGGTGTAGACCTTCTGGGCCTGCTTCACGCCCACCAGCTCCTGTCGGACGGTCTCAAAATCCTGCAAGCCTTCCTTGAAGTAGAGGCCGTCTTCCAGCGTGACCTGCTTGTTGAAGCCCACGCTCACATCGGGGTCGTCCTCTTCTTCCTCGTAGGGGTCGAGCATGGCGGCGAGGTAATCCCGCAGCGCGTTGCCGTCGCTGCACACTGCCGTCAACTCGCCGTCCAGATAAAGAGCCGTGCCTTCGCTGATCTGGTCGCCGGCGCTCTGGATGATGGCGTTTGCCATCTCGTTTTCGTCCATCATGTGGTGGGCAATGGCGAGGGTGTAGCTCGGCTCGATGGTCCACTCGGTCTTGTCGGTGCCGGCGTAGCTGATACGCTCCATCACGTCCTCGCGGGCCGTGTTGAAGACGTCCTCATTCGCCACATAGCCCACGGTTTCGCCGTTGACCCGGACGGCCAGCGCATAAGGCTGGTGGATGACATATTGGAACACTGCTGCGCCCAGCGCCAATGCGCAGATGGGCAGGGCATACATCGCCATGCGGGGCAGCAGACTGAGGTTGCGGCGGACGCCGTTTTTGAAGTAGTGGACGCTGGCCTCAAATGCTGCACCGAAGCCCTGCTCCCTGCGGATGCGGTGGGCATGGATGAGAAGGGACACGATGCCCTTTGCAAACAGCACGATGGGGCCAAACAGGTCTTTAACCACCTGTGCTGCGCCGGGGAACGCCGTCTCCGCCAGAGCCTTTGCAAAGCGGCGGATGCCTCCAGCAACCCAGAGAGCGGCGTACTTGACGGCACGCCCCACCCGCACGGCAGCATACTCCGCGCCAAAGCCCAGCGCGTAGAGCGCTGCGCCAATGCGCAATACCAGCTTCGACGAGCGCAGCTTCCGGGAGGCATTGTCCAGCCGGTGTCTGCGGCGGCGATACCGCCGGTGGCGGCGCAGCAGATGGACGCACTGGAGCTGCGCCCAAAGCGAGCGCAGCTTTGCGCGGAAGCCGGTGTGCCGCGGCGCACCGGCTGGCTCGTCCTGCCGCGTTTCAGTTGTTTTATCTTCCAGCAAAAAGGATGCTCCTTCCTGTATTTTCAGGAGATTCTGATTTGTCTCTTTTCTCTGTTATCGACATGCTGCCGCATCAGGACAGCTTTTTTGACAAGAATAACTCTATTTATTATACACCCTGCCAGCGCCGAAACAAGCATTGACACAAAATTTGGGCTTAGCTTTCACTTACTTTTCACGAAATACACAAATTTAGACAAAAAGCTTTGTCATATCCTCCGGCAGCGGGCTTTCCACTGTCACCGGCCTCAGGGTCGTCTCGTCCACCGGTACTTCGATGCCGATGCCGTCCGGCATCCGCTCGCAGCGCGGCACCCAGAACGTCTGTTTTGCGCAGTGGAGCGCCTGCCGCCCGATGCGCGCCCGGCTCCCGCCGTAGAGGTCATCTCCGGCCAGCGGGTGGCCGATGGATGCAAAATGTACCCGTATCTGGTGGGTCCGGCCCGTCACCGGGACGCAGGCCGCGAGGCTCAGGCCGTTTTGGGCTTTCAATATGGTATATTCCGTCCGGCTGGGTTTGCCATCGGGGGTGACGCACCGCCCGATGATACTCTCCCCCTGCCGCCCGATGGGGGCGTCGATGACGCCCGGCCCGAGGGGAAGTTCTCCTTCTGCAACGGCGTAGTAGAGCTTTTCCACCCGCTGAGCCAGCAGCGGGGCGGCGTAGCCATTCTGGGCCGCCAGCACGAGGCCGCTGGTGTCCTTGTCGATGCGGTTCACCGGGCGGAAGACGGGGCTTCTACCCTGACGCAGCGCCCAGGCGGCATAGCCGTTCGCCAGCGTATCCAGCGGGTAATTCAGGGTTGGATGCACTGCGAGATGGGGCGGCTTTTCCACCACGAGGGCAAAAGCGTCCTCGTAGACCACATCCACCGGGATGTCGTTCTGCGGCACAACGCTCTCCCCCTCCGGCGGCAGTTCAAAGGAGATGACCTGCCCGGCCTCCACCCGGCGGTTGGCCAGGATGGGGGCACCGTCGGCAAAAAAGCCGTTGCCCCGGAATTTCACGGCCCGGGACAGGTCGGTGGAGACACTGCACTTGCGCAGAAAACCACGCAGCAGCATCCCATCCGCCTCGGGCGGGACTTTGAAATAAAGCTTCATCTTCCCACCTCCAGCGCGGGCAACATATAAGATAAGTATAGCAAAATTCTCTTTCTCTTGCAAATCTTGTTTTTTTATGGTATCATGAGGAGCGGAAAACGAGTGGAACATACGGCGGCGGGGCGGCTTTGACCGCTCTGAGGAAAGTCCGGGCCTCACAGAGCACGGTAACTGCTAACGGCAGCCGAGGGTGACCTCAGGGAAAGTGCAACAGAAAGGAAACCGCCGCAGCAATGCGGTAAGGATGAAAGGGCGAGGTAAGAGCTCACCAGCGCATGGGTGACTATGCGGCTTTGTAAACCCTACCGGAAGCAACGCCTATATGGGACGTACAGCGCTGCTCGCGTGTCCCGAAGGCGGCACGAACCTGTCAGCAATGGCAGGTCTAGACAGATCGTCGTTTAATACAGAACCCGGCTTACGGTCTATCTCGTTTTCCATCTTTTGTTTTCAGCGCTGTCTGCGGTGTGCAGGCAGCGTTTTTTGTTTCTTTAACCACACTGTCACTTTTCGTTTGGGCCGGTTTGTGGTATACTGAACAAAACCCCGCAGAGCACGTCTCCGCCGGGACCTTAATTCAATAGACAGGATGTGAAATCCTCCGATGAAAGATGGTTTTTTGAAAGCAGCTGCCCTCTCGCCCTCACTGCGGGTGGCCGACTGCAACTATAACGCTTCCCAAATCGTATCTCAGTTACAGGACGCTGCCGCCCGCGGCGTCAGGCTGGCGGTGTTCCCCGAGTTCTGCCTCACCGGCTACACCTGCGGCGATCTGTTCTTGCAGCGCACGTTGCAGCAGGGCGCGCTGGACGCCCTGCAGACCGTGCTGGACGCCAGCCGGGAGCTGGATGTCGTGGTCCTCGTGGGCCTGCCGCTGCTGGTGCGTGGCAAGCTGTACAACTGCGCCGCCGTCCTCTGCGGCGGGCGTCTGCTGGGCCTTGTCCCCAAGACCTACCTGCCCAACTACGGCGAGTTCTACGAAAAGCGCCAGTTCACCCCGGGCAGCACTGAGGTAGAGACGGTAACAGTCTGCGGGCAGGAGGTGCCTTTCGGTACGTCCCTGCTCTTCCGCTGCCGCCAGATGCCCAGCTTCGTTCTGGGCGTGGAGATCTGCGAAGACCTGTGGAGCGCTCTGCCCCCCTCCACCTTCCACACGCTGGCCGGTGCCACCGTCATTGCGAACCTTTCGGCCAGCGATGAGACGGTCGGCAAGGCCGAGTACCGCCGGGCGCTGGTGTCGAACCAGTCCGCCCGCCTGCTCTGCGGCTACCTGTACGCTTCTGCCGGCCACGGCGAGAGCACCCAGGACATGGTCTTCGCCGGCCACGACCTCATCGCCGAGAACGGCGCCCTCCTCGCCGAGACGTCTCCCTTCGAGGGCGGCTGGGCTGAGACGGAGCTGGACTGCCAGCGGATGGAGTCGGAGCGGGCGCGCAACACCAGCTTCGAGCCCAGCTCTGAGGGGTATCTGACCGTCGATTTCGACCTTGCCCTCACCGAGACAAAGCTCTCCCGCTGGGTAGACCCCACGCCTTTCATCCCCCACGACGAGCGCCGCCGGGCCGAGCGCTGTGAGTTGATCTTGAAAATGCAGGCCGACGGCCTCGCCAAGCGCCTCGAGCATGCCCACGCCAAGACGGCGGTCATCGGCATCTCGGGCGGTCTGGACAGCTGCCTCGCTCTGCTGGTGGCCGTCCGCGCCATGAAACAGCTGGGCCGCTCCACCAGCGATGTGCTGGCCGTGACCATGCCCTGCTTCGGCACCACCCACCGCACCCGCAGCAATGCAGAGATCTTATGCGACGAGCTGGCCGTCAGCTTTACCGAGATCGACATCGCCAACACCGTCCACAGCCACTTCAAGGACATCGGCCAGGACGAGAGAGTGCTGGACGTCACCTTCGAGAACGGACAGGCTCGTGTACGCACCCTCGAGCTGATGGACACTGCCAACCGCACCGGCGGCCTCGTTGTCGGCACCGGCGACCTCTCCGAGCTGGCGCTGGGCTGGGCCACCTACAACGGCGACCACATGAGCATGTACGGCG
>OHQF01001494.1_pt1 | contig 11680 bp, 7 predicted proteins | sample 1578001 | NCBI WGS metagenome assembly OHQF01 (sample SAMEA3879538, study PRJEB24766) | human gut metagenome | biome: human-associated habitat; feature: feces | place: USA | collected 1985/1987 | reverse complement strand
AATCCATTCACGATATTATCCTTATACAATTCTACTTTTGCGCTTTTCCATTCACCCGTGTTGTCGGTACGTATCCGGGACACAATTTTAAACGGCTCTTTCGGTTCGCGCTGTGTAGATGAACGTATAAAAAGAGATTCATTTCCCTTGTCCAGGTATTCAAAATAGAGATACCCTACATAGTTATTCATTTGTAATTTGGAAACCAGCTCTTTGGGCAAAGAGATAGAGAGAGTTTCTTCGGCACTGTAACCACCGGATTTTCGCTTTCCCTGAATCTTCATGTCCGACTCACGCAAACGCATCATCTCAACCGCCAAAGCGGATTTTGCCGTCTTGACATCATTTTCTATTTGTGACAACAAGCCTATTGCCACCGGATAACGTCCCTGGCTAATCAACAATGCTGCCTTATCGAGCGAACGTTGACAAGCGGATACGTCCATCTTCGTCTTTTCCAGGAAACGGGCTTCTTTTCGCAGCCGGAAAAGCATTAAAGGTAAGGTTAATCCACGCTCGTCCGCCTGTTCGTCTTTGAATTCCGCCGCATACTTTAAAGTCGTATGTAGTTCACGGTCACCGTTTTCAATGGTCGGCTCTATTTCGTGTCCTTCGGTATAGTCACTCCACGAAGCGATAAACATCATGTCCAGGCTGTCCTTCTCTGCCATACAGAACTTCCACATACTTTGATAAGTTTCTCCATTGTTACGTGGGATATAATAGAAGTGTCCACGTCCCCAGCCCGCACATCCCCGGTTATCCATTCCCGGCATGGCAAATCCCGACTTAATGGTATAAGCAGGATTGTTACTATGCCAAATTGAATCACGGAAAGGTTTCATAAACTCAATAACATCATCCTGAGTGGCGTAATTATCCCATTCGGCATGTGCCTGATCTCTTGTACGGACACGGGCAGGAAGCCATGCAGTCGGTATTTCTCCCACTTCTTTCCAGGTATCCATTTCATCGCTACGAGTGACGGGGATATATTTATCATTTTCCAGTTTTCCCCAATCTGCCCAACGGCGTAAAGCAACCGGCTGCTTCATTCCTTGCGGTAACTTCGCCAATGATAATACTTTCTTATATTCATCCACTTTCGCTCCGGGACCGAAATGATAAAAAACAGGCATTCCCTTCACCATAGGAGCTGTAGGACCGGTAAAGACGCTATCCACCAGATATTGGTAACATTTGGCCATGTATTCGGTCTTTGCCTCACGGGTGTTAACTTCCGGATAAATCTTCGTAATCCAGTCATAATATAACCAACCGTCGCACCAGTTTACGCCGATTTCAAAGTCATACTTTGCTGCCACTTTCTGCATCTCACGCAGCAAGATGTCATTTTCGTGAGGCTTGAACCCCCATTCGATAAAGAATCCATCTATCTTAGCCGCTTTTGCCGACAATATCTGATATTCGATATAATCGGGATCGAGATTGGACTGCATTCCGACTTGGGGATAAGCCACTGCCGCTATCTCATGCCGTCCTTCGCTGTCTATCAGGTCGGCATTATAACACAGCGACTTTCTTCCGGTACTTGATTTTTCCGTATTGGCATACATCTCCCAACGCCCCAGCTTTCCGTCATGCTGCCGGGTATAGCGCACTCCGTGAAAGTCGGCATACACTTTCTTTCCATTCTGCGCCAAGGCCGGTAATGCGACAGATACCAATAAAAAAAGAAGAAGTTTCCTCATTGTTCCAAACTTAATTATTCAACTTATGTACTTAATCAATCTTCCACCATACTTAATCAGTCCTCACTCAACACGAAATCATGCTTTTCCGGATAACTGAAAAGATTGTCTATCATCCAACGGCCTTTATAAATCTTGGCTCCGTCCATTTTGAAAAGTTCTTCTCCCTTCTCATTTACAAGTCCTTCTGCCCACCATTCTTCAGTCGGTTTCAGCATCAGGATTCCGTCCGGTCCGTTGCAGATGCTTTTTATATCGGCTATGCTGTAAACTTTCTCGCAAGTAGGTTCGGTAGAGTCATTAGTCGTAGCGTCGGTAACTCCAGTCAAATCAAACTTATAGACAGCCGAAGCAGCAGTAAGCCATAATTTATCTTCTTCACCATATACCGGGAACAAATCATGCCCACCCGATTCATTGCTGAATGTATAAAGGGTAGTCTGATTTATTAACTTGGGATTACTCCGGTTGCCATCGTACTTAAAACGGAATAATGCAGTCACTCCCTCTTTTTTGGTAGCTGTAGCATAAAGATACGATCTTTTCTTATCCCAAACAACATTATGCGCATTACCCAACTTCACCGTATTAGCTTTTGCTCCCAATACCTTAACCGTGTCAACCACAAAGGTATTGATTTCACCGGATTTAGATTCTGCCGTCACGATATTTCCATCGGGCAATACCTCCGCAGAGTGGGGATTCTGTCCGCAATTTGCATAGAACATTAATTTATGATCGGACAAACGGATTAAAGCCACAGCTCCGCCGGAGGCAGTCATCAAGATATAGCGTCTATTGAAAACCGGTTTTACTTCACTCGGATTAACAAACCAACCCTGCTGTGCAGCAGGAACACAGGCAGTATAAGGATCCCAACTCCAAATATTGCGGTGCGTCTCCGCATCTCTGATGACAATAGCCCGTCTGGATTGTTCCGCCAGTACATAAGCCTTTTCCGGAAGTTGAAAGATTTCATTTTTTACTACAGGAGCGGCATCATCATCGGAACATGCTCCCAAAGCTATATTAAATCCTAAAAGGATTGCAAATAAACTAAACTTCTTCATGGTCATAACTATTTTAATTCTAAATATTCAATTTGTCTATTTAAAGTTTCCGTCAATCTATTGAACCGATTTTATATCGTAATAATCGATCAATGAATGAACTGAAAGATTCAACTGCCGCATGTGCGACAGAAAAGATTCATAAGGTTCGTATTCGATGGAAACCACTCCTTTATTAGAAGCTTTTCCGTTAGAATCGTAACCATCATTATACTCAAAATGTACCCAGCCTACACAGTTTCGAGTTTCAAGCAAACGAAGACAGAAGTTCTGATAAAACTCACCTCTATTTTTTTGTGTATGCACCAACCAGCCACCTCCTTCAGTATTAGCATATCCAGTTCCCTGATAACTGGCATCTTCCGCTTTTATATAGAATTCTGAAACTAAAAAAGGTTTCGCTCCACACCAGACTTTCAGGTTTGCCAAGAAATCTGCCTCCAGTTGCCAACGTGCATAATAGTTGACGGAAACAAGATCGCAATAACGAGCACACGCTTCCACCACTTTCTGATTATATTTACTCCAATCATGCAGACGTGTTCCCAATATCAAATGCTCTTTATCATATCGTCTGACGGTAGCGGTGGTCAACTGATAATAATAATCAGCAACCATCCCCCGGAAATCTTCCTGATTTTTCTTGGTTATCACTCCGGTAGAAGCTATACCGTTATCCCGCATAAACTTTTCTGCATACTCACGAGCAGCTTTATAGCGTTCGGGCAAAGACAAGAAATGTTTCAGATCAATTCCTCGCAAAGGGTCAGCATTCTGATAACTGGCAAATGGCAATTCATTGTCAAGATAGAAACCTATAAAATGCCGGTCACCGGCAAATAAAGCTGACTTCTCTTGTACGAGACGATCTATGTACGTAGCAAATGTGGGTTCAAAAAGAAGAACTAAGCGATTATATTTGTCATCATCAAACGCGTAGCCCAAATTCTTACTCATATCCCACATAAAGGTACGAAGCAGATACAGATTCTCTGCATAAGCAATCTTTTGCGTCTTAGGGGTCAACAAGTTACCACGTACTGCAGCAGGAAATACTTCAATACGGTTCGAGCCATACGAAATATAGTTTATATGATTGTCTGCTAACAGTTTGCCAGTCTCTTCACTCCATCGCGCCTCACTACCGTATCGAGTACCGAAAGCCTTCTTATGAGCAGTAGATTCTCCCGGACGAACATGCTGAATTCCATGAATGATAACAGCTCCATTATCCGGATCGAGCAAATAAGAACGGCCTCCACAATAAGCCACTCGGAAAAAGCCTTCTTTTCCAACCACAGATGAAGGTTGCAAACCGATTCGTCCTCCCCATGCAGTCCGGCTATAACCCGAAGAGGGAGTATACCAATTCATATTATCAATGGTACGTGTTTCCCTTGAATCTGCCGTTGTCCATGCCTGGAAAGTTCCGTTCTGCCACTTCCGGTATTCTACATTCATAAAAGTATATTCATCTTTTTCCAAAGGAGTATCTTCTCCTTCCGGTTTCAAAGGTTCTATTTCGTTGGAAGAGGAGGAACAGCTAAACGTCAACTGCATCAGTCCGACCAAAGATAAAAAGAGGAAATACCTATATATTATATGTTTTCTCATATTACTTTCAGCTACTGCACATTATTACTTAACCATCGTATTTGTTATCAGTCGCATCTTTCGTATACTCTATCTACGGTTCACCGGGATAGCTGTTACTAACTCTCGCGTTGGCTATTAATAGAAAAGTTATTCTCTACAAGGAGAGAACTTCCTTCCCCCTTGTTGCAAACTTCTTTTATCCTTATTATAAACTATAAACGCAAGCTTTGTTTTTATAATTGCAAGTTTTGTTTTTATAAACGCAACTTGCATTTATAAAAACGGAAGCTTCATTTATAGTTTGTATCGGACAGAGAGCAACTTTACTCCTAATGAAAGGGAAGTTTAGTCTTAATAGAAAAGAAGTTTTCTATTAAGACTTCAGGCGGTAGGTAATACTACCCTGCTTACTTCTTCTTAGGGAATTTGATTTCAACAGTTAATACACGAGCTGTTGTATCTCCGGGCTTCAGTACACCTTCACCAATAGATGGTGTCATACTAATGATTTTCATCACTCCGATTCTGTTTCCACCTGCTGCAGAAGTCGATGCTGTTTTAAAGGCAATAATATCTCCCTCCGCTATAGGAATCAGTTCTTCTTTCACAATCAAACTAGCTGATATTTCAGAAGCTATAGAAGTAACTGTTGCATTATCATAATCAAAGCCGGAAAGTTTAGCTATCATAGTCTTATTCTTCACAGCCGCGGTGTTCAAAGATACCCCACCGGAGCCTGTATATTCATTTGTTTTTGTAGCATTTATAGAATACAGACGAGGCTCTGAAGGAACGTCCTTACCTTTTCCCATACAATAGAATTTCAAATCAACATTCTTCGCATTATCCGCACTAGCTAATGCATAATCAACAGAATACGTTTTTAAATCTTTGAAAGATAACAAACCATAAGCATCCGGATATTTTTCGTGCGCACTATTAGCAAAAGTCTTACTAGATATATTCACTGTGGCAACATCCATATTTACATATGCTTTCACAGTTCCGACAGCTTCTTTTCCCACTCTCCCATCAGAAACCACCACTTTAATTTGAGACGTAGTTTCAGTAAAATCAATTTCCGGAGTGTAATCCAATTGTTTCTCACCATTCTTCTGTTCCCGTAAGACTTCGATTTCCTGTCCGTTTTCAATACGGTAAATAATTACTTCGTGAACTCCTCGTACAGATTCGACCTTCACCGGCACTCCCTGTTTTGCATCTGTTGTAGCAAAAATAGGCAATTCAGGCAAAGTCAATACAGGTATTGGCACTGTTCTATATTCCACAGGTAAAGTTGAAATGGTCACATTATCATATATATCCACTGCTTTTACTTTGAAACCTTTATCGCCTTCTTTGTAATTAATCATCTCGTCATACGAGAAATCCTTTTTGCCATTCAGTTCCACACTTCCTTTTGATTCCTGTCCGGTGGCAGATACCAAATACACTTCCACAACCTTCAAGCCGGCTTCCGAAACAACTTCGAAAGTAGTACGGGGAATTACCGGATTTTCATCCATCTCATCATATACAATCTCTTCCGGATCGAATGTAATGACAGGACGTGCCATTACATCGGTAACAGCAATTGGTAAAGTCCCACTCGTAACATGATTCAGTTTATCTGTAGCTTCAATGATAAAAGCTTCATAATTTGCATTGTACTCCAAGTTTTCAGACAAGCTATACGAGTTGGGATTGAAAAAGTCGGTTACAGTTTTATATTCTGTCACTCCCTCCACCGTCTGCAATTTCATTGTCACGCTCTGAAGCCCTGCCTGTGATTTAATAACAGCCACTACCGGCAGATTGTCTACTTTATTCAAATCAACGTCCAGCTGCTCCATAGGAAAATTAATCACAGGAGCCGCTGCATTAGGATCCAGTCCATCATTATCGTCGCCACAGGCAGCAAAGCCCAAGCAAAGTCCTAATATTAATAAGATATATATTTTACGAATCATAATTAGTTCTCTTTTTAGTTAACTGTGGTTATTTGGAATATTTGCAATAGTTCTCAAATATATGAATCACACCGTTTGTCGGCAGAATATTGCTAGTCTTAGCTTGTCGTTGCGGAGATTTTCCGTTGCTTCCGGTCTGATTCACCAGAATCTTACCTACTGCAGCCTGCCATGGATTTTTCCAAACAGACATTGTCATCAATCCAGTCTCACCTTTCAGCATAGTTAAGACGAACATCGGTTCTACCTGCAATTGCCCATAAGAACTATATTCTCCATCTACAATATGATAAAGCAACATATTCTTCACCTTTTCTTTATCACAATCTGTAATGGAAGCTACGCCTGCAAATTCATTCTCCCGATAAAGCTGCATACCGGCATTATTCAAAGCCAGAAAAGTATATTTATTATCAGTCTGGGTATAATAGTCCTTTAAGCCTGTATATTCAATAGCTGCTATCAACTCCGAGAACATATCTTTGTGATCCTGAAAATATTCCCACGCTGTCACTTTTACATACGGATCATCCACCGAAGGCTCATAATCATAGTTCTTTTGCAAGTCCAGATCACAACCGGTCAATGCCAAAATTGTCCAACAAAAGAAAAGAGTCTTATATAATATTGTCTTTTTCATTGCTTCTACCTTTTTTAGTTGTTAGTATTACCATAATACGTATTCTGCACAATCTTCGGATTTTCCAAGATATGTGAATAGTGGATCGGGAAAAGTTCATTGCCATCCTGCTCCATTCCGTTAATAGGTTTCATCACTTCCTTCCACTTTTCGGTACGCAGTAAATCAAACCAACGGCGTCCTTCGCCAGCTAACTCCACCTGACGTTCACGCAAGATATAATTGACTACCTCTTCTTCTGAAGCAAAATCATTTTCAGTCAGTGTATTCAATCCGGCACGGTCACGTACAGTTTTTACTAAATCCAAAGCTTCCCCCCATTTTCCCTGATGAGCACGAGCTTCAGCTTGCAACAACATCATATCTGTGTAACGATAGATTGGATAGGCTACTTCGCATGTCTTATTCAAAGAGTTACTGATGTCACCTGCCATATATTTACGCAATTCATTTCCATTTTGGTAATTCTTCACCGTATAATCTTTGCGTAAATCACCTTTCATATCCTTTTCATCAAAGATACTCATAAACTTATCAGACATGACTGCCGCACGATTCCCTGAACCGGAAAACCATTGATACATGTAACTGTAACCATTCGTGCCGACTTCATCCATGTTGAAATGAACAAGGAAAATAAACTCTCTGGAGTTATATTCATCATTTTCCGGTGTATCATCAGAAGGTTTATTAGTCAGCTCTTCCGTAAACATGGTATGCCAAGTAGCAATGTTAGGTTCGAAGTCTACAAAACGACCGCCCTTTTTAGAAGCGATAGTCGCCATCTTATCGATGGTCTGGTCGGCCAGATTATATTCTTTAGCCCACATATAAGCATCCGCCATGATGGCCCATACGCCACAGATAGAAATGCGTTTGCGTTCGTAATTCTTGTTACGGTTAATCAGGCTTTCCGCTTTCTTCAGGTCCGGAAGAATGACATGTTCCAAAATGTAGTTTTTATCCGTACGCTCTTTGTAGATGGCTTCCGAATACTTTTCAGTAGGTTCTGTAAACAAAGGTACGTCTCCCCAAACACGGATAGCATAGAAGTAGGCCAAAGCACGCAATGCATAAGCTTGTCCGAGATAGTCATTTCGGTCTGCCACATCAGGCATACTGATATTAGGAACATATTTAATAGCCAGATTTGCCTGGTTAATCATCTGATACAGAGTCGTCCACTTTGCACATTTCTCATCCGTAGACATTAGGTTGTTGATAACACGTGCCTGATCGGCCATTACCGGTGCTCCGGGAGCTACATTATCCGAACGGAACTCCCCCCAATAGAAATAGTTCTCCCGTAAAGTGGAACGTAACAATCCATAGATTTCATTTATACCTGCCTTAGCGTCACGGGCAGTCTGCCACATGTCACCTGCCGGAATTTCACTTACCGGTTCCTCATTCAGAAAGTCTGAACAGCTATTCAACGATAGAGCCAGGCATACAGCTCCAACAAAATATTTTATATTCTTCATACGATATCTTCAATTAAAAGTTTGCAGAAAAACCAATACCATATTCTCTCTTTCTCGGATAACGGTAAGAGTCTTTACCTACCTGCAGAGGATTGTTGGTAGAGAATTCAGGATCGAATCCCGAATAGTTGGTCCATGTCAAGGCGTTGTTTACAAAAGCGTAGATATTTATATTCTTCAACATCAGCTTCTTTATCCAGTTTTCAGGAAGATCGTATGCTACACGTATGTTCTGCAAACGAATAAAGGAAGCATCTTCCAGATAGAACGAGTTACCCATACGGGCATTGTTGTAATCATCATTATACGGACGCGGATAGATTGCAACCACATATTATGGATGACTTCCGGTGAAGGAGTAGTTCCGGTGTATTTGAACATATTACGATTATGTTCGGCTGCATTATAAATCTGTCCTCCCAATGAATAATAGAATCCTAAGTATAAACTCAAATTCTTCCAAGTCACCGTTGTATTCAAACCACCGGTTACATCAGGCATGGCATTACCGATCACCATGCGGTCATTATCATCAATCACACCGTCACGGGTTCCTTCCGGTTCCTCCCAGTTGTAATCTCCCCCACGGAACGGTTTACCGTTCGGCAACGTTTTCTGACGGATATTACCTGCATATTCCTTTCCATCCAACAAATATTTGTACTGGAATACACCATTCTCAAACACCGGAGTCAGTTGTTCCCATTTATCAGTAAAAGCATTCGATTCGTCGTATGCAAAGATACCGGCGCTTTTAAATCCGTAGAAGTCACCCACACGGCCACCTTCCTGCATCCACCAGATATCACCTTCCATATATGCCTTACCTTCAGACAGCTTCTCAATGCGGTTGATGTTTCTGGAGATATTGAAAGAAGCATTCCACTTCCAGTCCTTCGTGCGGATAATATCACCGGTAACAGCTATTTCAAAGCCTCGGTTACTCATTTCACCGACATTGGTTTTCATATATGCAAAACCGGATTCTTTAGGCAATTGGTAGTTTGCCAGCAAACCGTCTGTATATTTATCGTAATAATCGGCAGTGATTGTCAAACGGCTATTCCAGAAATTCAAGTCCAGACCAAGATTGAATTGTTTAGTTTCCTCCCATTTCAAATTGTCTTTACCGATACGAGTCGGAATAACGCCACCCACTCCGTCATAAATAGAATTCGGAGAATAAGAGTAGATATAGTCGTAGTTGCCGATTGCTTCGTTACCCGTGATACCGAAACTTGCACGGATCTTACCATCTTCGAGAAACTTTTTCGAGAACTTCATGAATTTCTCATCCGAGAAGCGCCATCCCACAGATACGGAAGGGAAATTACCCCATTTGTTCTCTTTGGCAAAACGAGAAGAACCGTCACGACGCATAATGGCATTGAGCAAATATCTTCCTTTATAATCATAAGTCACACGGGCAAAAATGGAAGCCATAGAGTGATTGCTTAATGTGGAGCCTGTAGATGACAAATCCAGGTTTGCGGCAAAAGCATTCATTGTATAGATAAAATCTGTAGACGAGTTTATCCCCACAAATGTTTCGTTTTCATAACGCCACTGCTGTGCACTAACACCTACCATGGCCGTAAAATTATGATCTTTTATTTTGCGTGCATAAGTAAGAATGTCTTCATTCATCCAGTTCCAGTTCAGGTAATTATAAGAATAACCTTTATTCTGTTTCTGCCATTCGTCGGTGATAAGACTCGGTTCGAGTTTTTTACGCTTATCCAGATAGAAGTTGGCATTAATATTGGCTCTGAACTTCAAATACTTGTTGAATTTGATTTCAAAGAACTGGAAGAAGTTAGCCTTATAAGAATCCGTAAAGTCGGTGGTATAATTGACCTGCGCAATAGGGTTCTTCTGACCGTTAAACACTCCGACCAAAGAGCCATCCGGATAATAAGTATTGAAATAAGGACGACGAGTCAACACTGCGCTCAATAAAGTACCTTCATTCAGACCTTTCTTTTTAGAATAAGTCAAAGAAATACGGCTACCCATATTCATCCAGTCTGTCGGTGAATAATCGGAGTTGATACGAGTATTTAATCTCTGGAAACCTGTATTGGAAATAATACCTTTCTCATTATAATAACCGGTATTGATGAAATATTTCAGTTTCTTTGTACCACCACCTACACTGATATCCACCTGATCTTTTTGTGCAGTGCTTGTAATCATGTCCAGATAATCGTTATCCACATTAAAGAAAGAGTTCAACGGATCATTCAGTATATCACTACTTTCATCCGGATTACCTCCGCCGTATGTTTCAAAATACTCTTTACGATATTGGTCGTACAACAAACGTTCTTTACGGTTTGCCTGTGGCACCTTGTGAGACAATGTACCCCATGAGTGATTATACTTGATATCAATACGGGCTTTACCTTCCTGCCCACTTTTAGTAGTGATAATAATCACACCGTTCGCCGAACGGGAACCGTAGATAGCTGCAGAAGCGGCATCCTTCAAAATCTCCATAGAAGTAATATCATTGGTATTGATACCATCGATACTTTCCAAAGGCACACCGTCTACGATATAAAGAGGAGTAACCCCTTCGGCAGAGAAAGTGGAAGTACCACGAATTTTGATAGAAGAAGATTCACCGGGCTGTCCGGAACCGGACACCACCTGTACACCGGCAGTAGTACCCTGCAATGCTTCAAAAACATTAGTAGCCATTTTTTGCTCAATGGCCTCGCTTGAGATGGAAGTAATAGCTCCTGTTACATCACGCTTTTTCATCGTACCGTAACCCACTACCACTACTTCGTCCAATAGCTTAGAGTTCTCTTCAAGCGTAATATTCATTGTTTTATCTTTCACTACCACATCTTTAGGGGTATATCCCATGAATGATACAGTCAAAGTAACTCCCTTCTTCGAAACATTCAATGAGAAATTACCATCTAAATCTGTAATTGTTCCATTAGATGTTCCCTTTTCCATCACATTGGCGCCAGGCAAAGGAAATCCTGTTTTATCCACAATAACTCCCTTCACTGCAAACCCGCCTTGAGCATAAGCCGGATTGACAAGGAAAAAGAGACTCAAGGAAATCAAAAGGAACGACTGAAGCAACCGCACTTTTGTCCTACTCTGCAAATTTTTCATAACTAGAATAAAATTAAATTGGTTAATTATCAAGGTTTTACTCACTACTTAATTAATTGGGGAAAATATATTG
>OHQF01001490.1_pt1 | contig 11710 bp, 10 predicted proteins | sample 1578001 | NCBI WGS metagenome assembly OHQF01 (sample SAMEA3879538, study PRJEB24766) | human gut metagenome | biome: human-associated habitat; feature: feces | place: USA | collected 1985/1987 | reverse complement strand
GCCGAGAAGTTCCCCGGCCTGTGTACTCCCGATGAGAGCTATCATGGCATCACCTACGCGGAGCGCTTCGGCAAAGAGGGGGCTTTCATCACCAAGGCCACCGCACAGCTCATGCGCGACTTCGGCTCGATGCAGTCCCCCATGAACGCCTATATGCTGAACCTCGGCCTTGAGAGCCTCCACGTCCGGATGCAGCGCCACTGCGCCAACGGCATGGCCGTCGCAAAGTTCCTTGAGGCTCACCCCAAGGTGGCTTACGTCAACTACTGCGGCCTCGAGTCCAGCCCCTACCATGCACTGGCCGAGAAGTATCTGCCGAACGGCAGCTGCGGCGTCGTTTCCTTTGGCCTGGCCGGCGGCCGCGAAGCCGCCAGCACCTTTATGAAGGAGCTGAAGCTTGCTGCCATTGAGACCCACGTTGCCGATGCCCGCACCTGCTGCCTGAACCCGGCTTCCAGCACCCATCGCCAGATGAACGACGAGCAGCTGGCCGCTGCCGGTGTGCCTGCTGAGCTGGTGCGGATGAGCTGCGGCCTCGAGAGCAGCGAAGACCTCATCGCCGATATTGCACAGGCGCTGGATAAGATTTAAGAAACACGGTCAGCGCCATCTGCCGGTTTCGGCCCCTTCCCGTGAAAAAAGCGTCTCCGGATGCAGATAAAAACTTCCCGCTAAAACCGTCAAAAGGAGCAACGATGCTATGCCGCTGATCATCCCCAAGACTCTTCCCGCCTACGATGCCCTCTACGAGGAAAACGTCTTCGTCATGCACCGGGAACGGGCGCTCTCCCAGCATATCCGCCCACTGGAGATCCTCATCCTGAACCTCATGCCGACCAAGATCGCCACCGAGACCCAGATCGCCCGCCTGCTGGCCAATACGCCCATTCAGGTCCACATGACCCTGCTGCAGACGGCCAGCCATGCGGCGACCCATGTCTCTGCAGCCCACCTCGAGGCGTTTTATAAGACCTTCGACGAGGTGAAGAACAACCGCTACGACGGCATGATCATCACCGGTGCGCCTGTGGAGAAAATAGACTTCGAACAGGTGGACTACTGGCAGGAGCTGTGCGAGATCATGGACTTCAGTGAGACGAACGTCTACTCCACCCTTCATGTCTGCTGGGGCGCACAGGCGGGACTTTATTACCACTATGGCATCCGCAAGCAGCTTCTCGACCAGAAGATGTTCGGCGTCTTCGAGCATAAAGTCACCCGTCCCTCGAACCCGCTGGTGCGCGGCTTCGATGAGGTGTTCTACGCCCCTCACAGCCGCCACACCGGCATCAGCCGGGAGGATGTGCTGAACTGCAAGGCTCTGCGCATCCTCGCCGAGAGCGACGAGGCCGGCCCCTTCCTGATGAGCACCGAGAATGGACGGCAGATCTTCGTCACCGGCCACCCGGAGTACGACAAGTACACACTGGACGCCGAGTACAAGCGGGATGTCGGCAAGGGCCTGCCCATCGCGGTGCCAAAGAACTATTACCCCAACGACGACCCCGAGCAGCCGCCTCTCTTCCGCTGGCGTGCTCACGCACACCTGCTGTATGAGAACTGGCTGAACTACTACGTCTACCAGAATACGCCCTACGACCTGGGTGCTATCAGCAAGGTGGAGCACGAGGAAGAATAAAATCAGCCCTCTCCGTCTGGTGGGGAAGGGGCATTTTTGCAAGGAGAATACTTATGGGAATCGAAGCAAAATGGAAGAGCCGGGGCATCCGGGTGGGCAAACTGCCCTGCGGGCCGCTGGACAAGATAAGCGATGTGCCGGGCGTGACGGTGGGCCACTGCACACTGGCGGACGGCGAGGTCCAGACCGGCGTGACCGCGCTGCTGCCCCATCAGGGCGATATTTTCCACGATAAAGTGATGGCGGCCAGCCATGTCATCAACGGCTTCGGCAAGACCACCGGCCTTGTCCAGATCGACGAGCTGGGGACGCTGGAAACGCCCATCCTCTTCACCAATACCCTCAGCGTAGGTACTGTGGAGACAGCGCTGGTGAAGTATATGCTGGATAAGAACCCCGACATCTGCGAGACTACCGGAAGCGTCAACCCGGTGGTCTGCGAGTGCAACGACAGCGGCCTCAACGACATCCGGGGCCTCCACGTCACAGAAGAAAACGTGAGGGCCGCGCTGGCCGACTGCCGCGCTGATTTCGCTGAGGGCGCTGTAGGCGCGGGCCGGGGAATGCGCTGCCACGGCCTGAAGGGCGGCATCGGCTCGGCCTCCCGTGTGGTGGAACTGGACGGAAAACAGTACACCATCGGTGCGCTGGTGCTCTCCAACCACGCCGTCTTCGATGACCTCGTAGTGGCAGGCACCCCCATCCAGAGCCTGCTGGACGCCCACATCCCGCCCCACGAGGACAAGGGCTCCATCATCACAGTGCTGGCGACGGACATCCCCTTGAGTGAGCGCCAGCTGCGGCGGCTCTGCCACCGGGCGCTGGTGGGCCTGTCCCGCACCGGCTCTTTCTGCGGCAACGGCTCCGGCGAGATCGTCATTGCCTTCACCACCGCCAACCGGGTGCCGCACTACTCCGAAAAGGCCATCCTGCCGATGGGTATGCTCCACGACGACGCCATCAATCCGCTGTTCCGGGCGGTGGCCGAGTGCGTGGAGGAAAGTGTGCTGAGCAGTCTGCTCCATGCCGAGACGGTCACAGGCTATCATGGCCGGACGGTCAGATGTCTGAGTGATCTGCTCGACGCGAAATAAAAAAATGGGAAGCGCTTTTGTGCTTCCCATTTTTCATAGTATTATCTGCGGGGCTTCCGCGTCGGCTTTTTCTTCCGCACGCTGTAGCCGAAGGTCCCCAGCTTTTTGCCCAGAGCCAGATATTCGCCGTGGCTGTAGACGATGAGTTTGGCCTTGTCGAGGCAGAGCTTACCGTTCTCGTCCAGCAGGCTCTCGTCCACGTCGCAGGCGACTACTTCGGCGAGGAAGAGGTCGTGGCTGCCCAGCGGGATGACCTGCGTGACCTTGCACTCGAGGTTGACGGGGCTTTCTTCGAGAATGGGGCAGTCCGTCAGCACTGAGCCGGGGGCAGAATGGAGTTTGCAGGCCGCGAATTTATCGAAGTCCCGGCCGCTCCTGACGCCGCACCAGTCCACCGACTTCACCAGTGCCTCGGTGGGCAGGTTGATGGCGAACTGTCCGCTCTCCTTGATGAGATGGTGGCTGTATCGCTCGGGGCGGACGCTGATGGACACCATGCTGGGCTGGGTGCAGATGGTGCCCGTCCAGCCGATGGTGATGAGGTTGGGCTTGTCCAGCCCGCCGCAGGAGACCAGCACCGGCGGCTCCGGGTTCAGCAGGGTGCTGCCTTTCCAGCTCTGTTTGCTCATCCGTGATACTTCCTTTCGTAGGGAGCCCATGTGCGCTCGCTGATGATGTAGCGGGGGCGGGCCTTGGTCTCCATATAGATTTTGCCGACGTATTCGCCGATGACGCCCAGACACACCAGTTGGACGCCGCCCATGAAGCAGACGATGCAGATGGTGGAGGCCCAGCCCGCCACGGCGCTGCCCAGAACAGCCTGCACGATGGCCCAGATGACGCCGATGAAGCTGATGAGGCTGACCACGATGCCTGCGCCGGTGATGAGGCGGATGGGCTTGTTCGACAGGCTGGTGATGCCGTCGAAGGCGAGGGCCAGCATCTTGCTGAGGGGATAGTGGCTCTCGCCGGCCAGACGCTCGTGGCGCTCGTAGTAGACGGTGTCGCTGGGGTAGCCCACCAGCGGCACCATGCCCCGCAGGAAAATGTTCACCTCGCGGTAGTCGGCGAAGCTTTCCAGCACCCGGGTGCTGATGAGCCGGTAGTCGGCGTGGTTGAAGACGATGTCTGCGCCCAGCGCGTTCATCACATGGTAGAAGCCCTCGGCGGTGAACCGCTTGAAGAAGGTGTCGGTGTCCCGGCGGCTGCGCACGCCGTAGACTACCTCGGCGCCGTCCAGATACTTTTTGACCATCTCGTCCATGGCGTTGATGTCGTCTTGGCCGTCGCAGTCGATGGAGATGGTGATGTCGCAGCTGCCGCTGTGGAGCGCCTCCATCAGCCCGGCCAGCACGGCGTTCTGGTGGCCGCGGTTCCGGCTCTGGGAGATGCCGATGAAGTGCTCATCCTCAGAGGCGAACTTCTGGATGAGGGACCAGGTGGCGTCGCGGGAGCCGTCGTTGACGAAGAGCACCCGGCTCTTCTCGCTGATAAGGCCCGCTGCGGAGAGGTCGTTTATCTTTTTCAGGAACAGGGGGGCTGTGATGGGCAGTACCTGTTCTTCATTGTAGCAGGGAATAACGATCCATAAAATCGGTTTGGACATGATGAAGTTCTCCTTCTATATAAGGCTCTCCCAAAGGGAGAGGCTGTTACAGCACCATGTGCCGCAGCGCGTCCGGTTCTAGCAGCTTGAAGCTGCTCTTATAGGTCTCGAGCAGGCCGTCCCGCTGCATCAGGCTCAGCTCCCGGGAGAGGGCGCTGCGGTCGCAGTTGAGGTAGTCGGCCAGCTGGATGCGGGAGTAGGGAATGGTGAAGGTGAGGCTGTGGTGAACCTCGGCCTCGCTGAGCAGGTAGGCGCACACCTTGGCCCGCAGGCTCTTGAGCAGCAGCAGGTCTACCCGGCGGGAGAGCAGGAAGTATTTGTCGCTGATGGTGCGCACAAGGTTCTGCAGCACCCGCTGGCGGGCCGGGTCGGCCCCGGGCAGCAGAAGCTTCTCGTAAGGCACCAGCAGCACCTCGCAGGGGGCCGAGGCCATCACCGTTACCGGGCTGGAAAGGCTCGAGCCGCCCAGCACGTCGCCGAACACACCGCCCGGCCCCATCTGGCTGATGGGCAGACGCGCCCCGCTGGCGGCGGGATGGTAGGCCTCGATGGCGCCGGAGAGCACCACGCCCACCCGGCGGTTCGACTGTCCGGCCAGTACGAGGGTCTCGCCCCGGCTGTAGGTGCGCAATACGGCCCCCACTTCGCCCAGCAGGACCCGGAGCGCTTCGGCTTCCAGCCCGGCGAACAGAGAGGTGGATTGTAACAGCGGAAGATAATTTTCCATACCCATTCCGTGAGGTTTTCCCCGGGCCCTCACCGCCCTTCTGCGATTCCGTTGCATGTGCAACGGTATTTTTTCTCTTATTATAGTAAACTTGAGGGCGTAAAGCAAATGGTTTTGCAAATTTTTTGCGGGAAAATTTCTCCCAATGAAAGTGAGGAACGAAATCCTATGAAAAAACTGACATCTCTGCTGCTGTCGCTGGTGCTGATGGTCAGCGTGCTGGCCTGCGGCGCATCGGCCAAGACGAGCAAAAAAGTGCGCATCGCCGGCCTGAAAGGCCCCACCACCATGGGCCTCGTCAATCTGCTGAGCATGGAGAAGGACGGCACTGCTTCCCTCGACTATGACCTGCAGCTCTACGGCGCTGCCGATGAGATTGTGCCGAAGCTCATCAAGGGCGAACTCGACATGGCCGCTATCCCGGCCAACCTCGCCGCGACCCTCTACCAGAAGACGAACGGCGGCATCCAGGTCATGGCCGTCAACACGCTGGGCGTCCTCTACGTCGTGGAGAAGGGCAATACCGTCCACAGCTTCGCCGACCTCAAGGGCCGCACCATCCTTTCCACCGGCAAAGGCACGACGCCCGAGTACGTCCTGCGCTATCTGCTCAAGAAGAACGGCCTCGACCCCGACAAGGACGTGAAGATCGAATACTACAGCGAGGCTTCCGAGGTCACGGCCCAGATGGCCGCTGCCAGGAAGGATGCCATCGCCGTCCTGCCTCAGCCCTACGTCACCGCTGCCCAGATGAAGGACAGCGACCTCCGCGTCGTCCTCGACCTGACCAGGGAATGGAACAGGGTCTGTGACACCCAGCTCATCACCGGCGTCACCGTGGTGCGCACCGAGTACGCAAAGCAGAACCCCGATGTCATCGCAGCTTTCCTGACCGACTACCAGAAGAGCGTCAAGGCGGCGAACGAGGACATCGACGGCACCGCCGCCCTCTGTGAGGAAGTCGGCGTGGTGGCCAAGGCTGCTATCGCCAAGAAGGCCCTGCCCAAGTGCAACATCGTTTACCGCAACGGTCAGGAGATGAAGAAAGACATCTCTGCTTACCTGCAGGTGCTCTACGATGCCTCTCCCGCCGCCGTGGGCGGCAAACTGCCGGACGATAACTTCTACTACACCGAGCCGTCCGTCCTGCGCAAGGTCATGGCGGCTATCCGCAATTCCGCAAAGTAAGCTTTGAAACAAAGAAGGGGCTGCTGCACATCGTTTTAGCCGAAAGTGCAGCAGCCCCTTTCTTAGATCAGAAGGCCCGCGCCGATGCCGATGAGAGCCGGCAACAGCCAGCCAAAGCCGAGGCTGCTCAGGGGCAGAGCGTTCATCAAAGTGGAGAGGGGGCCGAAGGGCAGGGCAGCAGGGATGCTCTGGATGGCCGTGAAGAGGATACTCAGCCGCCAGACCGATGTCCGCTGGAACCGTCCGGGCAGGAACTCCACCACGATGAGGATGATGGCGATGGGGTAGATGGCGTTCAGCACCGGAACGGAAAGGCTCAGGATGTCCGCAAGGCCGATGTTCGCCAGCAGCATGCTCATCAGCGCGAAGAAGGCTGCAATGGTGGGGTAGGGCAGCCGGGGCAGAAGCTCGTGGAAGTATTCGCCTACGCTGGCGATGAGGCCGACGCAGGTGTTGAAGCAGGCGATGACGAAGATAACGGCCAGAAGCACCTGTCCCACCCGGCCAAACAGGCCGTCGGCCAGTGCCGTCAGGACGGAGGCGCCGGTGTCACTGCCGGGGAACGCGGCCCCCGAGATGCCGCCGATGTGGGTCAGCATGGCGTAGACCACCAGCAGCATCCCGCCCGCGATGAACCCGGCCCGGATGGTGCCGCGCCGGACGGCAGCTTCTTCCGTGATGCCCACCGCCTGAATGTTCAGCGCGATGACCGCGCCGAAGTTGAGCGCTGCCAGCGCGTCCATGGTTTGATAGCCGTCCAGCACGCCCTGTGCGGCGGGGAGGGCGGCGTAAGCCTCGGCAGGCGTGCCGTAGCCGGGCGCGGCCGGGCGGAGGATGCAGCCCGCGAACAGCACCACGATGAGCACCAGCAGGGCAGGGCAGAGGATGCGGCCCAGCCGCTGGGTCAGCTTTTCGGGCTTGAGGGCCACGAAGTACGCCGCAGCAAAGAACACGAGGGAGTAGATGAACTGTCCCGGTGCGCTCCGCCCCACAAGCGGCGTCAGCATCTCAAACGAGGTGCTGGCCGTGCGGGGGATAGCGAGGCAGGGACCGATGGACAGATAGACCAGCACAGCGAACACCTGTGCGAAGCGGGGATGGACCCGCCCGGCCAGCGCAGGCAGACCGCCCGCCCGGGCCACTGCGGCCACGCCCGCGATGGGCAGACCGATGGCGCTGACGGCAAAGCCCACAAAAGCGGACCAGAGCGCCGTCCCGGCCTGTGCGCCGAGGAAGGGCGGGAAGATGAGGTTGCCTGCCCCGAAGAACATCGAGAACAGGGTGAACCCCACCAGAAGGAGCTTTTTGCCCCGGAGGGCCTGAGCGGAATCGTGCATGGTCATCTCTCCCAGCTGTGCGCGGAGGCACGTAGAATAAGGATTACTTTATTCCAGTGTAGTGTTTTATGACCTTCATGTCAAGAGAAGAAAAGATGAAGGATTGTATTCTCATACATGATGTGATATTCTGAAAGCGAGAAAACGAACAGGAGCAAAGAAATACATGGATAAAACAAAAAAACGCCGCATTCAAATCTTAGCGGCGTCGGTGTTCTGGCTGGGCGTCTGGCAGGCGGCGGCTGCGGCCATCGGGCAGGAAGTCTTTCTTGTCTCGCCGGTGCAGGCCATCGGTACGCTGGTGGAGCTGCTGCCGCAGGCCGAGTTCTGGCAGCGCATCGGTTTCAGCGCCGGGCGCATCCTGTTAGGCTTCGGGCTGGGCGTTCTGTCCAGCGCGGTGCTGGCGGTAGCCGCCGAAAAGTGGGAGTGGGTGGACGCCCTTCTCGCCCCCGTGATGCAGCTGGTCAAGGCTACTCCGGTGGCGAGCTTCATCATTCTGGCGCTGGTGTGGGTCAGCGGCTCGTCGCTGTCCGTCCTTATCAGCTTTTTGATGGTGCTGCCCGTCCTCTACAGCGCAGTGCGTACCGGCATCGGGAGTGCTGACCGCCAGCTTCTCGAAATGGCGCAGGTGTTCCGTCTGCCTCTGGGGCGGCGTCTGCGGGCGGTCTGGCTCCCGGCGGTGCTGCCCGCGTTCCGGCAGGGATGCAGCGTGGCGCTGGGCATCTGCTGGAAGAGCGGCGTAGCAGCAGAGGTCATCGGACTGCCGGACGGCAGCATCGGCGACGCGCTTTACCGGGCAAAAATTACCCTTTCCACCGGGGAGCTGTTTGCCTGGACCTTCGTCATCATCCTGCTGAGCGCCGTATTCGAAAAGCTGTTCCTCGCTCTGCTGGATAAAGCGGTAGCGGCAGTTCTGGGAGAAGAGGAGGCTGAAAAATGAGTGAAACCAACAACAAACTGGAAATAAAAAATCTGTCTAAACAATTCGGAGAGAAAATCCTCTTCGAAAACCTCTCTCTTACTGTGGACGACCCGGCGGTGCTCTGGGCGCCAAGCGGCTGGGGCAAGACGACCCTGCTCCGCATCCTGATGGGGCTGGAAGCGCCCACCTCCGGCAGCGTGGAGGGCGTGGGCCGGGTCGGCGCGGTCTTTCAGGAAGACAGGCTCTGCCCCCAGCTGACCGCCGAAGAGAATGTGGCGCTGGTGCTGAACGCAGAACAGTACAAGGTCAAAACACAATACAAAGAGCAGATACGAGATGACCTTATACAATTAGGACTGGATGACGAGGCCCTTGCCCTGCCTGCCCGGAAGCTCTCCGGCGGACAGAAGCGCCGCACCGCCTTGCTGCGCGCTCTCTGGGCCGAGAGCGACACGCTTCTGTTAGATGAGCCCTTCACCGGCATGGATCCCGCCGTCATGAAAAAAGCCGCAGCCATGCTCAAGGCACGCTGCGGCACAAAGCCCACCCTGCTGGCGACCCATGATCAAGAAGCCATCCGGGAGCTGGGGTGGAAAATAATCGAACTGGGCTGAAACGAAAGGAGCCTGACCATGGAGAAAAAGACGAGCTGCCTGCTCTGCGTTCTTACCGCGCTGCTTCTCGCTGTGCTCTATCTCTGGGCCGCCCTCCGCCCGGGCGTCTGGCTGCGGGATGCCTTTTTGTATCGTCAGGCCGACGGCAGCTTTTCGGGCAAGGATGCGTATGCCGCCTACACCATGCAGATCGCCCAGACAGGAAACGGTGCGGAGGTGGATTTCACGATGGACGGAGAGACGCGGCACTATCGGCTCGAATCGAAAGCCGAAGGCATGAGCGACCCGGGCGTAAAAATTGAGCAGGACGGAGTGGTCATTTTTACCGGGACCGCGCTGGGCGACCCCGGCGACGCCATCCTGTGGAGGGAAGACGATGGGGGCCTTGCCGACGAGGTGAACGTCATCGTCAACGGCGAATACCAGAGATCCGACCTCTGGCCCAGTTGTAACTGGCTCTATAATGTGGCCGTCGGCGGGCGGCGGGAGACCCGGGGCAGCGTGGCGTTCCTGCTGCCGATAGGGGCGCTGGTGGTGCTCCTTGTGCTGGATGTCCGGTTCCCGCTGCTGTTCTGGAACCTCCGCCACGGGCTGGAAGTGTACGGCGGTGAGCCAACCGAATGGTATTACGCGATGCAGAGGGTGAGCCGCATTACCAGCATCATCGGTGTTTTTGTGCTGGCGGTGATGAGCTTTGCTGTTCACTGAGGCTCACAGCAGCTCGGCAAGGATGCTGTTCTGTACGATGAGCCCGGCAGGCGTGAGGGCGAGGGTGTGGCCGTCAAAGTTGGCGTAGCCGCTCTTCACGCAGTTTTTCACAAAGGACAGCTGCGAAGTGGAGAACTCCCTGCCATAGCGTTTTTTGTATTCGTCGAGGCTCAGACCTTTGCGCAGACGCAGCTGCAAGATGAGATAATCCTCCGCACCGCAGCCGCCGTCCATGACGGGCGCGGCCTCGTCCCGCAGAAAGGCTTCGGTGTCGGCGGGGTAGTAGAACCGCTTGCCGCCCATGCAGGAGTGGGCCGCAGGGCCGATGCCCAGATAGTCGCCGCAGTCCCAGTAGATGAGGTTATGCTTTCCCTCATAGCCCGGGCGGGCGAAGTTGGAGATCTCATATTGCCGGTAGCCATGATGTTCCAGCTGCTCGACGGCGTAGAGGTAAAAATCTGCCGCCTCGTCGGAGGTGGGCAGACCCTCGGGGGGCGTCCGGCCAAAGGCGGAGTCGGGCTCGATCTTCAAGAGGTAGGCGGAAATGTGGGCCGCGCCGCCATCCTCGATAAGCTCCAGCGTCTCGTCGAACTCGGCCTGCGTATAATGGGGCAGGGCCAGCATGATGTCGCCGCTGATGTTCTCGAACCCGGCACGGCGTGCGGCGGAGAAAGCGGCCCGCGCCTGCTTTGCCGTGTGGGGGCGGCCCAGCGTCTTGAGCTGGCTGTCCCGGGCCGACTGGACGCCGAAGGAAATGCGGTTGACGCCCGCCTCCCGGAATGCCCGGAGAGAGTCTTCGGTCACGGTCTCAGGGTTGGCTTCCAGCGTGATCTCGGCCCCGGGCAGGGGCTGCGCGGCGTCGATGAGCCGGGCGGCGTCTGCCGGGTCCAGCAGACTGGGCGTTCCACCGCCGAAATAAAGGGTGTTCGGCCGCAGGGGCGCGTCCGGCGCAAACCGGGAGAGTTCCCGCAAAAGGGCGTCCACATAGGCCCGGGGGACGCCGCGCTGGCCGGGGGCGGAGTAAAAATCACAGTACCGGCATTTGGAAAAACAGTAAGGAATATGCAGATAAAGTCCGAGGGACATCAAATATCACAGCCTTTTTCATGAATCGTTCATTTCTATGCAGTATACTATATTTCGTAGACCGGGGCAAGGCCGAGGCCGATGCCCTGATTTTGAATGGAGGATTCCTTATGGATTACAACAACTATGACCGCGGCTATGCGGAGCCTTCGATGAGCGCATCGGACTATATGACCCGCACCTACCGCTGGATGGCCGGCGGCCTGCTCGTCACCTTCGCAATGGCCTATATCACGGCGACCACGTCCCTTATCTATCTGGTCGATTCGCTTTACTTCCTGCTTACCATCGGTGAGCTGGCGCTGGTGTTCATGCTCAGCGCCCGGGTGCAGAAGATGTCCATCGACGGTGCAAGAGCCGCGTTCTTCGGATACGCCATCCTGAACGGCATGGTCCTGAGCTACTACTTCCTGATGTTCTCGGTAGGTACGCTGGTCATGGCCTTCCTCGCCACGGCGGTCTACTTCGGCCTCATGGCTGTGTACGGCACCACTACCCATAAAGACCTCACCGGCTGGGGTCCCCGCCTCATGATGGCTCTGGTGGCCATGATTGTCACCAGCCTCGTGGGTGCGCTCTTCGGCTTTGGCTTCGGCACCTCGGTGCTCTACTGCGGCATCGGCCTGGTGGTGTTCATGCTGCTCACCGCCTATGATACCCAGAAGCTCCGCCAGATCTACGCCTACTATGCAGGCGACGCTGAGCTGGCCGAGAAGGCTTCCATCTATGGCGCACTGACCCTGTATCTGGACTTCATCAACATCTTCCTGTATGTCGTCCGCCTGCTGG
>OHQF01001488.1_pt1 | contig 11728 bp, 8 predicted proteins | sample 1578001 | NCBI WGS metagenome assembly OHQF01 (sample SAMEA3879538, study PRJEB24766) | human gut metagenome | biome: human-associated habitat; feature: feces | place: USA | collected 1985/1987 | reverse complement strand
ATGCACTATTCTGATACCATAATATTTATATTCAATAATAAATGTTATTTAATTATTATCTATTATTGCTTTTTTATGCATTATTTCAACCATAGCATTACTAACTAATCCTTTGTCATTACCATAATCTTCATAATTCATAAAAGTAACTTCTTTCTCACGTCTGAACCACGTAAGCTGGCGTTTTGCAAAATGTCTTGTATCTCGCTTAATTATCTCAACTGCTTCATCTAATGTATATTCTCCATTAAGATATGCAACAATTTCCTTATATCCTAAGCCCTGCATAGATACTAAGTCAGGCATGTATCCTAAAGTCAACAGATTCTTAACTTCATTTACAAGTCCCTGTTCAATCATCATATCTACACGCTTATCTATTCTTTCATATAACACATCTCTCTGCCTGTTAAGTACAAAATATACGAAATTATATGGTGATTTCTTAGAAGCTTCCCTGGAATTATGAACAGAAATCTTTTCGTGATTCACTTCAAAATATTCTAAGGCACGAATTACACGTTTTAAATTATTCTCATGTATTGAATCTGCTGACTCCTTATCTACCTCTTCTAAAAGCTTATGGACATATAAATTGCCTTTTTCCTTTGCTAACTGCTCATACTTCTTACGGATACTGTCATCTTTCTCTTCTTCATCAGAAAACTCAATATCATAAAGTATACTCTGTATATAGAAACCAGTTCCTCCAACGATTATCGGAATTTTACCTTTAGCATATATTTCTTCCATAGCTCTCTTAGACATTGTTTTAAACATATACACATTGAACTCTTCATCAGGATTAAGTTCGTCTACCAGATAATGCTTTATTCCATCCATTTCCTCTTTAGTTATTTTAGCCGAACCTATATCCATATATTTATATATCTGTATCGAATCTGCACTTATAATTTCACCATTAATTTTCTTAGCAATATCAATCGATATATCCGTTTTACCAACACCTGTCGGTCCTGTTATTATAACTAATGGTTTCTTATTTAGATTATTCATTTTTCACTAATCCTCTATTCTGAGCGACTTGTCGCAAAGAGGCAGCCAGAAATTCGCGTAGGCGATTTCTGACTTACCATAAACAGCTATTTGTTTTCGCTCTGAAACAAATAGCTGTGTGAAAGAATTGGTGCATCAGCACAATTCTGTTACACTATTCTTTTGAATTTCTTCTCAATTTCATATTTGCTCATTGATATAATAGTAGGTCTTCCATGAGGACAATTATAAGGATTGTCTAGTTGCAATAATTGTTCTATTAATGCATTAGCCTCTTCAACTGATAGACGATTATTACCTTTAACTGCTGCCTTGCAGGACATTGAAGCAATCTTCTCTGTTATTAAATCTGATTTTAATTCTGCAGAAGTCTCTGTAAGTGAATCAATAAGACTCATTAATAGTTCTTTCTGTCCAATAGAATACAGATTAGCAGGTACAGCACGTACAGCATATTCCTTACCACCAAATGGCTCGATTTCATAGCCGAATCTTTCGAATTCATCACTGAATCTGTTAAGTATATTTTCCTCCTCCATTGATAATGTAAGTATAATCGGAGGATTAATCTGCTGCGAGGTAATCTCTTTATTCTTAAATGACTTCAACGTCTTTTCGTATAGTACCTTTTCATGAGCCGCATGCTGGTCAATTATATATAAATTGTTATCATACTCAATAAGCCAGTAAGTATCGAAAAGTTGTCCTATCATTTTATGTTTCTTACGTTCTTTTTTAGACAAGAAAACATCATTGAATAAATCTATCTGTTCAGTCTGCCCCTGTACTGGTATTGCATTATAATCATCTGCACCATCAGCAACCATAGATATATCTGCTACGCTATCATTTTCTGAAGCATATGAGACCCTTTCTATATCATTTAACATATTTCTTCTGATTTCAAATGGTTCAGGTTCTCTTATATGTCTTTTAGGCTGTTGTTTTTCCTTTGTTGTAATCGCATTTGCAATATTCTCAATATTTTTCACATCGTTTTCAATATTCTCAATATTTTTCACATTGTTTTCAATGTTATTTATATTGCTTTCGATATTATTGACATTATTTGTAATAGTTTGTACATGAGCTTTCTTAGAATTACCCGAATCTGCCTCTGTTACCTCAGGAATTAATTCACGTCTGCTAAGTGCTGCCGAAATCGCATTATAGAAAATATTATATATATCCATTGGATTCTCAAAACGAATCTCCATTTTAGACGGATGAACATTTACATCTATAAGATAGTTGTCTATCTGAAAATGTAATACACAGAATGGATAATTATGCTGCATCATATATGGCTTATATGCTTCCTCAATTGCATTATTTATAATTTTACTTTTTATAAATCTGCCATTAATGAAGTATACCATATTATTTCTGTTGCCTCGTGAGACAATCGGTTTCCCGATATATCCTGTAAGATGCATATTCATTGCTATATCGTCTATCTCTAATATATTTGCAGCAACATCTCGTCCATATATAGAATATATAATTTCATTTAATTTATTATTACCCGATGTATGAAGTTTATTTTGATTATTGTTAATAAACCTGATTGAAACTTCTGGATGTGAAAGGGCAATTTTCTCCACTATGCTGCTTATATATGATGCCTCTGTTGTAGCTGATTTTAAAAATTTACGTCGTGCTGGTGTATTATAGAACAAATTTCTTATAATAAATGTTGTTCCTGTAGGTGCACCGACTTCCTCAAGACATTTTTCTTCTCCACCCTCAATCACATATCGTATTCCTGTTAAATCAGAAGGAGTCTTCGTAATACATTCTAACTGTGTAACGGCAGCAATACTGGATAATGCCTCTCCACGAAATCCTAACGAACTGGCACTTAATAAATCTTCTACATTCTTAATTTTACTAGTAGCATGTCTTAAAAAAGCATTTTTTATATCATCTTTTTCTATTCCCTGTCCATTATCCGTAATTCTGATAAATGAAATACCACCATCTTTTATCTCAACCGTAACCGCAGTTGCCCTGGCATCAATTGCATTTTCTAAAACTTCCTTAACAATTGATGATGGTCTGTCTACAACCTCTCCGGCTGCAATCTTATCCACAGTAGATTTATCAAGAACATTTATATGTGCCATAGTTCACCTCATCCTTTTATTTCTAAACATTAACAACTATTACCAACGGTTCCTTAACTTATTTTGAAGTTTATATAATGTATTTAATGCATCCATAGGTGTCATATTAGATATATCTAACTCTTTTAATTCGTTTATAATGTCATCATCTTTAACAGTATCAAATAATGACATCTGGGTTGCATCTGTATCATCTTTAACAAATTGCTTATTCTTAATTGCCGGTTTAGACGAAATCGCAATCTCTTTAGCCCTCGCACTTATGTCAGCATCCGATAATTCCATCGCAATCTCTTTAGCACGTAATATAACTGACTCCGGTATTCCTGCAAGTTTAGCAACCTGTATACCATAACTCTTATCAGCACCGCCTTTGACAATTTTTCTTAAGAATACGATATCATCGCCCTGTTCCTTAACTGCTATACAATAGTTATTTACGCCCGCTAAAGTACCCTCTAATTCGGTAAGTTCATGATAATGCGTGGCAAATAGTGTCTTTGCACCTAGAAGCTTTGTATTGCTTATATGTTCAACTACAGCCCATGCAATACTAAGGCCATCAAAAGTACTTGTACCTCGTCCTATTTCATCAAGGATAAGTAAACTGTTAGAAGTAGCATTTCTAAGGATATTAGCAACCTCTGTCATCTCCACCATAAATGTACTCTGTCCCGATGCCAAATCATCAGAGGCTCCGACTCTGGTAAAAATTCTGTCACATATTCCGATATTAGCAGAGCTTGCAGGAACAAATGAGCCAATCTGTGCCATTAATACAATTAATGCCGTCTGTCTCATATATGTAGATTTACCTGCCATATTAGGACCTGTTATTATCGAAATTCTGTTATTATGCTTATCTAAATAAGTATCATTTTCAACAAACATTGAACCATTCATCATCTTTTCAACTACAGGATGACGACCGTTTTTAATATCAATAATGCCTTTTTCATTAATTGATGGTCTGACGAAATTATTATGCTCTGCCACATATGCAAGTGATGCATATACATCAATCCTGGCAACTATTTTAGCTGTATGTTTAATTCTTACAACTTCATCAGCTATAGTATTTCTTATAAGGCAGAATTTATCATATTCAATAGCAGAAAGTTTCTCTTCTGCGCCAAGAATTATATCCTCTAAATTCTTTAATTCATCGGTAATATAGCGTTCTGCATTAGCTAATGTCTGTTTTCTTGTATAATTATCAGGTACTAAATCCTTAAATGAATTAGTAACTTCTATATAATATCCAAATACCTTATTATATTTAATCTTTAAACTCTTTATTCCGGTTCTTTCCTTTTCTTTTGCTTCTAAATCTGCAATCCAGTTCTTACCCTCTGTCTTGGCTTTTCTCAATCTGTCGATTTCTTCTGAATATCCATCTTTAATTATTCCGCCCTCACGAATAGTTACAGGTGGCTCTTCCATAATTGAATCTCTGACAAGTTCGTATAAGTCCTCAAGCACATCAAACTTATTATATAATCCGGATAATTCTTCTGATTTATATGACTTCATCTGATTTTTAATATGAGGTAATAACTCTAACGAATTTCTGAATGCTATTAAGTCTCTCGGATTAGCTGACTGATACGAAATACGGCTTATTAATCTTTCTAAATCATATACCGGATTAAGATATTCTCTTATCTCTTCTCTTGTAATTAAGTCATCATTAATCTCTGCAATAGCCTCCTGACGCTTTATTATATCTTCTTTCTTAACAAGAGGCTGTTCTATGTATTGTCTTAAGGTTCTTGCACCCATTGCTGTCTTAGTCTTATCAAGAACCCACAGAAGTGAGCCACGTTTCTGTTTCTCACGAAGTGTCTCCGTTAATTCAAGATTTCTTCTGGTAGATGTATCAATTATCATATATTTTCCAGTAGAATAAGGAGATATCGCAATAATATGTGATAATGATATCTTCTGTGTTTCGAGCAGATATTTCATCAATGCACCTGCTGCAATTGTGCCTGTAGGATAATCATCAAGTCCTAATCCTGATAAATTCATTACATGAAAATGGTCTTTTAAGGTATTTACACACATCTCTTCATCAAAATACCATGAATCTAATGTAAATATGCATATGTTAAGTCTGTTCTTCAAATCATCAGTATCTATACCAGTCAGATAAAATGGTGAATTAACTACTATCTCTGATGGCATAAACTTATTAATTTCATCTAATAATGACCTCCTAGAATTGACCTCTGTTACCATAAAATCTCCAATTGTAATATCAGTTATTGCAATTCCAAATTTATCATCAAGATATGATATACACATAAGATAATTATTTTTTGTTTCGTCCATTGATGAAGTATTAAGATTAGTTCCCGGAGTAACCACTCTTATTACTTCACGTTTAACTAACCCCTTTGCTAACTTAGGATCTTCTACCTGTTCACCTATAGCAACTTTATATCCTTTTTCAACAAGTTTGCTCAAATATGTATCTACAGCATGATAAGGTATTCCACACATAGGCGCACGTTCTTCAAGTCCACAGTCCTTACCTGTAAGTGTCAATTCTAACTCTTTAGAAGCTAAGATTGCATCATCAAAAAACATCTCATAAAAGTCGCCTAATCTGTAGAACAGAATACAGTCCTTATATTGCTCCTTTGTTTCCATATATTTTTGCATCATTGGTGATAACTGCCCCATGTCAACCTCCGTTTTTCGAATGTATTTCATTTGCTCTTTCTATTGCTGCATCAATGTTTGGACAAATATTCTCTTCTCCGACCATTTCTATAAAACCTGCTTTTTCAAATACGTGTTTTGGTTGTTCATTAATGTGCGAGAGTACAAGTGTCATTCCATTTGCTTTACATGTTTTTAAGATATTTAAAAGTGTCTGATATGCTGTAACATCTAGTGCAGGCACTCCTCTCATTCTGATAATAAGTACATCTCCTTCAGTTTCAGATACAACCTCCATAAATTTATCTGCTGCGCCAAAGAACATTGGTCCGTTAATTTCGAATACATGTGTTCCTTTTGGCACAACTTTCAGGCCTATTGCATCTTCATCTTCGGTATCTTCTTCATCTTCGTCTATATATTTCCAGCCATGTACATCTGTAACCTCTGACATTCTCTTCATAAATAACAGACAGGTTAAGACAATACCGACACCTATTGCTACTACTAAATCAAATACTACTGTTAACACAAAGGTTAAGATGAGTACAAGTATATCACTTTTTGGTGCTGTTTTACATATATTGAGAAACTTTCTCCATTCACACATATTATAAGCAACCATAAATAATATTGCTGCAATGCAAGGCATAGGAATAAGTGCTGCATATGGCATCAAAATCACTAGTATAAGGGCAAGTGTTATAGAATGAACTATTCCTGCTATAGGAGTTCTACCTCCATTTTTAACATTTGCAGCCGTTCTTGCTATCGCACCTGTTGCAGGTATTCCACCGAAAAACGCACTACCGATATTACCTAAGCCCTGTGCCACAAGTTCAGCATTTGATTTATGCCTGCTTCCAATCATACCGTCTGCAACTACACAGGAAAGAAGCGACTCAATAGCTGCAAGTATCGCTATTGTAAATGCATTAGGTAATAATAAGCGTATTTTTTCAAATGAAAATGCAGGCATATTAAAATGTGGTAACTTTGATGAAATTGTATACAATGAACCAATTGTATTTACATCAAGTGATAATAATTTTACTGCTGCAGCAGTTATAATAATAGCTATTAATGATGGAGGAATTATCTTATTAATCTTTGGCCATATTATTAATATTAATAATGCCACAAGTCCTATTATTAAAGCTGATACATTAACAGTATTAATGCAGCTTCCAATCATCTTAACTTTATCCATAGTCTCTATCAGAGGCTCTTTAGTCTGCTTAAATGTAAGTCCTAAAAAATCTTTAATCTGACCAATGAAAATAGTAACTGCAATACCACTTGTAAAACCAGTAGTTATGGTAAGTGGTATAAATTTAATCAGGCTTCCGAATTTGAACAATCCCATTAATACAAGAATAATACCTGCCATTATGGTAGCAATTATTAATCCTTCAATTCCCTCTGTAGCCACGATTCCTGCTACAATTGTTGCAAATGCCGCTGTTGGTCCTGCAATCTGGACACGACTTCCACCGAAAAATGAGATGATAAAACCAGCAACTATCGCTGTATATAATCCCATTTCCGGAGTTACTCCTGATGCAAGTGCTAACGCAATTGATAATGGTAATGCAATAATTGCAACAATTATGCCTGCCACTACGTCTTTAACAAACTGTTCTTTAGTATAATCTTTCATTACCGAAAATAATTTTGGTTTAATATAATTCATAACTTTTTCACAAACACTTTCTTTTCTTCATTCTTTTCTTCATTCTTTTCTTCATTCTTTTCTTGTTACTTCTTTTTATTTCTTTATTCTTATTTCCTGCTTCTTTTTTATTTTTGCCACTATTATTCTTCAACCATTGTGCCAAAGTAATAAAAGCCTTTAGCTTCATCTAAGTGTACATTTACAATCTTACCGATTAAATCTTTAGTTCCTTTAAAATGCACTGTTGTGCTGTTACTTAATTTACCAGTAACTAATGAGGAATCATGGTCATTTACTTCTTCAACTAATACTTCCATAGTCTCTCCAACATATTTACCTGTATTTTCATTAGAAATCTCCTGAACTACTTCTAATAATCTGTTAAATCTGTCCTTAACCACATCTTCCGGAACCTGATTTTCCATTTTAGCAGCAGGTGTGCCTGTTCTCTTCGAATATATGAAAGTATATGCACTGTCATATCTTACTTTCTTAACTACATCTAATGTCTCTAAGAAGTCCTCCTCTGTCTCACCTGGAAAACCTACAATAATATCTGTAGATAATGCCATATCAGGTATTTCTCTTCTAATCTTTAATGCAAGATCTAAGTATTTCTCCTTATCATAATGTCTGTTCATTATTTTAAGAATACGACTGCTTCCTGATTGTAATGGAAGATGTAGCTGTCTGCATATCTTCTTTGATTTCTTCATAACTTCAATCAAATCATCTGATAAATCTTTAGGGTGTGAAGTCATAAATCTAATTCGCTCTAATCCATCTATTTCTTCTACACGTTTAAGAAGTTCGGCAAATGAGATTCCATTTTCTAGGTTTTTGCCATAAGAATTGACATTTTGTCCGAGTAACATCACCTCCACAACGCCATCTGCAACTAATTTTTTAATCTCTTCTATAATATCTTCAGGCTTTCTGCTTCTTTCACGACCTCTTACATAAGGCACTATACAATAACTACAAAAGTTATTGCAGCCAAACATAATATTTACACCTGATTTGAATGGATATTTACGGTCAATAGGAAGTTCTTCAACAATCTTATCTGTATCTTTCCATATCTCAATAACACTGTTTCCAGTTGTGAATTTCTCATATAGAAGTTCTGCTAACTTAAATATATTATGCGTTCCAAATATTAGGTCAACAAAACGGTAGCTGCTTTTAATTTTCTCAACTACTGTTTCTTCCTGCATCATACAACCACATAATGAAATAATCATTTCAGGGTTCTTATTCTTCAATTTCTTCAAATTACCAAGATGTCCATATACTTTTAGATTAGCATTTTCTCTGACGGTGCAGGTATTATATAAGATAAAATCAGGTTCTTCATTTGAAGTAGTAAGCACATAGCCTATTGCCTCAAGAATACCTGTTAATTTTTCTGAATCTCTGGCATTCATCTGACAACCAAATGTCTGAATCTGACAATAAAGAGGACGTCTTAACAGTTCGCTCTTCTTACGGATTATTTCTCTGCATTTTGCCATATAGTAATATTGTCTTGCCGGTTCTTCTAATGGTGCCTCGGTTGATATATCTACTAAATCAAGGTTAATTTCGTTCATAAGTAATCCTTTCGTATTAATTTCTTTATAATATAATGCCAGAAATAAAAGTTGGTTTATAGCTTATTATCCTGACACAATTTTATAAGTATCATCTGGTATTATAACTACTAGATCAGACCTCTAGGCGTACAAACACCCAAATTAATATTATATATAGTTAAAATATTATTGTCAATGCAAATAAATTAGCATTCTTAAAAATTCAAGTGGAACATTTTTAAGTTCATTATATACCCTCGTACAGTAAGATGCCTCCAATGGAAATGTTGCTTCATCTTCTACTGTTTCTACGGTTATTGCCGGCAACAGGTATCTTTCCGAGAAGAAATTAACTGTATTTCCCCCGGACAGATTATCAGAATTCTCATCATTTGGTGTATATAAAGAATAGCCTGTAATTTTAGATAACCGGCAGGCAATATCGAACTGTTTTCTGTTATACTCATATACCATTGCACTTCTATAATAGAATATAGAATTTCCTCTTGAATGAAAATCTATCATTCCCATAAAATCATTTTGTTCGCACACCTTTATAAATGTCATTGTTTCAGGCTCATTATCAGGAAGCCCCGAATTATTAGTAAATGCAAAAGACTGCGACATAAAATTCCTGTTAATATCCACTCCATCACCATTGAATTTATATTCTTTGTATGGAATATTACAATGCCTACAATTATTTCTTAGAATTTTATCATTAATTGCATAATATCCCTCCATAGCAATAGTGTAACCATCAGGATTCAATAGAGGAATAAAATACAAAGCATATTTGTCTAATAATTTTTCTCCATAAGAATAATAACGATGCGAAAGTCGTTCTATCAAAGAAAGCATAACTGTAGGATTAATTATTTCCCTGCCATGAACCCCCGCCACAAATACCGGACCTCTATTTCCTTTTCCTACTTTTACCATAAATATTATCCTGTTATCGTTAGAAGTTCCTATATGGGTAACTTTAATTAATTGCGGATATAATTTTGCGATATGCAAAGACTTGTTTAATAAAGAATTGTATGTATAGATATTGTCGAGATTGATAATCATATAAAACCTTTTTTTGATATTATATGCCTTAGAAAATAAAAAAAGACGTCAGGGATGCAGATGTTGTACTTGTAATTCTTAGGACGTTGTATATAAATGTAGTAAAACTTCGCTCAGTGATAATAAATGCATCATCTGTATATAGCAAACTGCGGGGATGTAGATTTAGAACTTTTTGTAAGAATTGCGTAAATTTGTCAGGTATTATCTTTCTTCTCATATTTTGTGTACATTTACCAGACAGACACTTAAGCAGGAATGTCCGTCTGTAACATACACTTTCGTATTCCTTTATCGGGTGTGAGTAAATGCCGCCATCTGCAAAGTCTATTACGGTGCAGTAAATCAAACGCGCTTCGCTTGAACGGTAATTTACTGCACCGACCTTTTGCATATGACGGCATATAACTCACACACACGATACGTCATAAATCAAGTGTATGTTACAGACGGACAACCCTGTTTAAGTGTTCTGGATGTTAAATGAACATAAATAATCAAAAGAGAAGAAAGATAATACCGACAAATTAGCAATTTGAAACATAAGTTCTAATCTACATCCCCGCAGTTTGCTTACATCAGATGATATCAAATGTTCTCTATGAGCGAAGCTTGGCTACATCTATATTACGGCTATCTGTAATAATCATATCCGGAACAACATCTGTATCCTCGACTTCTATAATATTTTCCTCTATGATCTGAAAATCAAAACAAATTGCAACTTTAAGGCCCAGATTATATTCAGAGATATATTTATCATAATATCCTCCGCCATAACCGATTCGGTTGCCCTTTGTATCAAATACTAATCCAGGCATTATAATAAGACTTTTTTCATCAGGATATATAATTGTATCTGTAACCGGTTCTAATATTCCATAACTGCCAATGGATAATTCTGATTTATCTCTGATTACATAGAAATCCATTTTATCTCCATTTACTCTTGGAACTGCTACTTTTATTCCATTATCAATACAATAATCGATAATAGGAGTCGTATCACATTCACTTCTGTAGCTTACAAATATAAATATACAACTTACATCAGCCAGGTTCGCAGTATCTAACAAATTTTCAAATATTTTTCTACTCTTATGTATTTTTTCTTCATCTGTAAGACTGTTTCTTTTAACAGACATAATTTTTCTTAATTCACTTTTATTCATAAATTTTGTCTATTTCTTCTTTAAAGATGTTATCGAACCATCTTTCTCTACGATACGGATATTTTGTAACTGTCCTCTTAAATTATTATGAACAAGTCTGATGTACTCATCACGTAACTTCTTTTGTTCTGATTTTTCAGCATTTGTAAGTTCTCTTGTCTTAGAAAGACGTGCTAATTCATTTATTCTGTCTAATTTACTCTGTTCCATTAATAAATCTAATTTCAATATCACTTAACAATTATATATAATGTATCTGTATTAGTTATCAGGCTGTCTACATATTCACTTTGTTCGTGCAATAATAATTCTCCTCCCGGAAAGCTTATGATATCAAAAAATGTTTTCTTTTTACCAAATATCGTCTTATTAACTCCGGTAAATACAAGCAGATTATTATATATCTCACATAATCTCGAACCA
>OHQF01001479.1_pt1 | contig 11771 bp, 9 predicted proteins | sample 1578001 | NCBI WGS metagenome assembly OHQF01 (sample SAMEA3879538, study PRJEB24766) | human gut metagenome | biome: human-associated habitat; feature: feces | place: USA | collected 1985/1987 | reverse complement strand
GTTGTGCGGGGCGATCGAAAACCTGTTCAACTTCCAGATCAACATCGGTACGATGGCGTTCATCGTCAATGGTATTCTGCTGCTGTTCGCGGGTTTCATCATCGGTTGGAATTTCGGTATCAAGACGATTTTCTGTATCATCGTGCTTCCTGCGTCGCTGAACTTTTTCCAGGAAACGCTGCCCGGCGTGCAGGCGTGGCTGGCGGAACTGGGCGTTATCCCACCCGATGCGATCAGCCTGTTCGGTAATCTGGAACCGCTGCTGCTGGTCATCATGGGCGGTATGCTGTCCGGTGTGGGTATCTATATGTGTTTTCGTCAGGGCGGTTCGACCGGCGGTACGGATATCGTGGCGCTGCTGATCAACAAGTATCATCCGATCAACTACGGCCGTGTCGTGCTGGTGACCGATTCGCTTATCATCTGTGCATCGCTGCTGGTGGGCAACGGCATCGAGACGGTGATCTACGGCTTCCTGCTGACGGCGGTATTCGGTCTGAGCACCGATGCGTTGCTGGCGGGCAACCAGCAGTCGAATCAGATTCTGGTCATCAGCCATGAGCACGACCGTATTGCTGCGGAGATCGTCGAGAAGGCGCATCGCGGGGTGACGATGCTCAACGGAATGGGATGGTACACGAAGGAGTCGTCGCAGGTGGTGATGGTCATTTGCCGCAAACGCGAAACGGCCGACATCCTCAAGATCGTCCGCAATCTCGATCCCAAAGCGTTCGTTTCGGTGGCTTCCGTAACGGGTGTTTACGGGCAGGGCTTCGGTATCATCGACGGCGGTATGCTCAACGGTATGAAGAAGAATTAGGGAATCTTCTTTGATTTGAAATAATACTCCTCGTCGATCCGGCGGGGAGTATTTGTTTTCCGGGAATAATGCGTAACTTTACCCGAAGAAAAACCGAATTGATTCCGTCGTTTTGCGGTTGCGGCGCGGCTCCGGACGGGCCGGTCGGTTCCGCAGCCTGAAAGCACTCTTTTTCGATCCTGCTACGACCATGCGCTATGCCGACATCGTACTTCCTCTGGCCCAGCCTCTCTACACCTTTGCGGTGGCGGAAGGCGTGACGCTTTGCGAGGGGATGGCCGTAGCCGTGCCTTTCGGCCGATCGAAGATCTACACGGGCATCGTCTGGCGGCTGCACGACCGGCGCCCCGATTTCAAGACTGTCAAGACCGTCTCCCGTGCATTGTACGGCACGCCTCTGCTCGACGAGCGGCAGCGCCGTTTCTGGGAGTGGGTCGCCGATTATTACATGTGCTCGCTGGGCGAGGTGATGCGCGTGGCGCTGCCGTCGCTGATGAAGCCGAGCGGACACGGCGAGGAGGAGTTCGCTGCCGACGAGTTCCGGCCCCGCCGGGAGTGGTTCGTGGCCCTGGCCGGCGAAGCGCTCACCGCCGACGGGCTGGCCGCCGCGCTGGAACGTATGGGGCGTCGTGCCCCCCGGCAGCGGGAGGCGCTGGAGGAGTTGGCTGCCCTTGCGCCCGACGGGGCGGAAGTCGCCCGGAGCCGACTCGCCGCCGATCGGACGGCTCTCGCTCTCCTGGTGAAAAAGGGGTTATTGACCTGTATCGAACGGGAGGTCGCACCCGGTCCGGTGACTGGCGGTGCGCAGTTTCGTCTGCCGACGCTTTCCGCTGCGCAGCGGAAGGCTGCCGAGGAGATCCGTGCCGTGTTTGCCGATCGCGCGACCGTGCTGCTGCGGGGTGTCACCGGTTCGGGCAAAACGGAAATTTATATGCACTTCGCTGCCGAGGTGCTGGCCCGGGGCGGACAAGTGCTGCTGCTCGTGCCGGAGATCGCTCTCACGGCCCAGTTGGTCGATCGGCTCCGGCAGGTTTTCGGCGAGCGGGTGATCGCCTATCATTCGAAACTCACCGACCGCAAGCGTACGGAGCTTTACCTCCGCCTGCGGGATTCTGCGGGCGGCGAGCTGGTGATCGGGGCCCGTTCGGCGATCTTCCTGCCGCTGCGCCGCCTGGAGCTGGTCGTGGTGGACGAGGAACACGATCCCAGTTACAAACAGACCGACCCGGCGCCCCGCTATCAGGCACGCGACTGCGCCGTGCTGATGACCCGACTGCTGGGGTGCCGTACGCTGCTGGGCAGCGCTACTCCGTCGCTGGAGAGTTATCTAAACGCTGCGACCGGAAAATACGGCAGCGTGGTACTAGCCGAGCGTTACGGACCGTCGCGGATGCCGCAGATCCTCGTGTCCGATACGATCCGTGCCGTGAAACGCGGCGAGCGGCATGCCCATTTCAACAAATTGCTGCTCGACCGTATGGAGGAGACCCTCGGCGGAGGCGGTCAGGCGATGCTTTTCCAGAACCGGCGGGGTTTCGCACCCTATGTCGAGTGCCGGGAGTGCGGCTGGACGGCCCGCTGTCCGGATTGTAATGTGACTCTCACGCTCCACAAGGGAAGCGGTCGTATGGTCTGTCACTATTGCGGTCATACGGAGCCTGTTCCGGCCAAGTGCCCCCATTGCCGGGTGACCGAACCCGTGCCGATGGGCTTCGGGACGGAAAAGGTCGAGGAGGAGATCGCCCGCGTTTTCCCCGAGGCGCGGGTCGCCCGGCTCGACCGCGACAGCGTTACCTCCGAGCGTGCTTTCCGGCAGATCGTCGAGGCCTTCGCCCGGGGCGACGACGATATTCTGGTGGGGACGCAGATGATTACCAAAGGATTCGATTTCGGCGGCGTGGAGCTGGTCGGTGTGCTCAACGCCGACAATCTGCTCAACAATCCCGATTTCCGCTCGGCGGAGCGTGCGTTCCAACTGCTGATGCAGGTGGCGGGCCGCGCCGGTCGGCGCGAAAATCCCGGAACGGTCGTGATCCAGACCGCCGAGCCGGGACATCCCGTCTTGCAACAGGTGATTGCGGGCGATTACGAGGCGATGGCTCGTCAGCAGCTCGCCGAGCGGAAGGCGTTCTTCTATCCGCCCTATGCACGGCTCCTGAACCTGTTGTTGCGTCACCGCGATCCCGTGACGCTGCGCCGTGCGGCCAACGCCCTGGCCGCCGCCCTGCGCGAACGGTTCGGGCGACGCGTGCTGGGACCCACGGCCCCGCCCGTCGATCGGGTGCGGGGCGAGTATCTGGCGACCCTGCTGCTGAAGATCGAGGCGGGGGCTTCGCTGGCCCGGGCTCGCGAGGCGGTGCGCGGGATTCTCGACCGGGTGGTCAAAAGTCCCGAATGCAAAGGCGTTACGATTCTCTGCGATGTCGATCCTCAATGATATAAAGGGGCTTTTTCTGCCGCCTGTCTGTCCCGTATGCGGCGGCGAGTTGCACGAGGGCGAGGGTGCTTTCTGTATGATGTGCCGTACGTTGGCACCCCAGACCGGATTCTGGCGCCGTGCGGACAATCCGCTGGCCGAGCGGCTGCGCAACGAGTTTCCCATCGTGCAGGCCTCGGCTTTTCTCTGGTTCGTTGCGGGCAGTCCCTGGCAGCGGGCCATTCATGGTTTCAAGTATTACAACCGCTGGCGCACGGCCCGCGACCTGGGTGCCTGGTACGGCGGTAACCTTGCCGACAGCGGACTGTACGGAAGCGTGGACTGCATCGTTCCCGTGCCGCTTCATACCCGGCGGTTGCTGGCCCGGGGGTACAATCAGGCTGCTTATATCGCCGAGGGGATTGCTTCCCGGATGGGAGTGCCGGTGGAGGATCGGGCGGTCAGGCGCCTGCGCAACAACCCGAGCCAGACGACCCGTTCTTCGGCCGGGCGCTGGGAGAACGTGCGCGACTTGTTTGCGGTCGCGCGGCCCGGAGCGTTGGCCGGACGGCACGTGTTGCTGGTCGATGACGTGGTGACTACCGGTTCGACGCTGCTTTCCTGCACCGAAGCTCTCCTGCGTGCGGTGCCCGACTGTCGGGTCAGCATTGCTGCACTGGCCGTTTCGCGCCGCCATTTCGGATTGGATCGATAACTTCGATCGAGTAGTCTTTGCATTGATAATGAGGTGTTTCGGTTGGATTTTGCTCCGGCCAGGTCCGAACGGGTTTGGCTTGTCACTTACCTTTCGCTATCTTTGCAGCGCGAAATTTGTGTTTTATAATATTTTTCCGGCGGGGTGCAATGTATCTCGTCGGGCTTTTTTAACTGTCGATTGAGCTATGTTTCGTATCGTTTTGCTGTTGTTTGCCGGAATCGGAGCGGGCTATCTGCTGCGCAACTGGTCGTTTGTGGCCAGGCTGGAGCGGGGAGTATCGCTTACCGTGTGGGCCCTGCTCTTCGTTTTCGGTGTTACGATCGGTTCCAACCGCGAACTGATCGCCAATTTCGGACGTTTCGGCTGGCAGGCCGCCGTGATCGCCTGCCTTGGCGTCGCCGGGAGTTTCGCGGTGGTATTCGTCGTCCGGCGTTACTTTTTCCGGAAAGGAGGGTGCGATGAGAGATAGTCTGATCGTTTTCGTCTTTTTCGCGGTCGGCGTGGCGCTCGGCTATGCCGATGCCGTCCCGACATGGCTGTTGGATCCCGATCTGCCGATGATTATTCTTTCGGTGATGGTGGTGCTGGTCAGCTTGGGACTCGGGGCCGGCGACAACCTGCACTATATGCTGCGCACGTTCAACTGGCGGATGCTCCTGTTGCCGCTTTGTACGATCGTCGGCACCCTGCTCTTTTCGGCGCTTGGCGTGCTGGTGCTCCGGGGATTCAGCCTGACGGACTGTCTGGCCGTAGGCAGCGGTTTCGGCTACTATTCGCTTTCGTCGGTGCTGATAGCCGACTTGAAGAGCGCGACGCTCGGCGTGCAGGGCGCCGCAGAGCTGGCGACGGTCGCTTTGTTGGCCAACGTCGTGCGCGAGATGATCGCCCTGTTCGGAATGCCGCTGTTCGCCCGCTGGGGTGGTCCGCTGGCCCCGATCTCGGTGTCGGGCGTGACTTCGATGGACGTTTGTCTGCCTTCGATCGCCCGTTATTCGGGCAGCGACCTGGTGCCGCTGGCCATCCTGCACGGCATCGTACTGGAGGTGTGTGTGCCGATTCTGGTCGGTGCCTTTTGCTGACCGAAGGAACCGTAAAAAAGAATCGACAGAAAGCTCCTTTTTATCGACATCTTTCCGGCTCGAGAGAATCCCCTGCCGGGGATCGTTCGGTTGTAAACAGATTTTTCGACAAAACGGGGTCCGGGGCGTTTTGATATGTCGCCCCGTTTGTCTATTTTTGAAAGTTGAAATCCACGTAACGAATGGCTAAAGAATATACCCCCGCTTCGCGCAACCGCGAAGCGTTTGCTGCAATGACCGATACCCCCGGCAACGTGCCTCCGCAGGCCGTCGAACTGGAGGAGGCGGTGCTCGGCGCTCTGATGCTCGAGAAGGATTCGATCATCACCGTGCAGGAGTTCATCACGCCCGAGGCTTTCTATACCGAGGAGCATCGGACGATCTACCGCGCGATCGAGGAGCTCTCGACCGAGCTCAAACCGATCGACCTCTATACGGTCACCGAGCGGCTGAAGGTCCGCAAGGAGTTGCAGAAGGTGGGCGGTGCGTCGTACCTGGCGCAGCTCACGCAGAAGGTGGGCTCGGCGGCCAACGTGGAGTTCCACGCCAAAATCATCGCCCAGAAGTACGTGCAGCGGGAGCTGATCCGCTCCGCGACCGAGATCCAGCGCCGTTCGTACGACGAATCGACCGACGTGACGGAGTTGATCGGCTATGCCGAGAGCGAAATCTTCAAGGTGGCCGAAGGTCACGTCAAGCGTTCGGTACAGTCGTCCAAGGATTTGCTGGCCAAGGCGCTGATGCAGATCGAGGAGGCATCCAAGAACACGTCGGCCTTCAACGGCGTGCCTTCGGGTTTCATGGCCATCGACCGCGTGACGCTCGGCTGGCAGTTGTCGGACCTCATCATCGTAGCGGCACGCCCTTCGATGGGTAAGACCGCCTTCGTGTTGTCGATGGCCCGCAACATGGCCGTCGATCACGAACGTCCGGTGGCGTTCTTCTCGCTCGAGATGTCTTCGGTGCAGTTGATGATGCGCCTTATCATCGCCGAAACGGGTATTCCGGGCAACGATATCAAGAGTGGCCGTCTTACGCCCGAGCAGTGGCGCCACCTGGAGTCGGCGACCAAGCCGCTGGGGGCGGCCCCCCTTTACATCGACGATACGCCGGCGTTGTCGGTCTTCGAGTTCCGCTCGAAGGCCCGGCGTCTGAAGATACACAACGACATCCAGATCATCATCATCGACTATTTGCAGTTGATGACCGGCGGAACGCAGGATTCGAAGGGCAACCGCGAACAGGAGGTGGCTTTCATCTCCCGCACGTTGAAGGCCATCGCCAAGGAGTTGAACGTGCCGATCATCGCCCTCTCGCAGTTGAGCCGTGCTACGGAGCTGCGCGGCGGTTCGAAACGCCCCCAGCTTTCGGACCTGCGCGAATCGGGAGCCATCGAGCAGGACGCCGACATCGTGGCTTTCATCCATCGTCCCGAATATTACGGTATCAATCAGGACGAGAACGGTATGCCGACGGCGGGTATGGCCGAGATCATCATCGCCAAGCACCGTAACGGTGCGGTCACGGATGTCAATCTGCGCTTCCTGAAGGACCAGGCCCGCTTCGCCGATGTGGACGAAACGCTGATGCCGGAGGCGGGCAGCCGCCCTGCGCCGGGGCAGTACGAGGATGTATCGAGCGGTTCCAATTCCGGGCTGGGTGGCTTCGGCGGCGTGCCCGAGGAGTTCCTTACGCCCGGTGTGTCGGGGGCGCCCGTGAACCTGAACGAGGAGGAGCCGTTTTAGCGGAGCCGGCTCCGGTTTCCGCGTCCGGTTTCGCCGCATTCGCGGCGGGGAAGTCGTTCTGGAGTTGCGGGTCCGGAAGTTCGGACCGGGGCTGGAGGAAGATCGCTTGATTGTATAGTGAAAGATCGATAATATGTTCGTCAGTACGTATGCAGGGGCTGTTGCCGGGATCGACGCCGTGAAGGTGACCGTCGAGGTCAATCTCACCGGGGGCGGTCTGGGACTCTATTTGGTCGGACTGCCGGACAACGCCGTCAAGGAGAGCGAGCAGCGTATCCGGGCGGCTTTCGAGAATACCGGTCGCAAGATGTCGGGCCGCAAGGTCGTGGTGAACCTCGCTCCGGCCGATCTGCGCAAGGAGGGGGCGGGTTTCGACCTGCCGATCGCCGTGGGGATTCTCGCCGCGATGTCCGAGGTGAGCGGGGAGTTGCTTCCGACGACGATGTTCGCGGGCGAGCTCTCGCTCGACGGAACGCTGCGGCCCGTACGGGGTGTGCTGCCCCTTGCGGTCAAGGCCCGGGACGAGGGGTTGCGGCGGCTCGTGGTGCCGGCCGAAAACGCCGCTGAAGCGGCGGTCGTGGAGGGGGTCGAAGTGTACGGTCTGCACTCCCTGGGCGAGGTGATCGCCCTGCTGAACGGGGAGCGGAGATTCGATGCGACGGTGCCGGTGGATGCCGAGGCAACTTTGGCGTCGCAGAGTGCCTATGCCGAGGATTTCGCCGACGTGAAAGGACAGACGGCCGTAAAGCGGGCGCTGGAGATCGCGGCGGCCGGAGGACATAACGTGTTGATGATCGGTGCGCCCGGTTCGGGTAAGACGATGCTGGCGCGGCGCATGCCGACGATTCTGCCTCCGCTCAGCGTCGAGGAGGCGTTGGAAACGACCAAGATACACTCCGTGGCGGGAAAATTGGGCGCAGAGAGGGGATTGCTCTCGCAGCGTCCGTTCCGTGCGCCGCATCACATGACTTCGCAGGTGGCGCTGATCGGCGGCGGACAGTCGCCCCAGCCGGGCGAGGTGTCGCTGGCGCACAACGGAGTGCTGTTCCTCGACGAGCTGCCCGAATTCGGACGCAGCGTGCTCGAAGTGCTGCGGCAGCCGCTGGAGGATAAGAAGATCATGGTTTCGCGGGCGAGATACAGCGTGGAATATCCGGCCAATTTCACCCTCGTAGCGGCCATGAATCCCTGTCCCTGCGGGTATTACAACCACCCGACCAAAGAGTGCACCTGCCCGCCGGGTGCGGTGCACCGTTATATGGGACGTATTTCGGGCCCGCTGCTGGACCGCATCGACTTGCAGGTCGAGGTGACGCCGGTGGCTATCGGGGAGATTTCGCAGGTGCGGCCTTCGGAGGCGGAGCGTTTTCGTGGGGTGCCGGGCGTGCATACGAACGCCATGATGAATGCCAGAATGCTGCGCGAGTTCTGCCCGCTGGATCAGGCGGCGCGGGAGCTGCTCGAACGGGCGATGGTGCGGCTCGATCTTTCCGCCCGTGCCTACGACCGGATCGTGAAGGTGGCCCGCACGATCGCCGATCTGGAGGGGACGGCCGACATCGGTGCGGCGCATCTGGCCGAGGCGATCAACTACCGTTCGCTCGACCGGGGAAGTTGGGGCCGGTAATCGAATGGGGATGTTGCGATGAAGAAGTGGAAACCGGAAAGGAGGGACGGATTGCTGCTGCTGGGCATCGGGCTCGGTGCGGCGGTGGGACTGTTGCGCGGTGCGGTGCTCGCGTGGCTGCCGGTGGGCGTGGCGCTGGGGCTGTGTCTGCGGGGCGGGGCCGGAACCCGCAGCGGAAGCGGTAAGGATTCGTTCGGAGATATTTCGGATACAAATCAGGAATTTTATGCCGGCGGGGATGCGTCTGCCGAGGCTGGAAACGAAAATAAAATATGAAAAGAGTCATTGTTTCGGGCGGCGGCACGGGCGGTCATATCTATCCTGCCGTGGCTGTGGCCGAAGCGCTCCGACGGCGCTTCGGGGAGGAAGTCGAGATCCTCTTCGTCGGTGCCGAAGGCAAGATGGAGATGGAGAAGGTGCCTGCATTGGGATACCGGATCGTCGGTCTGCCCGTTGCGGGCTTGCAGCGCCGCTTCGATTTGAAAAACCTGGCGGTGCCTTTCAAGGTGCTCAAAAGCATCCGCAAGGCCCGGCGCACCATCCGCGACTTCGGGGCCGATGTGGTCGTCGGTTTCGGAGGGTATGCCAGCGGCCCGGTGCTGTGGGCGGCGCAGCGGATGGGGATTCCGACCGTGATTCAGGAGCAGAACTCCTATGCGGGAGTCACCAACAAGCTGCTGGCCAAGCGTGCCCGCACGATCTGCGTGTCGTATGAGGGGATGGAACGCTTTTTCCCGAAGGAGAAGATCGTGATGACGGGCAACCCTCTGCGGGGACGTTTTTCGAAAGCGGGTGCGGATCGCCGCGAGGCGCTGGCGCATTTCGGCTTCCGGGACGATCTGCCGGTGCTGCTCGTCGTGGGCGGGTCGCTCGGTACGCGGACGCTCAACGAGATGATGAAGGCCTGGGTTCTGCGGCAGGGCGGTGCTTCGCCGGTGCAGGTGATCTGGCAGACGGGCAAATATTACGAGCGGGAGATGCGCGAGTTTCTGGCGCAGCATCCTACGGCGAATATCTGGCAGGGGACATTCATCGACCGCATGGATTACGCTTATGCGGCGGCCGATCTGGTCGTTTCGCGCAGCGGGGCCTGCACGGTGTCGGAACTCTGTCTGGTGGCCAAGCCGACCCTTTTCGTGCCGTCGCCCAACGTGGCGGAAGATCATCAGACCAAGAATGCCCGGGCGTTGGCCGACAAGGGGGCTGCACTGCTGATCCCCGATTCCGAGGCGGTCGCCCGGGTCATGGACGAGGTGGTCGGGCTGTTGAAGGATCCGGCCCGTTTGTCCGAGTTGAGCCGCAATATCGAGGCGCTGGCCATCCCCGATTCCGCCGAGCGGATCGTGAACGAAATCGAAAGACAGTTGCCGCAGTCGAAATAGAGCCGCCGGGAGCGACCGAGCGGGGAAAATGCCTGAGCGGGGCAGGTGAAATCGTCCTGCCGGGTGTAATAAAGAAGAAATCGATCAATGAAAGAGTTTTCCAATGTTTTCGATGAGCGAGGGGAGCGCCGAATCTGTTCGGACTCTGCCGAGCCGGAAAAACAACGAATGCAGTTCAACGTATATTTTCTCGGAATCGGGGGGATCGGCATGAGTGCTCTGGCCCGGTATTTCCTCCACGAAGGCCGAAGGGTGGCGGGGTACGACCGGGTGCGGTCGCATCTCACGGACCAGATCGAGGCCGAAGGAGCAGTTGTTCACTATGAGGAGGATCCGGCGCTGATTCCGGCTGATTTCCGGGATCCGGCCACGACGATCGTGGTCTATACGCCGGCAGTTCCGGCGGATCACGCCGAATTGCGCTGGTTCCGGCAGAACGGGTTCGAGATCGTCAAGCGTTCGCAGATGCTGGGGTACCTTTCGCAGGGGAAATTCGTGATAGCGGTGGCCGGTACGCACGGCAAAACCACGACCACGACGCTCGTGGCATGGCTCAACCACCGGGTGACGGGCGGCGGAAGCGCTTTCCTGGGTGGTATTTCCCGGAATTTTTCGAGTAACCTGGTGCTCGGCCGGGGGCGGCGTCTGGCGGTCGAGGCCGACGAGTTCGACCGTTCGTTCCTGCGGCTGTGGCCCGACGTGGCGGTGGTCTCCTCGGCCGATGCCGATCATCTGGATATTTACGGTACGCACGAGGCATTGCGCGAGGCTTTTTCGCAGTTCGTCGGACAGATCCGCGAGGGCGGGGCGCTGGTCGTCAAGCAGGGTGTCGATCTGAAGATCGGGAACCCCGGTATCCGGGTTTACCGCTATTCGTACGACGAGCCGTGCGATTTTTACGCCCGTAACGTGACGCTGCTCGAGGGGGGCCACTACCGGTACGATCTGGTGACGCCCGGCGGCGTTATCGAAGGGTGCACGCTGGGTATTCCCGGCTGGGTCAATATCGAGAATGCCGTAGCGGCCGTGGCGGCGCTCTGGTGCGCGTCGGAGCGGGACGGCGAGCCGCTGGATGCGGAGCGTCTGCGGGAGGCGCTGGCCTCGTTCGAGGGGGTCAAGCGACGTTTCGAATTCTATGTCAATACGCCCCGGCAGGTTTATATGGACGATTACGCCCACCACCCGCGCGAGTTGGCGGCGGCGATCACTTCGGTCAAGAAGATGTTTCCGGGGCGGCGGCTGACGGCGCTTTTCCAGCCGCATCTCTACACCCGGACGCGGGATTTCTACCGCGAGTTCGCCGAGGCGCTCTCGCATGCCGACCGGGTGGTGCTGCTGCCGATCTATCCGGCCCGCGAGGAGCCGATTCCGGGGGTGGAATCCGAGATGATCGGCCGTCTGCTGACAGTACCCTGGACGATCTGCGACCGTGCGGAGTTGGCCGAAAAGGTGGCTGCGATGGATACCGATGTAGTCGTCAGCTTCGGCGCGGGCAATATAGACGCCTGCTGCGGGGCACTGGCAGAAAAATTGCGGGAAAAAGCCTGATTCGCCGTCTGCCGGGGACGATCTGTTTTTTTCGAGGCCGTGTCCGTCGCGGCCGTACCGGGGGGGGAAGTAAACGCCGGGATGAGATTCAACCATTGACGAATGCCGAAATACCTGAAATATACGCTTCTTGCACTGCTTTGGGGCGGTGTGGCCGCTTATTTGCTCTATGCGGGAGGCAAAGTGCGCCGTCATCGTGCGGAGCAGCCTGTGACGCGCATCGAGGTCGAAGTGGTGGACAGCACCTCGCAGTTGCGGCTGGTGTCGGAAGCTACCGTTCGGGGATGGCTCGCCCGCAGCGGTATCAAAACCGTCGGCGAGAAGATCGGTGCCGTGCGGCTGGATGCGCTGGAGCGGCTTATCGCCCGCAATGGATTCGTCGCCGACGCCCGGGTTACGGTTTCCTATTCGGGCGTGCTGCATGTCGCCGTCTGGC
>OHQF01001467.1_pt1 | contig 11833 bp, 13 predicted proteins | sample 1578001 | NCBI WGS metagenome assembly OHQF01 (sample SAMEA3879538, study PRJEB24766) | human gut metagenome | biome: human-associated habitat; feature: feces | place: USA | collected 1985/1987 | reverse complement strand
CTTCTGTGGCAATAATCCGGATTATAAAGAGCGTATATCGGCTATTGATGGAGTTGGCGCATGCAAAGTTATGCGGATGTGGGAAAAAGGATATGATCCGGTAAAGTTTATTCCTGTTGCTGCAGTTACGGAGTGGATTGGAAAGCAGTCTGCGGAAACCGTTGGAACGGAAGTATTTGCATGGTTAAAAGCGGTACATGATGCTGCAAAAAATAAACTTCTTACAGTGGGTGGCACTGTTCGAGTGTATATAATATCATCAGAGTTTAAAGCTCCATCAGCTACATTAGTGAAGAAAGTACAAAATGATGTAGATCCGGATGATAAGACAGGAGATGGATATGGTCTGGCACCTATTGGGCATGTGGTAAAGGTTATGGGAGTGAAAGAAGTTCCTGTTGCTGTGGCGGTTACCGCGGTTTATAAGAATGGATATTCATTTGAATCCTTGAAATCCGATATGCAGTCGACAATAGATGGGTATTTTACAGAACTTTCTGCTGATTGGAGTAATGAAGATAACCTGGTGGTGCGCAAGAGCCAGATTGAATCTCGGTTATTGTTGATTGATGGAATATTGGATATTACAGATGTGAAACTGAATGGTGCATCTGAAAATGTAACATTGGATGAGGATGCTATCCCGGTAAGGGGTGATGTGAGTGGCTAAAAAAATGATTGATTATCTGCCACCGTTTATGCAGCAGTTTGAAGAAATGAAGCAATTGATGCAGAGCGAGGATAAGCAGGTGGCTACTCTTAACATGGATACTACTAAAATATTACGAAATGCATTCATAGAGACTTCAGATGCAGAAGGCATCGAGCGGTTCGAAAGAATCTTACATATCATTCCAGGTGCTGGTGAAAATTTAGAGCTCCGTCGGTCGCGTGTGTCAATGCGGTGGAATGAGCGGATACCGTACACGCATCCGACACTTGTAAAATGTTTAAATGCCAGCTTAGGAGAAAACAATTATGATCTGTATTCAGATGAGGAGCATTATTATATACTCGTGCATCTGAAATTGAATGTAGCGGATCGTGTCGGAGTTGTTGAAGAACTGATCCGGCGTATGTCACCAGAGGATATATGCTACAAAGTTCTTCTTATTTATAATACGCATGCAGTTTTACACAAATTTACGCATGCACAGTTACATAACTATACACACAGACAGCTGAGAGAGGAGGTTCTGCCATGACAAAGACAAAGTATTATGATCTGCAGATGGATGATCCGCAGGATGATTATGATGTGGAAGTCGTGAATGCCAATCTGAAAAAGATTGATGAGCAGATGAAAACCAGAGAAAATGCAACGGATGCATTACAGGAGCCGGAGTTTACAGTGGCAGATAAGAGGGAAAATATTGCATCCAAGGAAAAAATGCAGAAAATTCTTGGGAAGATTGCAAAATTCTTTACGGATCTTAAAACAGTGGCTTTTACCGGAAGCTATAAAGATTTGAGTAATAAACCGACATCTCTTCCTGCATCAGATGTATCTGCTTGGGCGAAAGAAAGTACAAAACCAAAGTATACAAAAGCCGAAGTTGGTCTTGGTAATGTAGACAACACTGCTGATGCTAATAAAAGTGTTAAATATGCAACAAGTGCAGGTAACGCAACAAAAGTAAATAATTATACTGTAAATGCAAATGTTCCAAGTGATGCAAAGTTTACAGATACAACGTATGGAGTTGCAACAACCACAAAGACTGGAATCGTTAAACCAGACGGGAAAACGATTACCGCAGATAAAGATGGAACTCTTCATGGTGCAGACACAATTAAAGTTGACGGAATCACAATCACAAGAGACGATGCTACAAAAGTAATTGCTCTCGCCAAAACATTACAAGATAAGATTGGGACAATTGGTAATAAGGTTGATAAAAATTATGTTGTAAACAACTTAACTACAACAAAGCAAGGATTTGTATTAGATGGTCGTCAAGGTAAGGCTTTGCAGGATCAGATAACTTCTTTAAACGGCAGTTTAAATAGCACAGTTGTATTTAATCAAGACAGTGTGCAAATTACGAAAATATCTCCACATGCATATATATTGCATATAGATAAACTAATTTCATTGAGCGAGGCATGGAAAGAAATTGTGCTTGGAGATATTCCATTCCCATGTGCTAATACAAGTACAAATATTGTAACGCAAAACGGGGATCCTGTTTACCTTATGATAGTCAATAATAAATTAAAAATAAACACATTAGTTCCATCTTATAAAGATGAGACGTATATTCGCTGCACAATGGTTATTAGCAATTAATGATCATATGCCAGATCACTTTTTATTCAAATGGAAATAAATAAAATATGTACCCATAGCACAGACCATTTGCTGAAAAAGCAACAGTATTATTGCTGCCAGAAATTGTAACCTCATGTGTACTTGTTGGTGCTATGATGTCTGTTGTCTTAACGCCCCAGCCGTTTAACACTTTCAACAATGTAATTTGCGATGCGTTTATATGACCATTTATAAATATATAAACACCATCTTGCAAAACAACAGTTTTTGATTCTTGATCACGTAATCTAAAGTCATGAATCCTTGTTATTGAGTAGTAACTTAGCGCTGTTAAACTGCCGTTTAAATAAGTTTTTGTAACCCGTAAACCAACATAGAATAGAAAGGAAAAAATAATGGATAAAATAGTATTAAAAGACAAAACAACATTCGAGATCGCCGATGGTGCGAGTCTCAGCAATATTCGAATTCAGTCAAAATCTTTTGACGAAATCAAGACAATTACAGATGCCTTTTCGGCGGAAAATATCTCTAAGGTCACATTTGCGCATAATAATCAGGTTTCCGGAGAGTACACGAATCTCAAATGTGAAAACTTCTCCTATGTGCCAAATGTGGGGGAGGACGGAGCAGAAGATGGTACATATACCGTAACGGTCAACCTGAGAACCAAGACTGAGATGGAAAAAACTATCGACGAGCTGAAAGCTGGGCATGAGTCTAATGCCGGAGCCATCGAGGATTTAGCTGGAATAATTGCGGGAGGTGAGGAATAATGAGTAAGCTCGTAAAATTCTATGTGCGCCGGATCATGCTTGACAAGAAGATGACACTGGACGAGGTGCCGGAAAAGTGGAGAGAGGAAGTCCGAAAGGCAATCAAAGAGACGGAAGAGTAAATTGCTGGTATATAATAGGAAGAAAACCTATTAAGGAGAGCGGCAATGGAAGAAAAATTTCGGATGGAGTTACTGGCAATTTTAAATAAAGGAATGGATAAAGAGCAGATCAACGCAGTCGACATGGCATTGACTGCTCTTTTTCAACGGTACGAAGTATCAGAGCAGTGTACAGATCTGGTTGTGTTGGATGATTGCAATGATAAGATCATAAACACTTATATTGCATCAATGCGTTTGGAAGGGCGATCAGAAAAAACTCTTAAACAGTATTATGATGCACTGACCAAGCTGCTGGAAGAAATTCCAAAGAATATCCGGGATATAAAAACCAACGATATTCGATATCATCTGGCTCATTATCATAGTACGCACAAGGTATCAAACGCTACAGTAAACAACAAGCGCAAGTTTCTTTCCGCGTTCTTCGTATGGGCGACGAAAGAGGAAATCATAGACCGGAATCCAATGCTAAAAATTAACAGCATCAAAGAAAAGTATGTTACCCAAAAGCCATTTTCTGATATAGAACTGGCAAAAATTCGGGATATTTTAAAAAATGACAGGGAAAAGGCACTGGTTGAGTTCCTGTTATCCACAGGCTGCAGAGTGTCAGAAGTGGCAGGATTGAAGGTGGAAGATGTTAATTTTCGGGACGGAGAGTGTGTGGTATGTGGCAAGGGAAACAAAGAAAGAACCGTATACATAAACAACAAAGCAATGTATTACCTGGAGAGGTATTTGCCGGATAAAATGGATGCATCACGCCCGCTGTTTCTGAATGGCTGGGGAAAAAGCATGACAAAAGGAAATATTGAGCAGCTTATGCGAGATATTGGAAAACGTGCAGGAGTGTCAAAAGTACATCCGCACCGGTTTCGGCGAACAATGGCTACCAATGCTATGAAACGTGGAATGCCGGTGCAGTACATCCAAGTGATTCTGGGACATAGTAAACTCGATACGACGATGATCTATTGCATCTATGACAAGGAAATGGTTAAGGCAGAATATCTCAAAGTAGCATAAACGGCAGTTTAAATAATAAAGTCAATAAAATAAGATATGACGATTCGAATAACGGCAGGGAAATCTCATATCTTGGATCTGCGTTTATTGTCGTATATCAAGGCGGCGCATTAGGGGCAGCAATATATTTTGTTAATTCTACAGAATATGTTTTCCAATACACTAAAATTAGTGATACTTTAACAGATTACCCTGTTACATTTTCGTCTGTAGATAAAAACACTGGAACTTTTAATATTGCATGGGACATAGCAAATTATGCCGTTCTCTTAGTTCCACTAGTGTAGAATGCATCGAGCAATAAACTAAATGTTTATGCAGTCAACTTGAATCCAGGATTTTTTCGACGTAATTGTTACCAACCTCGTCGCAACATCGAGCGTAATTTCATACGTTTGTGATATAACACTTGACGAGTGCAATGGGACTAAAGCATGTGCATATTCAGATACGCATCTGCATAAATAAACATCAGCTTCAGCGTTATTTCCGTAAGTTATAAAAAACAACGATAATATATTGATCGGAAAGGTATGCGATTCATTATCTGTTGCGTAGCCTTGGGATGTCTTTGATACATATTTATTTAAACTGCCGTTTATATAAGAACTAATGATAATTGGTACAAATAGCACCTTCATCTCCATTACAATATAGTTAGAAACTTCGAAAGGAGTGAAATCATGTGGTCAAATACATACAATGAGCGCCGCCTTACTAGAGTCGAGGCACGTGCTAAATCAAATACACACAGAATCGATAAGTTGGAACCAATCGTTGAGGAAATACATACCATGAGTGAAACGATGGTGCAGTTGGTTGAGGAGGTCAAGCATACCAACGAAAATGTGTGCGCTTTGGACGAGAAGATTGATAGCATGGACGCTCGCGTAGACGTGATGGAGCGTGCGCCAGCAGAAGATGTTAAAAAATATAAGTCAGTCGCTATAACTGCAATCATCAGTACGATTTCCACGGCTCTTGCTATTGGTTTGGTTTCGATGATTGCTCAATATATCAAATAAGAAAGAAGAGGTATTTAATATGAAGAATTGTGTATTTAAAGCAAACGTAGACACTGTTAAATGGTTCAAAGCAGCTGGAATCCGTGCTGTGAAAACAATGGCACAGACCGCTGTTGCAGTGATCGGCACCGCTGCCGTGGTATCATCTGTGGATTGGAAGCTGGTCGTATCATCTGCAATTGTATCAGGCGTGGTATCATTGCTCACCAGCGTAGCAGGAATCCCGGAAGTGAAGGAGGAGTAATTACATATGAAAATCAATGTACATGCCGGGCATAACCCGGACGGCAAGATCGCTTGCGGTGCAGTTGGACTGATTAAGGAGTCCACAGAGGCGCGCAAGGTCAAGAAAGAAGTGATCCGACTCCTTAGAAAGAAAGGACACAAGGTGTATGATTGCACCTGCACCAATGGGACAAGCCAGACGGATGTCCTGAAGCGGATCGTAACAAAGTGCAACAAGCACAAGGTGGATCTGGATATTTCGATTCATTTTAATTGTGGAGTCGGGGATAAGAAAGGCAATGGTAAGACGACCGGAACGGAAGTGTATGTGTACAGTGAGAAAAGCGCAGCGAAGCCAGCAGCAGAACGTGTTGTTGAAGAGATTGCGGCTCTTGGCTTTAAAAATCGCGGTGTAAAGATCCGGACTGATCTGTATGTGCTGCACAGAACAAATTCGCCGGCAATGCTGATTGAGTGCTGCTTCGTGGATGATAAAGACGATGTTAAGCTGTATGATGCTAAAAAGATGGCAGCAGCTATTGTTGACGGAATTTTTGTAAACTCACAAAAGAAATAATAGATTATAGGGTATTGTAATACAGACCACCGTACTGACTTATAATAAAAGATGCCATCTTAGCGTTTGGTGTTGAAATGGAAATCGGATATTGCAGTCTTTTTTCATAATTCCACATAGCTTATTTCACTCCTTCCCATGGCATTGGACCGTCATTCCAGTCCCAGTCCTCCAGCGGCTGGCTGCCAAATGCGGACAACGGTTCGAAACGTTCCTCGTATGTCTTTTTAGCTGAATTGTATAATTCGTTGCACTGATTGTAATAAGAGAGTGCCTGTGCGTCATCCGGATGGGTGTCCAGATAAAGAAGCATATCATAGGCACAAAAGCCCAGTGCCATAACCCAGCGGTACAATTCCGACCGGTTCATTGGCTGAGAAGATGGTCTTGTCATCGCCGCCGCCCTCCCTGCATCATATTCATATTGCATTTTCCGGTAAATGGTTTATCCAGTTCCGGAAAAATTGTGCCTGCGGCAAGCCCGCGCATGGGATCGTAGGTTTTGCCGAATGTCTGCCAGGGAACGTAGCACATGCCGGGTACCTGATGGCTGCCATTGTCTGTTTCCGGCATAGTATTAATAGTTGCATTCATGGATTTCTTTTTCCTTTCTGATCAGCATATAATGTATGATATGTTTCGTTTGCGTTATGTGTGTATTTGTTATATAATAAAACACATGACAGAATAAGGAGAGAAACGCAATGAGTAAAGTAAGAACAAGATTTGCACCAAGTCCGACAGGAAGAATGCATGTGGGAAATCTTCGTACAGCATTGTATGCATACCTCGTAGCAAAGCATGAGGGCGGAGATTTCATCTTAAGAATAGAAGATACCGATCAGGAGCGTTATGTGGAAGGCGCTGTAGATATTATTTACCGCACCCTGCAGAAAACAGGCCTGATCCATGACGAGGGACCGGACAAGGATGGCGGCTGTGGACCATATGTACAGAGTGAGCGTCAGGCACAGGGCATTTATTTAAAATACGCCAAAGAGCTGATCGATAAAGGCGAGGCCTATTATTGTTTCTGTGACAAGGAACGCTTAGAGGGACTCAAAAAAGTAGTTGCAGGAAAAGAAATTCATGTATATGACAAGCACTGTCTGCATCTTTCCAAGGAAGAAGTAGAAGAAAAACTTGCCGCAGGCGTACCGTATGTCATCCGCCAGAATAACCCGACGGAGGGAACGACGACGTTCGAGGATGAGATTTACGGGGATATTACCGTTGACAATGCGGAGCTGGACGATATGATTCTGATCAAGTCCGATGGATATCCGACTTACAATTTTGCAAATGTGGTAGATGATCATCTGATGGGAATTACCCATGTTGTCCGTGGAAACGAGTATCTTTCCTCTTCCCCGAAGTACAATCGTCTGTATGAGGCATTTGGCTGGGAAGTACCGGTATATATCCATTGTCCGCTGATTACGGATGAAAATCATCAGAAGCTGTCAAAACGATGCGGACATTCTTCGTTTGAAGATCTGGTAGAGCAGGGATTTCTGACAGAGGCGATCGTGAACTTTGTTGCATTGCTTGGATGGAGCCCGGCAGATAACCAGGAGATCATGACACTCGAAGAACTGGTAGAAAAGTTTGATTACCATCATATGAATAAATCACCGGCAGTCTTTGACTATACCAAGTTAAAATGGATGAACGGGGAATACATCAAAAAAATGGACTTTGACAAGTTCTACGAGATGGCACTTCCGTATATCAAAGAAGTGATCACCAAAGATTATGATCTGAAGAAGATTGCACATATGGTACAGACCCGTATCGAGATCTTCCCGGATATCAGGGATCACATTGATTTCTTTGAGGAACTTCCGGAATATGATGTGGCAATGTACACGCACAAGAAAATGAAGACAAATGCACAGACTTCTCTTGAAGTGTTGCAGGAGATCCTTCCAGTCTTAGAGGCTCAGGAAGATTACAGCAACGATGCATTGTATCAGACACTTCTTAAGTATGTAGAGCAGAAAGGCTGCAAGAACGGATATGTTATGTGGCCGATCCGTACGGCAGTATCCGGCAAGCAGATGACACCGGGCGGTGCCACCGAGCTTATGGAGGTTCTTGGAAAAGAAGAGTCTCTTGCCCGTATCCGTAAAGGAATCGAGCTCCTTTCTCAGGCACAGTAGAACATTCTCACGGGAGAACGAATGAACTATAATAAATCCCAGCAGCAGGCCATCCGCCATAAGGATGGCCCGATGCTTGTTCTGGCAGGTCCCGGTTCCGGGAAAACTGCGGTAATTACCCAAAGAACGAAACAGTTAATTGAATATGAGAACATAGATCCGTCCAATATTCTTGTGATTACATTTACGCGAGCGGCGGCACAGGAGATGAAGCAGCGTTTTCTTGCAGCGACAGGAGAAGAGAGAACGAAAGTGACCTTCGGTACGTTCCACGCCATATTTTTCATGGTGTTGAAGCTGGCGTATCATTTTGATTCCGGAAATATTATATCGGAGGAGCAGCGATATCAGTTTATGCGGGAGATTCTGTCTTATCATCATCTGGAATACCGGGATGAAGGGGAATTTATCGGGGATGTTTTAACGGAGATCAGCCGTGTGAAAAATGAGCAGATTCCGCTGGAACATTTTTATTCTTCCAGCTGTGGGGAGGAGGTTTTCCGGAAGATTTACCGGGAATATGATGAGCGGCTCAAAAGGAACCGCCTGATTGATTTTGATGATATGCTGACATACACATATGAGTTGTTTTCCCAGCGGAAGGATATTCTTTCGGCATGGCAGAAAAAGTACCGTTATATTCTGATCGACGAATTTCAGGATATCAATCTGATCCAGTGGAAGATCATGTGTATGCTTGCCGCACCGGAAAATAATCTCTTTGTAGTGGGAGATGATGACCAGTCCATCTATCGGTTCCGCGGTTCGAAGCCGGAAATTATGCTGGGATTTCAAAAGATATACCCGCAGGCAAAGATTGTGAATCTTGAAGTAAATTACCGGTGTGAGCCGCCGATTGTGGAGGCAGCTATGCGCCTGATCGCACACAATGAAGAACGTTTTCCGAAAAAGATCTGTGCCGGAAAATCTGGGAAACAGAAGGTGCGTTTTCAGTATTTTGAGGACTGCTATAAAGAGAATGCATTTTTGGCAGAAGATATCCGGCAGACTGTGCAAAATGGGGTTCCGCTTTCGGAAATCGCAGTACTGTTTCGGACAAACATGCAGCCGCGTGCCCTGATGGAATATATGGTTTCTGCCAATCTGGCATTTCAGACGAAAGACCGGATTCCGGATATCTATGAGCACTGGATTGCCCGTGATTTTTTCACTTATATCCGCATCGCACAGGGAAGTGACAGCAGGGCCGATTTCCTTTCTATTATGAACCGGCCGAAGCGGTATATCGGCAGGGACAGCCTGCCCGATGAAACGGTATGTTTTGATGAGTGGATGAAATTATACGAGGAGCAGCCGTGGATCGCGGAGCGGATCGAAAAGCTGTGGTATGATCTGAAACATTTGTCCCGTCTGAGCCCTTATGCGGCAATCAACTATATCCGGCGGGGAATCGGGTACGATGATTATCTGGCAGAGTATGCCGAATACCGGAATGCGAATAAAGAAGATTTTTATGAAGTGGCAGATGAAATCCTTGCGAGTGCCAAAGGGTACCGTACATTTGAGGAATGGTTTGCACATATAGAAGAATACCGGCAGGAGTTAAAGAGACTGGCGCAGGAAAAGCGCAGGAATCAGAATGCTGTGACATTTGCAACACTGCACAGCGCCAAGGGGCTGGAATTTACAAAAGTGTATCTGATTGACGTCAACGAGGGCGTAATGCCTTATAAGAAAGCAGTATTAAAGCAGGATGTCGAGGAAGAACGGCGTTTGTTTTATGTGGGAATGACCAGAGCAAAGGAATCCCTGACAATCTGTTCGGTAAAAAAAATGCGTGGCAAAGAGGTGGAACTGTCGCGTTTTATCAAAGAAGCCGGTAAAGAGCCGTAAAAAACCTGCATCGGGTATTCGATGCAGGTTTTTATAAAAGTTATTCCTCGTCTCCGAGTGCGTTGAAGTAGTCATCATCGAGCATTTCATCGAAGCGGTCAGCAGCGGCTTCGTACTCGTCGTCATCCGTGATGCTGTCGATCTGTGGAATGCCATCCTCATCCTCCGCATAGCGGTAGAGATAAACGGTGCCTTCATCCGGATCGGAGCCGTCCGGATTGAGTGGCATCAGTGCGATGTAGTCCTGTTTGTTTACCTCAAAAATAGTGAGAATTTTACATTCTACTTCGCCTTCATCCAAATCAAGTGTTACACGAATATCTTCAATCTCATCCGGGGTAACGGGTGTTGCTTTTTCTTTATCTTCCATAAGATACCTCTTTTCTTAATCGTTTTTGTGTCTTTTATCATTATAAGCGAGGAGTAAGGAGCTTGTCAATTCGAAAAAGTGATATACAAAGTTTTTTAAAAAGGGTATAATGAAAAACATGAAAATACGAGATACGAAAAAACGAACAGACAATAGAAGGATCAGAGAAGGAGATTACGCAAAACCGGGAGTGACGATTCAGGGAGAATGGACCACTTTTACGTTTGATGCGGAAAAAGAGGACAGCTGTTTTGTGGTACTTAAGGATATACAGACCGAAAAAGAAGAAAAGATAGCTGTTCCGGCAGAATACTGCATGGGATCGGTGCGCTCTATCGCAGTGGCAGATCTGCATCTCGAACATCTGATTTACGATTTTAAGATCAATGGAAAAAAGGTAATGGATCCGTGCGCACACGCCATCATGGGGCGGCAGGTCTGGAATGACAGTTCACGCAGCCGGCAGCAGTATGAGGTGCATGGGGCATTTGATGTGCAGGAGTTTGACTGGGGGGAGGATGTATGTCCGGAAATACCGAGAGAACAGATGATTATGTACAAGCTGCATGTGCGTGGTTTTACGATGGATTCCGGTACCAGAAGTGTTCCGGGGACATTTCGTGCGCTTATGAACCGGATTCCCTATCTGAAGAAACTCGGTGTGACAACGATCGAACTTATGCCGGTATATGAGTTTGAGGAAATTGAACTGCCAAAGCAGCAGAAACTTCCGGAATATATCCGTTGGAAAGAAAAACAGACGGATCAGATCCGCCCGGCAGAAAAAATAAAAAAGGTTCCGCGCAAAGTGAATTACTGGGGATATGAGCCCGGAAATTATTTTGCGGTGAAGGCATCGTATGCTGCCGATCCGCTGCATGCTTCCCGGGAATTCAGAATGCTGATCCACCGTCTGCACGAAAACGGCATGGAATGTGTGATGGAGATGTATTTTCCTGAGAATGTCAATCAGAATCTGATCTTAGATGCGCTGCGTTACTGGGTCAGGGAGTATCATGTGGATGGCTTCCATCTGCTGGGGGAGAATCTGCCCGTCACGCAGATTGCACAGGATGCGTGGCTTAGACGGACGAAGATTTTCTGCGCCGGTTTCGAGAACGCTGTGCTCTGGCACCCGTGCCGTTATCCGCATCTGTATGTATACAATGACGAATATCTGTATCCCGTCCGGGCGCTGCTCAATCACAAGAACGGCGGTATGGATGCATTTGCATGCCAGCAGCGCAAACAGCATCAGTATCACGGATTTGTCAATTACATTTCGGACAATAACGGGTTTTCCCTGCGGGATCTCTTCTGCTATGAGCAGAAACACAATGAAGACAACGGGGAGGAGAACCGGGATGGAAGCGACTGGAATTTGAGCGCCAACTACGGCGTGGAGGGACGAAGCCGCAAGC
>OHQF01001466.1_pt1 | contig 11836 bp, 11 predicted proteins | sample 1578001 | NCBI WGS metagenome assembly OHQF01 (sample SAMEA3879538, study PRJEB24766) | human gut metagenome | biome: human-associated habitat; feature: feces | place: USA | collected 1985/1987 | reverse complement strand
CCCCGCCACAACGACGCCTGCATCTACGTTGCCGTCTTTAAGCGCATCGGCCGCTTCGCCGAAGGACAGGAAACGTTCATCAATATCATCATAAGTAATACCGTAAGCGGCTAAAATCTGGCGGGCATTTGCTTCCGCACCGGAGCCTGCCGCACCGACAGCAACTTTCTTGCCTTTCAGATCCGCAATGGATTTGATCCCTTTATCAGCCGTGGTCACGAACTGGATCGTTTCCGGATAAAGCGCCGCAAGACCCCGGAGGCCGGCCACTTTATTATCCTTGAACATTTCAGAACCGTTGACCGCGTAGTAAGCAATATCATTCTGAATGAAAGCCAGATCGACAGAACCATCTTTGAGCATATTTACATTTGCCACAGACGCTCCGGTGGACTGGGCGGAAGCGTTCATGCCCTTGATATTGTTATTCAGTAATTCAGCAAGAGCGCCGCCAAGCGGATAGTACGTCCCTGCGGTACCGCCGGTCGCGATATTCAGGAACTGCTTTTCTCCGCCGCTTTTGGAACCGCTGTCACCGCCGCATCCTGCCAGCAGCGCCGCACCGCATACACAGGCCATTCCTGCGATAAGCATTTTCTTCATTACTTTTTTCATAGCCTTAGACCTCCTTGGAAAACTCCTTTTTGATACGGCAGCTTCGTGTACGTTATCTGTATCCATTTTATTCCGCCGGGACTTGCCAAACCATTCTTTATCCCTCCGGAATAAAAAAAGCAGCTGAGCGCATGGAAACCCAAACGTCTGCTGCAAGCGTCTTCGCTCGAAGTGCTGTAAAGTTAATAATAGTATACTACTTTTCAAAATCCTTGTAAAGTAAACTCGGCTGGATCCCCTGATTATTCTGGTACTTGCCGCTTATATATTTCTCCGCCTCTCCCAATACCGTATGGAAATAAATCTGGCAGATTTCTACACCCGAGTAAATACGAATCGGCTGGACACAGAACATTTCCAGTGTCCAGTAGCCTGAAAATCCGACATCCCCGAATCCTGCAGTAACGTGAATAAAGAGCCCGAGACGCCCCACCGAAGAACGGCCTTCCAGCATCGGAACAAAACAAGTGGTTTTCGTATATTCATGGGTACGGCCCAGGTAAAGCTTATTTGGCTCCAGCACATAGCCCTCTTGTGGAATCTTTAAAAGATGTCCTGTATTTTTCTTTTTCATGTCCAATTCATAATTATCGTACACCATGAGTTCATCAGCAAGTGTCAGGTTGTAGCTGTTCGGATTCAGCCGCTTCGGATTAAAAGGCGTGATCACGATTTCCTCACCTATGTGGCGGGCGATTTCTTTACCGGATAAGATCATTTTTCTTTCCGTCCCTTCTGATTAAAAATTCTGCGATGGACCGCCATACGCCTTCTGCTGAAAGTATACCGCGCGTCCATTCCCTTCGTAAGACCAAATTGTTCTTTTTCTTCTTCCGTCACCGATGGAGACACAAGCACTTTTCCCCGGTCGCTGAAAGAAATAAGATGTGCGGCAAAAAGCGCCGCATGAATCGGACAAAGAACCAGTCCTTTATGTTTCATGCCGCCTTCTCCGTAAGGCACCGCTTTCAAAAGAGACAGGCGGTGAATCCCGCAGACACAGCATTCCGCTTTTTCGGAAAGTGATTTGCGGAAAAAACGGCTCCTTTCCTCAAGAACCTTCCGTATCTTCTCTACTGTTTCATCAGCGGTGGAAGAGAAAAGATTCCCTTCCGTACCGAAAGAGGAAATATCCGCCGCCAGGGCTTCACGGACAGAATTTTCCGCTGACACGTCTGCTTCTTCCAATTCGCGGAACGCTGCAACCATCTCCGGTTTCAGTATCCAAAGATACGCGCCATACTCATCTTCTTCCCCGTCGAAAATATACTGCCACGGCGCCATTTCCGACAGAGCTTTCCCCCGCACCGCATCCTCCGCGGTAAGGGTAAATTCCTTTTCCGCTTCCACGGCAGGCGGCACTTTCTTTTTTTCTGCCGTCCGTGCCGGTTCTTCAAAAAAAGCCCCGCTTTCGTAACGGTCACGGATTTTATTTCCTGCCCACCCGACAGCCGCGTTCAACGCGCGGTATTCCATAGAAAGAGTATCGGCGATATGCTTCGCGTTGTCTGTGTAATCAGGCGCATGGTACAGAGAAGAAATAATCGTCATCATCAGATCCGACATAACTGCAGGGTCGGCAAAAAGCGACAGCCACTGAGAAGATGATATTTCATTCCATCGTTTGGCGCCTTTTATGCGAGCCATACTTTCACCCCTTTGCTGAATTTCACAGACTTTGCAGATATTATAGCATTTTACATATATTTTTAGAATATTTTCCAAAGAAAATCCTCATGAAAAACTGTGCATGGAAGGAAAGCAGAAATCTCTGTATAATAGGCAAAGAATACAAAGAGGAGCATATGATGGACATACTCAAGAACGAAACTATAAAAAATGCGGCCGCTGTACTGTGGCACAAATTTCTTCTGGCAGAAACCGTAAACGACATCATCCTTTCGGAAATAAAAGACCGTCTGTACCTGCAGAATGTGGATGAAGACTGGCTCATGTCCCCGGAAACATCTCCGCGCGACACCTTTATGGCACGTGTCACGGACCTTGCCTTCGGCGATATCGTGGAAGAAGCGGTCACCTCGCTCTATGAAAATAAGAATTCTCTCCGTCCATACTCAGATCTTGCCGAAGCAACAGATCCCGGCCGTTTATACGATTTGATGATGGAGACGGCCATGGGGCAGCTCACCTGCCAAGACAGAAGTACGGTGAAAAAGAATCCGTACTACGAACGAATCCATATTTCTTCCGACAAGGAAAACTGCATCGCTCTTACCACAGCAGATTATCTTCCTTATGAATTTTTCCAGACCTTCCACCGTTACAAAAAAGAAAACCCTTTCCTCTACGGGGAAGCGGGGTTCTTCAAAGAACGGATGACCTTCCCTGTCATCCTGGAAAACAACCGCGTGTGGATGAGCGTCGTCCCCAGTGAAATCCGTTCTATGGAAAAAGACATTGAAGCAGCAAAAGGAAAAGTAATCACCTACGGCCTGGGGCTCGGATACTACGCCTTCATGGCATCAGAAAAAGAAGAAGTGGAATCAGTAACCGTCGTGGAAATGAACCGCGATGTCATTTCCCTTTTTAAAAGAAATATACTGCCTCAATTTCCAAATAAAGAGAAAATCAGAATCATTGAAGCCGATGCCTTTGCATTTATTGAAAAGCAGGAAGACGGCGGCTACGACACGGCATTCAGCGATTTCTGGAGCGGCGTGGATGACGGACTCGATCTTTACCTGCGGTTCATGGCAAAAACAGCGCGTTTTGCAAAAACAAAACATTCTTACTGGATTGAGACATGTTTCATGGAATATTTTTTCCGTCCCGTCCTTATCCGCGTCCTCATGGAACAGATTACGGGGAAGAAAATCATCATGCCGGAAGTTTCCGGCCGCATTCGTAAAGTGCAAAACCGTTTTGAAACATATCTGAAAACAAAAAATGACAGAATCACCTCACCTGAAGAACTCACGCTCCTTTTCACAAACGAATCCATGATTTCCCTCATGCGTGATTTCGCCGTAAAAGATCCGATGCAGCCATAAATACGGTCTAAGGAGACTCCGCAAAATGTATCCTGCCCATGTTCCGAAAAACATTTACCTTATCCTCCGATTTCCTGTATAATAAACGAGTATTGTTAGTTGAGGTGCAAAATGACTGATTCAGAAGAAATAAAAAGACGGCGTACCTTCGCCATCATCTCCCATCCTGACGCCGGCAAAACGACACTCACGGAAAAGCTCCTGCTCTACGGCGGCGCGATCCACCTGGCAGGTTCCGTCAAGGCAAGAAAGACCTCCCGCTATGCCGTATCCGACTGGATGGAAATAGAAAAACAGCGTGGCATTTCCGTCACCAGCTCCGTTCTCCAATTCGATTACAACGGCTGCCGCATCAACATTCTCGATACCCCGGGGCATGCAGACTTTTCGGAAGATACTTACCGTACGCTCATGGCGGTGGACAGCGCCGTCATGGTCATCGACGTGGCGAAAGGCGTGGAAGCCCAGACGAAAAAACTTTTCAAGGTTTGTTCCGACCGGGGTATTCCCATTTTTACCTTTGTCAATAAAATCGACCATTTCGGCAAAAATCCTTTTGACCTGATGGCAGATATTGAAGATGTCCTCGGTATCCGTTCATGTCCTATGAACTGGCCTATCGGCGTTAATGGCGACTACACAGGTATCTACGATCGTGAAAAGAAACTGTGCCATCTTTTCGTCAAAGACAACGCCCACGGCGTAAAAAAGCTGGAAGTCATTTCAGGCAGGATAGACGATCCTGAAATCGTTTCCCATCTCTCCGAAGAGGTTCTCAGTTCCCTCAAAGATGACCTGGAGCTTCTGGAAGAAGCAGGCGACCCTTTTGATAAAGACAAAGTATCCAAAGGCGAACTGACCCCCCTCTTTTTCGGCTCCGCCATGACAAACTTCGGCGTACAGACTTTTCTTGAAAAATATCTGGAACTTGCTCCGCCGCCGGAAGAAAGAGAAACTCTGGAAGGACACGTTGCGCCGGAAGATCCTGCTTTTTCCGCTTTCGTTTTCAAAATCCAGGCAAACATGGATCCCAAACACCATGACCGTATTGCTTTCCTGCGTATCTGTTCCGGTATTTTTGAAAAGGGCGCTTCCGTACTCCATCGGCAGAGCGGCAAAATGCTCCGACTTTCTCAGCCGCAGCAATTTCTCGCCACAGAGCGGCAGACTGTAGAAAAAGCCTATCCCGGAGATATCATCGGAATCTTCGATACGGGAGAACTCGGCGTGGGCGATACGGTATGTGAAAAAAAATCCCCTGTCACCTTTATCGACTTCCCCGTATTCCCGCCGGAACTGTTTGCCCGTCTTTCTCCGGAAAGCAGCATGAAGCGGAAACAGTTCCTCAACGGTGTCAGCCAGCTTGCCCAGGAAGGCGCCATCCAGATTTACAAGCAGCCTTACATCATGGAATCCTTCATTATCGGCGCTGTCGGCCAGCTGCAATTTGAAGTCATGAAGTACCGTCTGGAAAAGGAATACAATGTCACGGTAAATGTGGAACCGATCAGTTACACCTGCGCCCGCTGGACGGAGGGCGATGTCCCGCCGGAAGAACTTATCGGTCTCGACAATGCCATGGTCGTTTATGACAGAAGAGAACGTCCCGTCTACCTTCTCCCGAATGCATGGCAGGCCGGCTGGCTGGAGGAGAGAAATAAGGATGTCGTCTTCCTCCAGTCCCCGCCGCTCGGCGTTGCCCGGCTGGAAGGAAATTGATAAAAAACAAAATCCTTTATATTTTCTTATTTATTGGAAAAAGCAGCAGTCCTGATTTCATAAAGACTGTGCTTTTTTATTTGCCTGCTGCAATTTGAAAAGAAAATACCAGCAGCAAATCGATGCATCCTTCTCTTTGCCGTTCATTGAAAACAGCTTATCTCCCCTGTCGCATTCGTCAAGAAGATTAGATATGCCTTGACGGATATTTTCATGATCCTTATACTTATAGTAAAATATTTTTACTATATTATCTTGTTTTGTTTTCAGGTACGCAATAATGATTCAAACCGATTATTCTACTTTAACAATAGAAAACCACCGTATGTATGCCCGTTTACGAGACCATCAGTTTTCTCTTTATGAAGATTATGCCCGGAAACAGGGTCTTCAGGGAAAATCACTGTTAATCCTCCTATGGATTTACCGTCATCCGAAAGGTATTTCCCAGCAATTACACGCCATACATATTCCACCAAACAAGTGGTCAACGCGATAATTAAAAATTTTTCGAAAAAAGGGTATATTGAAAGCACAGTCCATCCGAAAGACAGACGAAAAAAACTGATCCTGCTGACAAAAAAAGGCAGACAATTTGCCGCCTCTATCATTGACCCCATAGATGAGGCGGAAAAGAAAGCATTTTCCCAGTTGTCGGCAAAGCAGCAGCAAACACTGATCGAAACAACACATTTATTTACAGATGTTCTGACACAGGAATTTATTCGCCTTACAAAAGAAATCTGCCCGGATATATAATATTTTCATAAAATCAGGAACTTTTGATGTTTTTCCACCACAGGAGAATACATGATTGAACTAAAGCAGATCCGCAAAGATTACGGAGAGCGTACCGTAATAAACAACCAGAGCCTTTCCATCAGGGACAAAGAATTTTTTGTTCTCATCGGCCCAAGCGGCAGCGGCAAAACAACCCTGTTGAAACTAATTAACCGTCTCATTGACCCGACAGAAGGAGATGTATTATTAGATGGAAAATCCGTCATGGACTATCCGCTTCGCGAATTACGGCTCAATACGGGATATGTCTTGCAGCAGATCGCCCTTTTTCCTAATTTGACGGTCGCAGAAAATATAGAACTTGTACCGATTATGAAAAAATGGCCAAAGCAAATCCGGAAAGAACAAACTACACAGCTGTTATCCAAAGTCGGTCTTGATCCGAAGATATATGCACATCGTTACCCTCATGAATTATCCGGCGGAGAGCAGCAAAGGGTCGGCATTGTCCGTGCTATCATCGGCAAACCGGAAATTCTTCTTATGGACGAACCATTCAGCGCATTAGACCCCATTTCCCGCCGGCAGCTGCAGGATCTTATAAAAACACTCCACCACGAATTGGGGCTGACCATTGTTTTTGTTACCCACAATATGGATGAAGCTGCCTACCTGGGAGACCGCCTGTGCATTATGGACCATGGTGAAATCATTCAAACCGGAACACCGGATGAAATCAAAATCCGGCCGGAAAATGATTTTGTCGCCCGATTCTTTAGCAGAGGATGTGATGGCTTTGAATAATCTTTTTACCGTTTTCACCGGGCGTATCCAAGATTGGCTCCTCGCACTGACGCAGCATGTACAGATTTCTTTAAGCGCGCTTCTGGCCGCCATATTCATTTCCATCCCGCTGGGAATCCTGCTTTCCAGAAAAAAATCCTGCGCAGAGACGGTTCTGCAAATCACAGGAATCATTCAGACAATTCCATCTCTTGCCATTCTGGGACTTGTGATCCCATTTCTCGGTATCGGCACATTGCCTGCACTGACAGCGCTGATCATCTACGCCCTGTTTCCGATTTTGCAGAATACGATCACCGGCCTGTCGGAAATTCCTCCCGTATTAGATGAAGCGGCGGAAGCACTTGGCATGAACAGATGGGAAAAGCTGAAAAATTATGAATTGGCTCTGGCTATGCCGGTTATCACTTCCGGAATCCGCACAGCATCCGTCATGATCATCGGCACCGCCACATTGGCAGCCCTGATTGGGGCCGGAGGTCTCGGTTCTTTCATATTACTCGGTGCGGGGTCATCCGCATTGCTCGCGATTATTTTCAGTTACGGCATCCATATACTGGAGCATGTCTCATTAAAAAAGTCTTTTCTTGTACTATGTTTCTTTATATTGGTTCTCATGCTTTCTTTCGTCTCTTTTTCCCACCGGCATGACAAACTTATCATTGCAGGCAAGCTCGGTCCGGAGCCGGATATATTGATCCATATGTATCAGGAACTGATCACACGGAAAACGAATATAGCCGTTGAACTCAAACCGAATTTTGGAAAGACCGCCTTCCTTTATGAAGCATTAAAAGCAGGAAGTATTGACTTATACCCGGAATTTACGGGAACAATAACTTCCAGCCTCCTGAAAGAGCCACCGCCCCTCGGCCATGATGCACGCAGCGTATATGAAGCGGCCCGTGATGAAATTAAAATACAGGATAACCTGGCATATCTTGAGCCTATGTCATACCAAAACACTTATGCTGTCGCAGTCCCGCGTTCTTATGCAGAGGCAAACGGCCTCACATCCATCTCTGATCTGCACAAAGTAGAAAACCGAGCAATTGCAGGTTTCACATTGGAATTCAATGACAGAGAAGACGGAAACCGCGGGCTCGCGTCTTTATACGGGCTCCATCTTCAAGTACGCACAATGGAACCGGCCCTACGCTACCAAGCCATCTCGCAAAGCATCATCCAGATTACGGACGCATACTCCACAGACAGTGAATTAAAGCAATACGGCCTTGTCCTGTTAAAAGATGACAAACAGCTTTTCCCGCCTTATCAGGGTGCCCCTCTCATGAGACAGGAAACCCTGGACGCCCATCCGGAACTGAAAGAAATATTGGAACAATTATCCGGCCGCATTACGGAGGAAGAAATGAGCGCCATGAATTATGACGTCCGCGTTAATAAACGCAAAGCCCGTGATGTCGCCATAGAATATCTGAAAAATAACGGCCTGATATAGTAATCATGAAATGTCCGCCCATCCATGATTCTCTATTACTTCTCAGAAAGGAGATTTAAATATGTATATGAAAGCAGCCGTCATCTATGAAGCAGGAGGTCCTCAACAGCTGAAAATCAGGCAGGTTCCCGTCCCCTCTGTGAAAGAAGGCTGGTCGCTTATAAAAATTAAAGGATTCGGCCTTAACCACTCTGAAATTTTTACACGCAAAGGATTGTCGCCCACAGTTTCTTTCCCACGCATCCTGGGCATTGAATGTACAGGAACCATCGCGGAATCAACAGATCCTTTCCGTTTGCCCACAGGAACCAAGGTCATTTCTTTCATGGGCGAAATGGGACGCGCCTTTGACGGCAGCTATGCTGAATACACATTACTTCCCAATCAACAAATTTACCCTGTTTCCAGCAATCTGCCCTGGCCTGATCTGGCAGCCATTCCCGAATCCTGCTATACAGCCTTTGGCGCCTTGAAAAGCCTGCGTATCCAAGCAGATTCATCTATACTGGTACGCGGCGGCACCTCCGGCGTAGGCCTCGCATTTTTAAAACTGATAAAGGCAAAATTTCCACATATCCACATATCCGGCACATCACGGACTAAAGAAAAAGCGTCTTTGCTGACCTCTCTCGGCTACGACACCGGCCTTGTCGATGATAACGGCAGACTTTCTGCAAAAGGGCAGTCGTTTGACCGGATATTGGAGCTTATAGGTCCGCGGACAATTAAGGATTCGTTCCGCTATATGTCCGATGGCGGCATCTTGTGCAGTGTCGGCCAGTTAGGCAACCAATGGTATCTTGAAAACTTCGATCCGATTACGGATATCCCTTCCGGTGCGTACCTGTCTTCTTTTTATTCAGGAAATGTAAATGCCGGAAAAATACAGGAAATGTTTGACTATATTAAACAATACAACATCATTATTCATCCGGAACGTATCTTTTCCCTTGACGATATACAGGAGGCTCATAGTTACTTAGAAAGCCGCACCAGATTTGGAAAAGTTGTGGTCATCCCCTGAAGCCATATAGTTTAACAATAAATAATTTCCGTCTTTATTTTCCCATCCCAAAACGGCATTCCCCGCAAGTAATCTTGTGAGAAATGCCGTTTTCTGCTGTTTCATGGAGTTTCCTTACTCAGTTCATCCAGTCGGTATGGAAAGCCCCTTCCTTATCAATTCGTTCATACGTGTGGGCACCGAAACAGTCACGCTGTGCCTGAAGAAGATTCGCGCTTCCCCGTGCAGTACGGTAAGAGTCAAAGTAAGCAAGCGCACTGGAGAGGGCGGGAACAGCCGCGCCTCTTTCCACCGCCAGGGAAATAATGCGCCCCCAACCAGTGCGGGTGCCGTAAAGAACTTGGGAAAAATATCCGCTTGCCAGTAAATTGGTCATGCCGTTTTCTTTTTCAAAAATTTCACTTACGGTATCCAGGAAACGGGCGCGGATAATACAGCCACTCCGCCAGATTTTTGCAATGCGCCCCATCTGCAGATCCCAGCCGTATACTTTCCCCGCTTCTTCAAGAAGATTGAAACCCTGGGCATAGGCGCAAATCTTGGATGCGTAAAGAGCCTGCCGCAAGTCTTCAAGCACAGCCGGGCGGTCCACTTCCGTCCCTTCAAAAGCAAGATTCCGGTACCGCTCGGAAAGCACCAGTCTTTCCTCTTTTCGGGAAGACATAGTTCTTGCAAAAACGGCTTCCGTAATTGTCGGAGCGGGAACACCAAGCGCCAAAGCGCTCATACTTGTCCACCGTCCGGTTCCCTTCTGTTTCGCCACATCCAATATGACATCTACCAGAGGCTTCCCCGTCATCTCATCGGCTTTCCGCAGAATACGGGCAGTGATTTCCACCAGGTAAGAAGATAACTCGCCTTTGTTCCACATTTCCCAGGTGTCCGCCATCTCTTCCGCCGTCATGCCAAGAACGTTCTTCATCACAAAGTATGTATCGGCAATCATCTGCATATCAGCGTACTCGATGCCGTTATGAACCATCTTCACATAATGTCCGGCACCATCAGGACCCATGTAATCCACACAGGCTTCTCCTTCCGCCTTCGCCGAGACCGCCTTCAATATCGGCGCAAGAGCATCGTAGGCCTCGCGGGTGCCGCCGGGCATAAGGCTGGGGCCGTGGAGCGCCCCTTCTTCACCACCGGATACGCCCATGCCCACAAAGTGAAACCCCAGCGCTTCCATTTCCCTGCTCCGACGCCGGGTATCTTCAAAGAAGGAGTTCCCACCGTCAATAAGGATATCACCTTTTTCAAGAAAAGGAACGAGCTTTGCTATCATGGCATCCACTGCTTCGCCCGCCTTGATCATAAGAATAATCTTCCGCGGTTTTTCCAGAGAATTGACCAGTTCTTCCAAAGCAGCCGCGCCGGAAAGGTTCGTGTCACTTCCAAATTCTTTAAGAAAATTTTCCGTCTTGTCACGGCTTCGGTTATAAACGACCGTGGAAATACCATGCCCTGCCAGATTTCTTGCCAGATTGGCACCCATCACGGCAAGGCCGATCAGCCCTATTTTTCCTTTTGCTCCCATTATTCTTTCACTGCCTTGTTCCATGCTTCCAGGAGACGGGCACGGTTATCGCCGGACCACTGGAAGTTGTAATCAATGAGTTTCGCATCCTTAAATTTCATAGCTTCTTCCGGCGGATTTGCTTCCGGATTGGTGAGGAACTGGTAGGAATTATTATGCTGTCCGATTTCCTGCGCTTTCTTAGTGAGCGCCCAGTCGACAAATTTCTTTGCTGCTTCCATATCCGGTGCATTCTTAATAATCGCTACGGCGCCCAATTCATAAGCAGTACCTTCTTCCGGCAGCGACAGGCGGACGTTCGTATTGCCTTCCTTGATCAGACGGATCCCGTTATGGAGATAAGTGATGCCGATGGCTGCTTCGCCAAGAGCCGCGCTGCGTGCCGGAGCCGCGCCCGCCTTGGTATACTGCTTGACCTGTTTATTCAGTTTGGCAAGATACTCCATGCCTTTTTCCTCACCCATGCTCTGGACGATAGCGGAAACTACTACATAACCGGTAGAAGCGGAGCCCGGATTCCCCATGACAATCTGGCCGGTAAATTCCGGCTTCAGCAAATCATCCCATGATGTCGGCGGCTGCAGCTTATGTTCGTCAAAATAACGGCCGTCGAGTATAAAGCCGAGATAGCCCTGATAAATGCCTGTCCAGTATCCATCCGCATCTTTAAACTCCGGTTTGATTTTTTCCGCATTGGGCGACTTGTATGCTTCCAGAAGTCCTTCCTTTTTTGCCATAATGAAAGAATCGGCGCTGCCGCCATACCATACACTGGCCTGGGGATTATTCTTTTCCGCGCGGATACGGCTCAAGGTCTCTCCGCCGCTCATACGGACAAAGTTCACTTTAATGCCCGTATCTTTTTCAAATTCGCTGGCAACCACTTTCGCAGACTGTTCTACGACTCCCATGTATACGGTGATTTC
>OHQF01001457.1_pt1 | contig 11874 bp, 10 predicted proteins | sample 1578001 | NCBI WGS metagenome assembly OHQF01 (sample SAMEA3879538, study PRJEB24766) | human gut metagenome | biome: human-associated habitat; feature: feces | place: USA | collected 1985/1987 | reverse complement strand
CATCGGAAGCGTCAGCCTCGGGGATGTAGTACTGGCAGTCATCGCCCATGTAGCCGGAAACAGCAGTCCAGCAAGCCTGGTTGAAGCTCTCGTCATCGATCGTGCCGGTATCGCAGGTCAGAGCGACCTTCGTGATCTTGCCAGCAGCCTCAGAGCCAGCAGATGCTGCGGAAGAAGCAGCAGCGGAAGAAGCGGTGCTGGTGGAAGAGGAAGAACCACCACAGGCAGTCAGAGCGGCAGCAGCGGCAGCGGCACCAGCCACAGCCAGGAAGTTACGACGAGAAATCATCATAGTGAAAACTCTCCTTTTATGTGATTTGAAAACTTGCGTTTTACGTTCCAAATGTGCACACTGGCACATTTACTGAACCAAGTATAGCCGGGATCTGTGACGAAAGCAAGGAATTTCCGATTACAAAATATTTACAGATTTTTCGTAAAATTCGCGTAAAAGTCTTACTTTTTGTCCAATTTTGCGTTTTCTGCCCGGTCTGCGGCCTCATTCCTCCACCGCTTTGTTGCCCGCCACGTTGGACGGCCCGAAGCCGAAGGGCAGCAGCTCGTCCATGCTGCGCTCGATGAAATCATCCGGCGTCCTTGCCATGATGACGTTCAGCTCCGGCCCGCCGAACTCGAACAGCGCCTGACGGCAGACGCCGCAGGGCGACGTGATCTGTTTGTTCACCTCGCCCCGGCGGGCCCCCACGACGGCAATGTCGGTGAACCGGGTCACGCCCTCACTCACCGCCTTGAACAGCGCCGTGCGCTCGGCGCAGCTGGTCGGGGTAAAGGCAGCGTTCTCCACATTGCAGCCGGTGAAGACGCGGCCGTCCTCCGCCCGCAGCGCCGCGCCGACCAGAAAGTCCGAATAGGGCGCATAGGCCCCCTCGCGGGCCTTCAGTGCCATCCGGATCAGCTCCTTCTTTTCTTCCAGCGTCAGATTCGTCATGGTATGGTCTCCTTTTCCTCTTGATGGGTCAAAACAGCGCGGCTCACCCGTACAGGAAAGCCGCGCTGCTGCGTTTTGTGATTTAGTATTCTGCCCCCAGAGCGACCTTCATCATATTGGTGAAGCTGGTCTGGCGCTGCTCGGCGGTGGTGATCTCCGGCGAAACGAAGCTGTCGGAGATGGTCAGCAGGCAGGCGGCATTCTTGCCCAGGACCTGGGCATTGGCAAACAGAGCGAAGCTCTCCATCTCGACGCAGAGGCAGCCGCGCTCATCCCGCAGCTTTTCCCAGTAGGTGGGCTTTTCCTCGGAAGGCTGACGGTAGAAGACATCCGAAGAGTGGATGCTGCCCTCGATGAGGGGGATGCCCTGCCTGGTCGCCGAAGCGCGGAGCTTGTCGTTCAGAGTCTGGCTGGGCAGGGTGATGTCCCCCTCGAAGCCGCTCTGGACGCGGGCATAGTTGGACTCGCTGACCGCACCGTTGGCCAACACGACGTCGAACAGCTTGGCCTTGTCGGTGTAGCTGCCCGCCGAGCCGATGCGGATGATGTTGTCCACATCGTAGAACTTGAACAGCTCGTAGGAGTAGATGCCGATGGAGGGCATTCCCATGCCGCTGCCCATCACGCTGATGGGGCGGCCCTCATAGGTACCGGTAAAGCCCAGCATCCCGCGGACGCCGGTCACCTGGCGGACATCCTGCAGGAAGGTGTCTGCAATGAATTTTGCGCGCAGGGGGTCACCGGGCATCAGGACAGTTTTTGCGAAGTCGCCTTTTTCGGCGCCGATGTGGGGAGTTGCCATAGTAATCGTCTCCTTTTCCTTGGTTATGTTATAATGAACCTCTCAGGCATCACGCAGCAGAACGAGAGGTTTTTTCCTTATCTTTTGCCGGGGAAGAAGTTCTGCGGCGCCAGATACGAGCCGCTACGGCGGATCTCGAAGTGGCAGTGGTTGCCGCTGGAACGTCCGGTGCTGCCCACGTAACCGATGAGCTGGCCCTGACGGACGCTCTGGCCTGCACGGACGGTCAGCGACAGGCAATGGGCATAGACCGTGGTGTAGCCGCCGGAGTGACTGATGATGACCGAGTAGCCATAGCCCGTGCCGGCACCGGCCTTGTTGTAGCCCGCCTTTGTCACGGTGCCGCCTGCCGACGCATAGATGGGCGTACCGGCCGGTGCGCAGATGTCCACGCCCTTGTGGCCGCTGCCGTACCAGCGCGAGCAGTAACGATAGTTGGGCACCGGCCAGATAAACTGGCCGCTGCCGGTGATGTAGGCGGTCTTGTTCGTCGCCTTCTTGGTGCCGACGACCACCTTCTTGGGCACGGCTTCCTTGAGGGTCTGGGTAGAAACGACGGTCTGTTCCAACAGGGTGCCGTTCGCGTCGTAGACATTTTGCAGCGTCACAAGACGCAAGCCGTTCTCACCCTCCTGCAAGGTTTTGGTCGTGCCCTTGGTATATTCGTTCGACTGGGTGGTCTCGGTGGTGAAGGGGATCTCCTCCTGCCGGGTCTCTATCTTGGTGATGCGCACTTCCAGCGTCGCTTCCTCTTTGGTCACGATGAGGGTGTCGCCCTCCTGGATGTTGGAGCTTTCGGTCAGGGCTGCACCCTTGAAGTTCGTATTCAGCGCACACAGCTCGCGGAAGGTCAGGTCGTTCTTCTGGGCGATGGACCACAGGGTGTCGCCGTTCTGGACCGTGTAGGTCTTCTCCTGCTGGCGGACGCCGGAGATCATATCCTCAATGGAATTGTCGTCCTCGAAGCTGTCGTTGAAATAGATGCCGTCTTCGAGCAGAACGGTCTTGTTGAAGCCGACGGTGACGTTTCCGTCGTTCTTGTACTCTTCCTCGTAGGGGGCCAGCAGGCTGTTCAGGTAGCTGCGCAGGGCGTCGCCGTCTGTGCACACGGCCGTCAGCTCACCGTTCAGGTAGAGAGCCGTGCCCTCGCTGATTTCATCGCTGGCGCTCTTCAGGATGGCGTCAGCGGTCTCGCTCTCGTCCATGACCTGATGCGCCACCGAGATGGTATAGCTCGGCTCGATGGTCCAGTCGGTCTTGTCCGTACCGGCGTAATTGATACGCTCCATCACGTCCTCACGGGCAAGGTTGAAGACTTCTTCGTTGGCCACATAGCCGACAGTCTTCCCGTTGACCTGCACCGCCAGTGCATAGGGCTGCTGGATGGTGCGGTCAAACACCGTCACGAACACTGCCAGCATACACACCGGCAGGATGTACATGGCCATCCGGGGCAACAGCCGAAAGTTGCGCCGGATGCCGCTGGTGAGATAATGGACGCTGGCTTTGACGGCCGTGCCGAAGCCTTTCTCCTTCCGGACCGCGCGGGCATGCACCAGCAGTGCCCCCGTGCCCCGGAAAAAGAGGATCACCGGGCCGAACAGCTCTCGGAACATCTGGGCAGCGCCGGGGAACGCCAGCGCGGCCAGCTCATAGAACACATTGCGGATGCCGTGCGCCAGCCACCGCGCGACGGCGGAGATATTCCGGCCCGTGCGCACCACGGCATATTCGGCGGCAAAGCCCAACGCATACAGGGTCTCGCCCACCCGCAGCACCAAAGCACTCCCCCGCAGCTTCTGCGAAAGGTCGTTCATGCGGCGCTGCGTCTTCCGGCGGAAGCGGTGTTTCTGCAGCAGCCGGCTGCACTGGAGCTGTGCCCAGAGGGACCGCAGCGTCCGCTTGTGCTTCACCGGCGGTGCTGACGGAGCCTCCTGCATCGGCTCCTTTGTCTTTTCATCAATCAAAAGGGGTTGCTCCTTCCTGACTGTAAGGATCAAAAATCACAAATTCATTTCAATTATACACGCCGTCCGCGCTGAAACAAGATTCCTCACAAAAATTGGGCAGACCTTTCACGGACTTTTCACTTAGTTTTCATATTTCCAGGGGGTCTTCCCCGAAAAGTGCCCGCAGATCGGGCGGGAGCGGGCTTTTCACGGTGACGGCCCGGCTCTGTTCCAGCGGCGGGGCCGTAATGCGGATGCCCTCCGGCACCACCTCGTATTCCGGCACCCGGAAGCGCTGCTCTGCACAGTGCAGCGCCTGCCGCCCGATCCGCTCCCGGCTCCCGCCGTAGAGGTCATCTCCGGCCAGCGGGTGGCCGATGGAGGCAAAGTGGACCCGGATCTGGTGCGTCCGCCCCGTCACCGGGACACAGGCGGCCAGACTGAGACCGTGTTCTGCTCTTATTATGGTATACTCCGTCCGGCTGGGCTTGCCGTCCGGCGTCACGCACCGGCCGATGATGCTCTCGGCCTGACGGCCGATGGGGGCGTCGATGACGCCTTTACCGAGGGGCAGTTCGCCCTCCACGACGGCATAGTAGAGCTTTTCGACGTTCCGGGCCAGCAGTGGGGCGGCGTAGCCGTTCTTTGCGGCCAGCACAAGGCCGCTGGTGTCCTTGTCGATTCGGTTCACCGGGCGGAAGACCGGGCTCTCGCCCCGCGCCTCCATCCGGGCCGCATAGCCGTTGGCCAGCGTATCCAGCGGATAGTTCAGCGTGGGATGCACAGCCAGGTGCGGCGGCTTGTCCAGCACGATGGCGAACGCATCCTCATAGACGGCCTGCACCGGGATCTCCGGCTGCGGGGCCACACCGGCCCCGTCAGCAGGCAGTTCGAGCCAAATGTCCTGCCCGGCTTCGACCCGGCGGTTCGCCAGGATGGGCTGTCCGTCAGCCCAGAAGCCGTTGCCGTGGAACTTGACCGCGCGGGCCAGCTCGGTGGAGACGGCACACCGGCGCAGAAAATTGCGCAGCAGCGCGCCGTCGGCTTCGGGCGGCACCGGAAAGATCAGTTTCATCCCTGTGCCACCTCCCCGAAATCTTTACGCCATATATAAATTATTATAACAAATTTTGCCTCCACTTGCAATTCTTGTTTTTTTATGGTATCATGAGGAACGGAAAACGAGTGGAACATACGGCGGCGGGGCGGCTTTGACCGCTCTGAGGAAAGTCCGGGCCTCACAGAGCACGGTAACTGCTAACGGCAGCCGAGGGTGACCTCAGGGAAAGTGCAACAGAAAGGAAACCGCCGCAGCAATGCGGTAAGGATGAAAGGGCGAGGTAAGAGCTCACCAGCGCATGGGTGACCATGCGGCTTTGTAAACCCTACCGGAAGCAACACCTATATGGGACGGATAGCGCTGCTCGCGTGTCCCGATGGTGGCATGAGCCTGCCAGCAATGGCAGGTCGAGACAGATCGTCGTTTAATACAGAACCCGGCTTACGGTCCATCTCGTTTTCCATGTTTGGTTTTGTCTGAGCTGCTGCGGAGGCCCCGCAGCGGCTCTTTTTGTTTGTTCCCGCAACTTTTACCACTCTGTGACTTTCCGTTTGGCCCGGAGTGTGGTATACTATGTGCACCACGGCGATTCATCTGTCCGCCGTGGTCAAACACAACAGACAGGATGTGAAATCCTCCGATGAAAGATGGTTTTTTGAAAGCAGCCGCTCTCTCGCCCGCGCTGCGGGTAGCGGACTGCGCCTATAACACCGCGCAGATCCTTCAGGAGCTGCGCACCGCCTCCGCACGCGGCGTGAAACTGGCCGTATTCCCGGAATTCTGCCTCACCGGCTACACCTGCGGCGACCTGTTTTTGCAGCGCACGCTGCAGCAGGGCGCACTGACCGGCCTGCAGACGCTTCTGGACGCCAGCCGGGAGCTGGACGTCGTGGCGCTGGTGGGCCTGCCGCTGCTGGTGCGGGGCAAGCTGTACAACTGCGCCGCCGTGCTCTGCCGCGGCCGGCTGTTGGGCCTTGTCCCCAAGACGTACCTGCCCAATTACGGCGAGTTCTACGAAAAGCGCCAGTTCACCCCCGGCTCCACCGAGGTCGAGACCCTCACGGTCTGCGGCCAGCAGGTGCCCTTTGGCACCTCGCTGCTCTTCCGCTGCCGCGAGATGCCCAGCTTCGTGCTGGGCGTGGAGCTTTGCGAAGACCTGTGGAGCGCGCTCCCGCCTTCCACCTTCCACGCGCTGGCCGGAGCCACCGTCATTGCGAACCTCTCCGCCAGCGACGAGACGGTCCAACCAGTCCGCCCGCCTGCTCTGCGGCTACCTGTATGCCTCTGCCGGGCACGGCGAGAGCACCCAGGACATGGTATTCGCAGGCCACGACCTCATTGCGGAAAACGGCACCCTGCTGGCTGAAACGGCTCCCTTTGCAGGCGGTCACGCCGAGACGGAGCTGGACTGCCAGCGGATGGAATCCGAGCGGGCCCGCAACACCAGCTTCGAGCCTTCCACGGACGGCTATCAGACCGTGGACTTCAGCCTGACGCTGGCTGACACCGCCCTGACCCGCTTCGTGGACCCGACCCCCTTTGTGCCCGGCGACCCGCAGCGCCGCGCTGAGCGCTGTGAGCTCATCCTGAAGATGCAGGCCGACGGTCTGGCCAAGCGGCTGGAACATGCCCACGCCAAAACGGCCGTCATCGGCATCTCCGGCGGGCTGGACAGCTGCCTTGCTCTGCTGGTGGCCGTCCGCGCCATGAAGCAGCTCCGCCGCCCCACCACCGATGTGCTGGCCGTGACCATGCCCTGCTTCGGCACCACCCGGCGCACCCGCAGCAACGCGGAGATCCTGTGCGAAGAGCTGCATGTTTCCTTCTCCGAGATCGACATCGCCAACACGGTCCACAGCCACTTTGCCGACATCGGCCAGGACGAGAGCGTGCTGGACGTCACCTTCGAGAACGGTCAGGCCCGCGTCCGCACACTGGAGCTGATGGACACCGCCAACCACACCGGCGGCCTCGTGGTGGGCACCGGCGACCTCTCGGAGCTGGCGCTGGGCTGGGCCACCTACAACGGCGACCACATGAGCATGTACGGCGTGAATGCCGGGGTGCCCAAAACGCTGGTGCGCCACCTCGTCCGGTACGAAGCCGACATCGCCGCCACCGATGCGCTCCGGACCGTGCTGCTGGACATCCTCGACACTCCCGTCTCCCCCGAACTGCTGCCCGCAAAGGACGGCGAGATCGCGCAGAAGACGGAAGACCTGGTCGGCCCGTATGAGCTGCACGACTTTTATCTCTATTATGTGCTGCGCTTCGGCTTCGGCCCGGCCAAGATCTTCCGGCTGGCCAAAGCTGCCTTTGCAGGCCGGGCCGAATACCCGGACGAAGTGCTGTACAAATGGCTGCGCAACTTCTACTGGCGGTTCTTTGCCCAGCAGTTCAAGCGCAGCTGCCTGCCCGACGGCCCCAAGATCGGCAGCGTGACCCTCTCGCCCCGCGGCGACTGGCGAATGCCCAGCGATGCGGCGGCAGCGCTCTGGCTGGCCGAACTCGAACAACTGTTTCCGCACAAAGGATGACCCATGAAACAACATTCCAAGCTTTTCGTCAACCTGATCTTTGTTCTGGCCGTGCTGGCCATTGCGGGCGTTCTGTTCGCCCTGCGGGCCGCACACGCCACCGGCAGCACTCTGGAGGCCGAGCTCATTTACGGCGACGCCAACACGGTGCAGAAGTTTTCTCTGGACAACGACGCCACCTATGATGTGGACACCGGTTACTACACCGTCCACATCCAGGTGAAGGACGGGGCCGCCCGCTTTGTGGATTCGCCCTGCCCGGACCACATCTGCGAAAGTTTCGGCTGGCTTTCGGCGGAAGATCAGACCGCCACCTGCCTGCCCGCTCGCGCCGTGCTGACCATCGCGCCGCTGTCCTGAGGACACAGTCAAAAGGAGAATTTCCATGTTCGATGAAAAAGACACCACCCGGCACATCCACCGGGGTGCACGGAAGGACCCGGACCGCACCGTTGAGGTGGACAGCTCCGCATTTTTTGCGCCGGAGACTGCCCAGCCGGTGACACCGCCGCCTTCCAAAAAGCCGCCCCGGCAGAACAGTGCCCCGGCCCGGCCGCCCCAAAAGCCCGGCAAAAAGAAAGGCTCCGGCTCGAAATTCGGGTCGTTCCTGCTGGTCTTGCAGGCCGTTCTCAGCGTGGCAGCCTTCGTGCAGCTCTGCCGCACCCGGATGCTTCCCGCGCTCTACCTCGTCATCATTGCAGCGTTGCTGGCCCTGTTCTGGCTGCTGGTCAAGCGCTGCCAGGAGTACAGGACTCCCGGCAGAGTCTCCCGCGTCTTCTCGGTCTTCCTGTGCGCGGCGCTTGCCCTCGGCTGCGTCTGGGCACAGCAGGGCCTTGCCGCGCTGGGCAGCGTGACCTCCGGCCTGCTCACCGGTGCCGAGGCGAATAAGATCACCAAGGAGCCGTTCGTCGTCTACCTCAGCGGCGTGGACACCCACGGAGAGCTGACCGAAAAGGCCCGCAGCGATGTGAACATCCTGGCCGTGGTCAACCCCGCCACCAAGCGGGTGGCCCTCATCAACACCCCGCGCGACTACTACGTCGATCTGGCGGGCACCAGCAGCAAGGACAAGCTGACCCACGCCGGTCTGTACGGCGTGGAGACCAGCATGGCCACCCTGGGCAACCTCTACGGCGTGAATGTGGAGCACTACATCCGCATCAATTTTGCGGGCTTCATCAGCATCATCGACGCCGTGGGCGGTGTGGATGTCTACTCCGACCAGGCGTTCACCTCGGTGGGCAGCCCCGGTTACTATGACCCCACCACCTTTGCCGAGGGCTGGAACCATCTGGACGGCAAGAGCGCGCTGGCCTTTGCCCGCGAGCGCCACGCCTTCGCTTCCGGCGACATCCAGCGCGGCATCAACCAGATGAAGGTCATCGACGCCATGGCGAACAAGCTCAAGTCCCCCACCGTCCTGATGAGCTTTTCTAAGCTGATGGACGCCGTGTCGGACTGCTTCGTCACCAGCCTGTCGCAGGAGCAGATCTCCGCGCTGGTCCGGATGCAGCTGAGCGACCTCGCCAACTGGGATATCCAGAGCTACTCCGTCACCGGTTCCAGCGGCAAGAGCTCTCAGTGCTACTCCGCCAAGGGGCAGAGCCTCTACGTCATGAAACCGGACGAAAGCTCGGTGGCGCAGGCCAAGGAGCTGATTGCCTCCGTGCTGGGCGGTGAGGGCACGGTCAGCGACACCCAGCAGACCCCGGAGAAGACCGAAGTCCACACGCCGACGGCAGACCCCAACGCCGCCGTTTCCGTGCCGGAGACCCCGGCGGACAGCGTCGTTCTGGACGAGCCTGCGGAGAGCGTCCCGGAAGAGACGCCTGCCAGCAGTGAGCAGCCCGCAGAGGCTCCTGCTGAAACACCGGCCGACGGCGAACCGTCTGCCTCCACCGAAGTGCCCGCCGAGGAGCCCCCTGCCGAGAGCAGCAGCGCCTCTGAAGCACCGTCCATCTCCCTGCCCACACAGGAGCAGGTCGAGCAGGCGGCCTCCTCGCTCCATCAGGCTGCGTCCACCGTGCTGGATGCCCTGTTCGGCTCCAGCAGCTCCGCAGAATAAGACCCAGCTACAAAAAAGTCCCGACCAGACCGGTCGGGACTTTTTCGTATTTCGTGTTGGAGCGGATTATTCAGCGGACTCCAGCTCGAAGGTCTTGACGGAGGCGGTGCCGTTGCGGCCAGCCTTGTCGGCGCGCAGATACTGGCGGGTGGTCTCGCCGTTTGCGGTCACGTCTGCCACATACACGGTGTTCTCCTCAGCCTCGATGGGGAACTCCTCAACCATGCCCTTCATGGGCAGGGCGCTCAGGTCGTCGTATGCGCCGTTCAGCTTCCACAGCTTCATGGTGTCACCGTTGGAGAGGGTGAACTCGCCGTAGCAGTCGGCATCGTAGGTCTTGCCGTTCACTTCGAGGGACTCGGTGCTGACCACGCTGGCGGCGGCAGCCTCGCTGGATGCGGCCTCCGAAGCAGCCACAGAAGAGGCAGCCTCGCTGGAAGCAGCAGAGGAAGCGGTGGAAGATGCGGTGCTGGAGCAGCCGGTCACAGCAAAAGCCAGAACAGCAGCGGCCAGTGCCAGACCCATTGCACGATTCAGTTTCATTGTATGATCTCCTTTGTTTGAACCAATCCTTTTTCTGTCCGGAAGCAGGAGCGGTTCTGCTCTTCCCTCACGAACAGGCACAGAGCCTAGTCTACCACAACCCCAACCATACTTCAAGCACCTTTGGCGCTTTTGTTTTCAAACTGTGACTTTTACTTCCGGATCTTCTCCCATACGCTCTGGCCGTCCAGGGTCGAAGCGTCTACACCGAGGTACTCGCAGACGGTGTGGGCGATGGTGCCGAAGCAGAGCTTCGTGCCCAGGTCCACGCCGGGCTTGACGCCCCTGCCGCAGATGAGGTACGGCACATACTCGCGGGTGTGGTCGGTGGTTTTGGTATAGGATGGGTCGCAGCCGTGGTCTGCCGTGATCATCAGCAGGTCGCCCTCCCGCATACCGGGGATGAAGTCGGCCAGGAACGCATCGAACTCGGTGGCAGCAGCGGCATAGCCTGCCACGTCGCGGCGGTGGCCATAGAGCATATCAAAATCGACGAGGTTCACAAAGGCCAGGCCCTCAAAATCGCGGGTCTGCAAGGCTTTGGTAAAGGCGATGCCGTTGGTGTTGCCGGTGGTCTTGATCTTCTCGGTCACGCCCTCGCCGTCAAAGATATCGAAGATCTTGCCCACGGCGATGACGTCCTTGCCTGCGTCCTTCAGCAGGTCGAGCATGGTGGCGCGGGGCGGCTTCAGACTCAGGTCGTGGCGGTTGGTGGTGCGGTAGAAGGTCTCCGCCGTGCTGCCCAGGAAGGGGCGGGCGATGACGCGGCCCACGCCGTATTCGCCCTTCAGCATCGCGCGGGCGATCTCGCAGTAACGGTACAGTTCGTGCACCGGCACCAGCTCCTCGTGCGCGGCCACCTGAAAGACGCTGTCGGCGCTGGTGTAAACGATGAGGGCATCCTCCCGCATGGCCTGCTCGCCGTAATCCCGGAGCACCTGTGTGCCGGAATAGGGCTTGTTGCAGAGGACTTTGTGGCCGGTCTTTTCCTCGAACGCATGGATGAGTTCCTCCGGGAAGCCGTTCGGGAAGGTGGGCAGCGGTTTCGGGCTGACCACACCGGCGATCTCCCAATGGCCGATGGTGGTATCCTTGCCCATGCTCTGCTCCTGCAGGCGGGCAAAGGCTCCCGCCGGGGCAGCGGTCTTCTCCCCTGCCGTCACGCCGTCGATGTTGAACAGGCCGAGCTTCTGCAGATTGGGGCAGTGAAAGTTCGGGTGCTTTGCAATGGCACCGAGGGTGTTGGTGCCCGCGTCGCCAAATGCGGCTGCATCCGGCTCTGCGCCGATGCCAAAGCTGTCCAGAACGATCAGAAATACACGTTTTTCCATAGTTTTGTTCTCCATTTCGTTTCCAGAGCGTCCCACCCGAAAGTGAGACTTTTTCTGGTTCCATTATAAGCAGTTCCGCTCCCGGATGCAAGGGCTTTCCGGATGCAGGCATTCCTTACGAAATTTTAACCAATTCTTTGCCAACTCCCTCTTGCCCTATTGTATCCAAGCGTTTATAATATAATATGGTATGGTTTTGAGAACGACCATATTGGCGTCTTTCGCCGCGGCAGGCCCCGAATGCCGGAGCCTGCCAAATGCAGCCGATCGGGCTACTGCGTTAAGATAGAGAGTAGAATAGAGAAAGTTCGAGGTAATCAACATGAGAAAAACGAAGATCATCTGCACCCTGGGCCCTTCCACCGACAAAGGGGATGTCCTGCGCGAGCTGATCGCCAACGGCATGAACGTGGCCCGCTTTAATTTTTCCCACGGCTCCTATGAGGAGCACGGCGGCCGCCTGGCCAATCTGAAGGCACTGCGCGAGGAGCTGGGCAAGCCCGTTGCCGCCCTGCTGGACACCAAGGGCCCTGAGATCCGCTTGAAGGAGTTCAAGAACGGCGTCGAGATGCTGGAAGCCGGCCAGACCTTCACCCTGACCACCCGCGAGGTGGAGGGCACCAAGGAGATCTGCTCCA
>OHQF01001453.1_pt1 | contig 11899 bp, 10 predicted proteins | sample 1578001 | NCBI WGS metagenome assembly OHQF01 (sample SAMEA3879538, study PRJEB24766) | human gut metagenome | biome: human-associated habitat; feature: feces | place: USA | collected 1985/1987 | reverse complement strand
ATTTCGGCGCAGATTTTTTTCTGTATTTTATTGGTGTTTAGTATTAGTATTAAACATAACAGCGCCGCATAATCAAAATTATGCGGTGCTGTAAAAAGTCTGTCATTGGTTTTATCAGAAACCGTTTCCGTGTCTGTTGAACTTGATCTCGGGCATTGAATCGGAGGAATAATAGTCCTTGCCGGGACGCTTGAAGAATACATCTGCGTCCTCGGGCTGCTTGATGCCCTTCTTAGGTGTTTTTTCGGCTTCGGCAAGAGCCTTGCGCTCGCTTTCACGCATATTTCTTGTGCGTTCCTTGTCACGTATCTGTCTGTTGAGCTCGATAGATTCCTCGATCTCCTGCTGGAGCTTTTTGAAATCCATTCGCTTGTGGTCATTCTTCTGAACAGGCTGTTCGGGAGCGAGAAGATCAGCCGCGGTAAGACCGTCAAGCTCGGAATCGTCATAATCATCGACGAACATAACGTCATCGCCGAAGGTATCGTCAACAGCTTCTCCGTTCTCGGGTTCATCGTCCATGCTGATATTGCCGATGTCTTTCTTTTCGGGTTCGCTGCCGAAGAAAGCGCTGTTATCATTGCTCGGAGCGCCGTCATCGGTGATATCGAGGTCGATCGAATTGTTGATTATATCGTAGGAATTGTCCGCCTTTGCGGCAGCGGCATCTCTTGCAGCCTGTTCCTCGCGCTCTCTTTCGCTCTTGAGGCGGTCAGCTTCGGCTTTAGCCTTTGCTTTCGCGAGGTCTTCAACTGCGTTGAGCGCTCTGGAGCTTGTTCTGTTCGCCGTGGAGCTTTCATTTCCGAGAATATCGAAGTCGAAGTCCATACCTGCATTGCTTACGGGAGCGAAATTTGGTGCAGGCTTTGGCGTGGGAGCAGGTGTCGGAGCGACAGCCGAAACGGGATCAAGCAAGATATCGGATATTGGCGACGGCGCAGGACTTGGTGCAGGTGCGGGGGCAGGAGCTGTTGGCTGAACGGGTGCAGCAGGCTCTGCTGCAGGCTTCTTGCGCGCGAAGAGATCCATATAGCTGTTATGCTTGGACGCTGTGCCTGCAGGTGCAGGCTTTGGAGTTGGCATCGGAGCAGGAGCTGGTGCAGGTGTGGGAACGGGTGTCGGCATCGGCGCAGGTGTCGGAGCAGGCTGTGCGGCAGCCACGGGCTTCGGCATCGGTGCAGGCTTTGGAGCGGTCAGCTTCGGTGCTGTGAGTTCGGCAATATCATCTGCGATAGAGAGGACATTGTCGTTTTCTTCAGCTTCCTGCTTAGGACGCTTCATCTCCGTGCTTTCGGCAATGTCGGAAAGCGGCGGTATCTCGGGTTCTGCAATTCCTGCGTATGTGTTCTGGACTGCGCTGTTGTCCTCGTGAGGAACAGCCTTTATGTCCTTTATTTTGCCAAGCTCGCTGGGGTTGATGCCGTTGTCAGGCTTGGTATTGTCCATAATATGATCGATGCTTGGGATATCCGTATCATCGACCTGAGAAAATGACATATCTTCGCCGTTCTTTTCGCTTGCGACCTTTTCACGGAGCGCATTTACAACGATAGAAGCGACAGCCTTGACCTCTTCCTTAACGGGTTCGGTCTGAGCAGGCTTTGGAGCTTCGGTCTTGGGTTCTTCCTTAACGGGTTCTGTCTGAGCAGGCTTGGGAGCTTCAGCCTTGGGTTCTTCCTTAACGGGTTCTGTCTGAATCGGCTTAGGTGCTTCAGCCTTAGGCTCTTCCTTGATAGGTTCAGCCTTTGGTGCTTCGGTATTATGCTGATGAACGGGAGGCTTGTTGAGAAGAACATTTCCCGACGAAAGTGCGGCAAGAGCATCATCAAGCGAAGCTACTATAGGCTCGCCGTTCTGTGTAACAGGCTTAGGCTGTGCAGGCTTGGGTCCTTCCTTGGGCTGAACGGGAACTTCGGCTGCCGGTTCGGTCCTGACGGGTTCTTCACGGACAGGCTCGGCAGCTTTTTTCTCTGCTTCGGCAGGCTTAGGCTGATGAACGGGAGGCTTGTTGAGAAGCATATTTCCCGACGAAAGTGCAGCAAGCGCATCGTCAAGCGAGGTGACAACGTGCTCGCCGCTCGGTGCGGCAGGCTTCGGCTGAACAGGCTTCGGCGGCTCGGGCTTTGGTGTCGGAGCAGATACAGGCTTCGGAGCTTCTGCGGCAGGAGTTGGCTGAACCGGAGCGGCAGGTGTCGGCTTTGGCGCTTCGGCAGGCTTGTTCTGCGGCTTGTTCAAAGCGGCTCTTATCTCCTCGGCAGCTCTCTGTGCGGATTTTTTTGACGGATTGAGGACATTCTGCACGGCTGCGATAAGGCTCTTCAGGTTATCCTTTGAAGTTGAATCGGAGTAGCCTTTTATTATCGCAAGGGCGTTGATATCATCGGCGGAGCGGACTTCGTGTTTGTTTATCGCCGACTGAGCGGCGAGGAGCTGCGCTTTGTCCATAACGCTTGTTTTCTTCTTGTCGATGCCGCTGTTTATGACAACGAGAGGGACAACGTTTTTGAACTGTTCGGGGTAGTTTTCCGCGATAAGACGTGCTTTTGCTTCTTCGGAATCATTGCAGTACCATGAAACTGCGGCGATGATTATCTTGTTGACATTGACCTGACCGAGATTTTTTTTCAGCCAGTCCATTATAAGTATCTTATCGCCGTAAACGCCGCCCGCAAAGACAACGGCTTTATATTCGAGCGCCTTTGTGGGCGTGAACGAAGTCGAAACGAATATATCCGCGCCTGCTTCTTCTTTCATCCAATCGGCATATTGCTTGGTATGACCGTATTTTGTAGCATATACAACAGCTAAATCTTTCATCGTTATGTACAGGCTCTGATGCCCTCTGTCCTCCTACAAATAGATTTTTGCTGCGCTGTCAAAATGCCTAAACGCAGCGGCTCTTATTTCAATTATAACGGCTTTTGCAGTGCTCTATGTGGATAATTTGTTAATCAAATATTAATTTTATTTTAATTATTGAATCAAACTATGAATAAAATAGCTAAAACAAGGCTCTTTTAATCGATTTGTTAAAGAAAACGAAATTTTTTGTGCAGAATGACAATATCAGTTGAAATATTTTGTTTTCTGCGTGAGCGTACCGAGCAGTTCAAGACGTGCGGTGTCTTTGTACTCGGGCTTTATCATATAATAGATGTAGTTTTCGGCGAGTGCAATGTCGGGGACAGTCCTGCCCTCGATCTTGAACTGATTATAACCCATAGGGACGTACTTTTCAACGATCGCATCGGGCGAAATATGCGTCGGCAGGTCGGTTATCTGATAGATATGGCGGAGCATCGACGGGCATTTGAAGTCCTCAAAGTGCGTTGGCTTGCGCATCATCGGCGGCGTTTTCATATATTCCGCATACTTTATCTGTGTTTCGCCGATAGAACGGTAATGCTCGCCTCTTCTCGGGCAGTTCGGAACGCAGCAGGCATTTATGAGAAGCTCACATTTTTCCTTGTGCGGAAGCGTTTCGAGAAACCCGAAATTATTGTTCCAGTTATAGTCGAGAACGACATAATGATAGTCTTTTTCAAGCTCTGCGGAAAGCTCGTCCGCACTGCGTATCTCCTTGCAGGTGGACGAGGTTATCCTGTAGCTTGGGTAATTTTTGCGAATGTATTCTTCGAGTATCGGCGACATAACGATGACCTCGTTCAGACCGTTGTCGCACATTCTCATAACCTTATTGCAGAAAGGGTCACCGAGGTGCTTTTCTTCGATAAGAGGGTTCGTAAATGTGAATCGGAGCGGAACTCCTCTTGAATTGAACGCTTTTGTGACCTGCTTTATTATTTCATCGTCAACAACGCCGACCGTATTTCGTCCACCGTTCCAGAGTGACGGAGGGAACGCACCGAAAACGGATGCTATTTTCACGCCGTCGCGGAAATATTCGGGGTGCTGCTGCATAAGCGAGAGCAGAAGCAGGTTAAGTCGGCAGTGATTGATAAAATCGGGAATATGAAAATTTATATCCATCTGAAATTTGCTCCTTAGAAAAAAATAACACTATAATTATAGCATATTTATATCAAATTTTCAATAGAGCGGGGAATTGTCGGCATTATTCTGTCAGAAATGACAAAAAACAGGCTGTCTATTGTATTTTTACGCTAAAGTGCTATAATTAATGGTAAAGATTTTTGTAAAAAGGAACGATAGAAATGATTGTCAACACACTTATGCCTTATGCCGAAAAGCTGAGCGCTCTTTCGGTTTTCAGAGGTATTCTTGAAGATGAGACAGTAAAGGAATTTCTTGCGATGCTCCGTGAGCCGACACCTGAGACCTACGGCAGCTTTGTTAATTCGCTTTACAAAACAACGGACGATCTCACCGACTACATACTCGGCGCAGTTACCGAGAACGAGAACCCTTTTATGCTCCGTCTTGCCGCTTTTGAGGAAGTTCCCGAGCATATTGAAAAAGCCGCAAAAGCCGAGCTTGAGGTTTTGCAGGAAATTGCCGAGATAACCTCCGACACTGTTAAAAAGGCAATGGGTGAACATGCCGCTTACGTTGCTTCGGACTGGAAAACCTCACCCGTGAACTTCACCAAGGCTTACACCGAGCGTATGAACTGCCTTTCGACCAAGGGCTACGGCATTTTCGCCGAATATTACGCTTTTACGCTGAAAAACGGCAGGCTTATGCCGATAAAGAACCCCGACCCTCAGCGCCTTTCGCAGCTTTCGGGATATGAGCTTGAACGCGGCAAGGTCATAAGCAACACTCTTGCGCTCCTCAACAACAAGCCTGCCGCAAACGTGCTTCTTTACGGTGATGCGGGCACGGGCAAATCCTCGACCGTAAAGGCTGTTGTCAACGAATACAAAGACGAGGGGCTTCGCCTTGTTGAACTCAACAAATCGCAGCTCCCCGAGCTCCCGGATGTTATCGAAAAGATAGCGAAAAATCCGCTCAAATTCATTATTTTCATCGATGATGTTTCATTCTCGTCCGATGATGATAATTTCAGCTCGCTCAAAGCCGTGCTTGAAGGCTCGGCTACGGCTAAGACTTCCAACATTGCTATTTACGCAACGAGCAACAGACGTCATCTTGTAAAAGAAAAATTCTCCGACAGAGAGGGTGACGATATGCACGTTGCCGACACAAGAGAGGAGCTTATCTCGCTTTCCGAGCGTTTCGGACTTAAAGTTGCGTTCCTGAAGCCTGACAAGGAGAATTATCTGAAGATCGTCGCAAACCTCGCCAAGGAAAACGGGATCGAGGTCACGGACGAGCTTCTTATGGGTGCGGAAGCATTCGCCCTGCGCAGAAACGGCAGAAGCGGCAGAGCTGCAAAGCATTATATCCAGTCCGTTCTTGCACGCTAATGCGTTGCTAATGTGGTGTTAAGGCGGTTTTGTTTGTGTTATTTGTTTATAAACCGTGCATTTACTCAACCAATTTGCATAAATCCGCCAAAGTTGGTGCGTGTTCATCAAAAATACATACTTAGTGCCGAAAAAAAGAGTATAATAAAGGATGTTATTTTTTTATCGAAAGGCGGCAAATTATGGGGTTCTTAAAAAACGCTGATGTCCCCGTGCTGATCGCATTTGTGATATATCTTATCATTATGCTCGGCATAGGCTTTTATTTCAGCAACAAGAGCAAAAAAATGAGCGACTACTTCCTCGCAGGAAGAGGACTTAATTCATGGGTAACGGCGATGTCCGCGCAGGCTTCCGATATGAGCGGCTGGCTTCTTATGGGACTTCCGGGCGCGGCTTATGCCACAGGCATGGGAAACTACTGGATAGCTATCGGTCTTGCTATCGGTACGATACTCAACTGGGCGTTCGTTGCAAAGCCGCTTCGTAAATTCACCGAAAAAGCGGGCGACGCTATCACGATACCGCAGTATCTCCAGAACCGTTTCAAGGCTGACAGTCCGATCGTCCGTCTTGTATGCGCAGTCGTAATTTTCATCTTCTTCCTCGTTTATACGACCTCTGCATTCGTTTCGGGCGGCAAGCTTTTTCAGGTCGTTTTCAACATCGACAGCTCCAACGAAACATACGCAAAGGCTGCGGTCATCATTTCCGCGCTTATAATCATCATCTATACATTCCTCGGCGGCTTTAACGCCGTTGCATGGACAGACCTTGTTCAGGGTCTGCTGATGTTCTTCACGATCGTTGCGCTACCTATCGCACTTATTACAGCAACTCCCGATTTCAGCTGGGAAATGGTCACAGCAACACCAAAAATGGTCGGAACGAATGAATTTGCATCCGGCTATGCATCATTGGTAAGCGGCAGAGGTGCAAACTCAATTATAAGCGACCTTGCATGGGCACTCGGATACTTCGGAATGCCGCATATCCTCGTTCGCTTTATGGCTATCAAGGACGCAAAGAGCATCAAGAAATCCGCTATAATCGCTATCGTCTGGGTAATAATCTCACTCGGCGCAGCTGTGCTTATCGGTATCCTCGGAAGAGTTTACCTTGACAGCATCGGCGTTGTACTTATAGATACTCAGCAGGAACTTATCTTCATCGACGTTGTACGACGTCTGTTCCCGGGTGCGCTCGCAGGCGTGTTCCTCTCCGCAGTGCTTGCTTCGATAATGAGTACAGCGGACAGCCAGCTCCTCGTTACAGCCTCCGCAGTTGTAAATGACTTCTATAAGGTTATCGTAAAGAAAGAAACCTCCGATAAAAAGCTTATGTGGATAAGCCGCGGCGCGGTAATGGTGATCTCGGTCATTGCCTGTATCCTCGCACTTGATCCGAAGGATTCGATCATGGGCATCGTTTCAAACGCATGGGCAGGCTTCGGTGCAGCGTTCGGTCCTGCAATAATCCTCTCCCTCTACTGGAGAAGACTTACGCTCAAGGGTACAGTCGCAGGTATCATCGGCGGTGCGGCAACGGTTATCGTTTGGGAATATGTTCTTCACTGGAGCGGAATGTTATACTCTATCGTTCCCGGATTTATCGTTTCAATTCTCCTTACCGTTATCGTTTCCCTTATCGACAAAGAACCCTCCGATGAAGTTAAGGCACTCTTTGACGAAGCGAGGAAATAAATTCGGAATTAGGAATTCGGAATTCGGAATTACTTATGTTCCGTAAATTCACGTTGAAAACCCAATTTCCGTAGGGGCATATTCCATATCTGCCCGTTGCAAGTCCAACATTTAGGCAAAATTTCTGTAGGGGACGGGTTTCCCGTCCCGCGTCGCAATACATTATAAAAAAACGAACACCCCTGATTTTATCTGATAAAAAGATAAAATCAGGGGCGTTTTGTTATGCGATAAAACTTACAAAAATATGCGTCGAAAATTGCTTATGCGATTCGGGACAGTGACCCGTCCCCTCTCCCTCTTGACGGTTTACCTAAGTGTATTTATACACTTTTTGCACATCCTTTCCCTTATCTTCCTCTCCTCCGGCTAAGACTATAAAGACTATAGAGTATGCTTTTCCGCTTTGGTTTGGTGATTTCTATAGGGTTGTGCTGAATAAAGCTATTTAAAAACGAACCAATAAATTTATAAAATTTTTAGGTTTACAGCGCACTACGATTTTCATTGCCAACTAACGTAATATAAATAATTCCGAATTCCGCATTCCGAATTCCGAATTTATACAGCAAGGCTCATTATAAGCTCCGTCACAAACGCTCCTGCACAAGCCGCAACGGCTACAACTATCAGCGACTTGTTTCTGAATGCGAAGAACAGTGCTGCGCCAAGTCCGACTACAGCGGAAATTATGCTCGATGTCGAATAGAGTATCGCAGGTATCGTCATAGCGCCGAGGACTGCATACGGCACATAATAGAGCATATTCTGTAAAAATTTCGACTGTATCTTCTTCCTGCAAAGGACGAACGGTATCATTCTTATAAGGTATGTAACGAGCGCCATTACAAGGATATAAACCGGAACTTTAAGATCAGACATTGGTTTCTTCCTCCTTCTTGGGGAAGATGAGTGCGCCGAGGACGGACGCTGTCAGTGCGCATATAATTATTGAGAAACCGCTTGAAATTCCCGAGAAAATTGGGATATACTTAAAGCAGCAGCTCATTGCCGCAGAAAATGCAACGACCGAGAAAACGCCGACAGATTTTCTTGCAGGAGGGATAAATATTGCAAGGAACATACCGTAGATAGCGATGCCGAGTGCGGATTTGAGCATATCGGGGAGAATATTGCCTGCCGCTGCGCCGAGAAATGTTCCCAAGCTCCAGCATATAAACGGTATCAAGATCAAGCCGTACATATACCGCACGTTTATGTCGCCCTTTTTGCCTGCGGCGACAGCGAAGATCTCGTCCGTCATACCGAACGAAGTTCCGAGGCGGTGTCCGACAGTGAAGCTGCCGTCAAGCTTCTGCGTGAGCGAGATACTCATAAGCGCATATCTCATATTGATGACAAGCTGGGTGAGTATCATCTCGATGAGCGTTCCGCCTGCCGCAATTATGCCAAGACCTGCGAGCTGTCCTGCCGAGGTGAGGTTCGTCATTGAGATAAGCAGCGCGGAGAAGATCGAAATTCCTTTGCCTGCCGCTGCGATGCCGAAGCTGAACGAAACGGAGAGATAACCGAGCCCTATCGGTATCCCGTCACGCAGACCGTCGGTGAATTTATAATCCGAAGTTTTTGTGCTGTCCATTTATTTCTTCCTTTTCATAGATCGTATATTGCCGAGCTCTCTCCCTTTTTGTCGGCAACCCTATAATTATAGCATCGAAATACGTTTTTTACAATATACAAAATGACGAAATAACGCAATTTTGCACGAAATATAGATAAAAGATATGGTAACTTATACAAAATGCTTAGAAAACTTCTTGCATTTTATGTGCAGATGTGATATAATACAATTACAGAGAAATTTCTCTCCAAGGAGGAGATATTATGAGTAAAAAGATAATCACAATTGGCCGTCAGTTCGGAAGCGGAGGACATCTTATCGGTGAAAAAGTCGCTGAAAAGCTCGGCTGTGCATATTATGACAGAAAGCTGCTCGACCTCGCCGCAGAAAAAAGCGGAATGAGCCACAGCGTTGTCAAGGAAGCCGATGAAAAGGCAGCCAACCCTTGGTATTACGCTGCAATGAGCCAGTCGGGAGCAGCAATGGGAATAAACCTCTGCACGAATGACGCTATCTTCAATGCGCAGAGCGAGATAATCAAGGATATCGCAAAGACCGAGGACGCAGTTATTGTGGGCAGATGCTCGGACTACATACTCCGCAATCAGGACTGCGAGCTTCTTTCGGTATTCATCTATGCACCGCTCGAAGCAAGAATAAAGCGTACAATGGAGCGCGACAAGATAAGCGAATCCGAAGCCGCATCAAAGATAAAGCGTCACGACAAACAGCGTAAGCTTTACTATGATTTCTACACCGACAAGAAGTGGTCGGCACACGAAAGCTATAACCTCACGCTCAACAGCGAGGTGTTCGGCATCGACGGAACAGCGGATATAATCTGCGCCGCATTGAAGTCGCTTGAAAAGTAACCATTGTTTTGCACGAAAAAACCATTCGCACGGTTTCGGACTGCAATATCCCACAAATAAAAAGGCATTGCGGAACATCATCGGACGATGGACCGCAATGCCTTTTGATTTTTTTCTATGTAATACTTTGCAAGCTTATACTAATTTTTTAACCTGAAAATGTACCAAAAATCAGTATTATTCGTGCGGAGTTTCCTTTATCACCTGCTGTATTTCAATGACTTTCGGCTGCATACCGCGCAGACGCTGTTCGGCCTGAGCGTAATTTCCCGATTTTATGTCCTTCATCACAAGCTCCGATTCGGAAAAAAGCCCGTCCATTCCGAGATTGCCGAGAACGCCTTTGAGCTTGTGTGCGCACATCTCGGCCTTTGCATAGTCGCCTGAAGCGAGTGCCGCATATATCTCCTCAAAACGTTCCGTATCGGCAAATTCACCGAGAAATTTCACATAAAGCTCGTCCAGACCGCCGAAACGATCGATAGTTTTATCTGTGTTCACCCCAACACGCTTGAGCTTATCAAAAAAAGCATCAAAATTTTTTCCCATATTTACAATGTTCCTTTCCAAAACGTATGCAATTTTGCACGAATCGATTTGATCATGCTGAAATTATTCCTATGAATTTACTGTAACAATTGCTTTGTTTTTATTATATATTGTCGGACATAATTTGTCAACAGAAAGTGCGTTATAAAACCGATTATCACTATTTTTGTGAATTTTTATAACTTAATTAACATCTTTTACATAAACAGTGAAAACGTTTTTATGCATAATGCACAACATGTACAAAGAAAGAATATTTATTAATTCTCTTGAAAAAAATTGAGCAATATGGTATAATTGAACTGCAATATTGGTTAGGAGGCGCACAGATGTCCGATACAACAAAAAAAATCAAAATTCTTATCTGCGATGACTCGGCACTTGTCAGAAAACAACTCAGCAACATTCTCTCAGATATCGGAGATTTTGAAATATTTTTCGCCGAAAACGGCAACGCAGCAGTTACAAAATATGCGGAGATCCTTCCTGATCTCTCGTTTATGGATATAGTTATGCCCGAAAAGTCGGGTATCGACGCACTCAAGGATATCATTTCCCTCAACCCGAGCGCAAAGGTCGTTATGGCTTCTTCGATCGGTACTCAGGGCAACCTTAAGACTGCGATCGAATGCGGCGCTTTTGATTTCATTCAGAAGCCTGTTGATAAAAGCGCGATCGAAAAGATCATCGACAAGATAATGTAAGGAGGGTGAGCTGACGTGTTTACTCAATTTTTCGGCAATTATCTTCTTAACAGCGGACTTGTTTCCCCAGAAAAGCTTTCCGACGCTCTCGGAAGACTTTCCGAAACAAAATTAAGACTTGGCGTTCTTGCTATCAATGCAGGTATCATGACCGCAGAGCAGGTCGATAAGGTACACGCCGAGCAGCAGAAAGTCGATAAGCGTATCGGCGAGCTTATGGTCGATATGGGCTATGCCACCGAAGAGCAGATCGAAAAACTGCTCAAAACACAGCCAAGCGCACATCTTCTCCTCGGTCAGACGCTCGTAAACGACGGCGTTATGACGAACTCACAGTTTGAAAACGCGCTCAACAGCTATAAAAAGGAAATGGGCATCAGCGATGCAGACCTCGAGGACTCCGATCTCGGCGATTTCCGTCCGCTCGTTGATAAGTTCTATAACTTCGACAATGCGGATAATAAATCCTACCTCACGGGATATATCGTTCTTCTTTTCAAGAATCTTGTTCGTTTCATCGGAACTGACTTTGCACCGCTCAGCGCAAAGGCTCTTCTCGATAACATTTCAAAAAGCTGTATGGGTCAGGAGATACGCGGCGGAGTAAAGGCTCTCACACTCATCGATGCCGATGATGATTCGCTCATCGAGTTCGCTTCGCGCTTTTCCGGTGAACACCTCACCTCAAACGACGATTTCACACGCGACTGTATCAACGAATTCCTCAATCTTCACAATGGACTTTTCGCTGTAAATCTTTCCAACGAAACAGGACTTGAGATCGAGTTGTCGCCGCAGATGGTCTACAGCGACATCAACCTTGATACTATCAAGAATTCGCACGTTATCCCCGTTTGCTTCTCATTCGGCACGATAAACTTTATCATCAGCATATAAATCTATAATTCATCCTTTCCCGAACCGCAGCCCACATATCATATCGGTATGCAGGCTGCGGTTTTTTTGCCAAAAATACGTTTTTCTAAAGAGTAATATAACTGTAACTGAAATGTAATTGTATTTCTTTGCATAAACTGATATAATATAGTTAAATTATAGACTTGAATATTGAATTTATGCTATTTTTTAAACTGAAAGTGTACAAAAAATCAAGCAAAATCTCGAATAAATGGATTTT
>OHQF01001441.1_pt1 | contig 11950 bp, 6 predicted proteins | sample 1578001 | NCBI WGS metagenome assembly OHQF01 (sample SAMEA3879538, study PRJEB24766) | human gut metagenome | biome: human-associated habitat; feature: feces | place: USA | collected 1985/1987 | reverse complement strand
ATATGACTATCCGGAAATAAAGGTTGAGAATGTATTTATGAAATTATTTCAGAACAAGGGGATAGATATAGATATGAATACATGCATTGTGGCAGGACAATTTTTTAGAATTATATCTACTGAATATATAAGATTATATGATGGTGTAGTTGAAATGTTAGAGCTATTGAAGAAGAAGAATAAGAAAATATATCTTTTATCAAATGCGCAACAGATTATTTCAGAATATGAGATGAAATATTTAGATATCTATAAATATTTTGACGGAATAGTATTTTCGTCGGATGAGAAATGCAGAAAGCCATCAAAGACATTTTATAATATAGTATTGAACCGATATAATTTGAAAAAAGAAGAATCAGTAATGATAGGAAATGACTGGATATCAGATATTGAGGGGGCAAAGAAAGCAGGTCTTGATTCAGTATATTTACATACTAATATATCACCAAGGAAAACTATTATTGAAAATGTACAGGCGAAATATATTATAAAAGATGGAAATATAGAAAGTATAAGAAAAATTATCGCATAACACATAATAATTTTAGTGAAATTGTATAAAAATCCACTTCTAATTTTATGATTGTTATGTTATAATAAAATTTAGCCATTAAAATAAAAAGGAGGATACTATGAAAAAAAGATTAAAAGCGTTACTTATTGCGTTAGTGCTTTTGGTAACATCAGTAATTTCAATTAATGGTGATTACATTGTTGCTAATGCAGAAAATGATGGAATAACAGTTAATTTCCATTTCACAGGGGCAAGCAGTTATGATGATTACAGATTGTGGTTGTGGACAATTGGCGATGGCTGGGAGGCTAAGATGACAGCCGGTGCTAATGAAGCAACATATGCAATGCAGACCGAGACATCTACATTAAAGATTGGTTACGTTGTTAAGAAAGGTGAAGGCTGGGAAGGAAAAGATTATAGTGAAGACAGATTTGTTGACCTTTCAAAATATGTTTCAGGTACAGTTGAAGTTTATATTACTTCAAAAGTAGGAGCTGTTAAAATTGATGATTCAAAAGCTGTAACAGGACTCAAGCTTACATCTGCTAAGACAGAAGATTTAGAGAATATCACATTTACATCAGCAGTTGATATAGCAGATGTAGATGCACTTAATCTTAAAATCAAAAATACAACAGATGACACATATGAGACAATCAAGAGTGTTAAAGGTAATGGAACATCATTTACAATCACAGTTGCTGAGAAGTTAAATATCTTAAAGAGCTACGAGATTGAATACCTTGGAGGTATGACATTTATGATAGGATTACCAGATGTATATTCAAATGGTGGATTTGATGAAAAATATACTTATGCAGGTAATGACTTAGGTGCTACATGGTCAGCTTCTAAAACAGATTTCAGAGTCTGGGCTCCATTAGCAACAGAAGTTTCTATTAACTTATATCAGTCAGGAACAGCAGGAACAGACGATAAGATTTCGACAACTCCTATGACAGCTGATGTAAATGGTACATGGGTAGCTTCTATTGATGGAGACCTAAATGGTGTATATTACACATATACAGCAACAGTTAATGGAAATGTTGTTGAAGATATCATTGATCCATATGCAAGAACTTCAGGTGTTAACGGTAACAGAGGTATGATTATTGACCTTGATTCTACAGATCCTGAAGGTTGGGCAAATGATAAGAGTCCAGCAACATCACCTAATTATGTTGATGATGTACTTTATGAATTACATATCAGAGATTTCTCTATTGATGCATCTTCTGGTATGAAGAACAAAGGTAAATACTTAGCATTTACAGAAAAAGGAACAGTTAACTCATACGGACAGTCAACAGGTGTTGATTACTTAAAAGACTTAGGTGTTACACATGTTCATTTATTACCAACATTTGACTATGCTTCAGTTGATGAAACAAAGTTAGATACACCACAGTACAACTGGGGATATGATCCACAGAACTTCAACATTCCAGAGGGTTCTTATTCAACAGATCCTTACAACGGAGCAGTCAGAGTAAATGAATTCAAACAGATGGTACAGTCATTACATAATGCAGGAATCAGCGTTGTAATGGACGTTGTATACGGACATGTTAACAGTGCATCAGATTTCAGTATTAACAAACTTACACCAAATTATTATTCAAGACCAAATTCAAATGCTTCAGGTTGTGGTAATGATACAGCAACAGAGCGTGCTATGAATAGTAAATATATTGTTGATTCAGTAGTTTACTGGGCAACAGAATATCACATTGATGGTTTCAGAATTGACCAGGAAGGTTTATTTGATACAGATACAATTAATGCTATGATAGATGCACTTCGTGCAATCAATCCTAATATCATTGTATATGGTGAAGGATGGAGTATGTCATCAACAGTTACAACAAAAGATGTAAAATTAGCAAGCCAGACAGCTGCTGATATAACACAAGGTTCAGGATACTTCAGTGATGCTATACGTGATGCATTAAAAGGTTCAGTATTTAATACAACACCAGGTTATGTAACAGGTGGTTTCGAAAAATTAAGTACAGTATTATCTTCAATCATTGCTAATCCAGGTTGGCAGTGGAATCCAAATCAGGTAGTTAACTACAATTCTTGTCACGATAATTATACATTATTTGATAGAATTACAATTACTGATGGAAATACAGAGACAAGCTTTGCAGACAGAGTTAAACAGAACAACTTAGCAGCAGCATTCGTATTTTCTTCACAGGGTGTTCCTTTTATTCAGGCTGGTGAAGAAATCTTAAGAACTAAACCAAATGGTGATGGAACATATGAAGAGAACAGTTATTGCTCACCAGATGCAGTTAACTCTATTAAATGGGATACATTAAATGAAGCAGCATATGCAACAACACATGATTATTATAAGGGACTTATAGCATTCAGAAAAGCACATGCAGGCTTAAGAATGACATCTGATACAGATATCGATAAAAACCTTACATTCTTACTTGAGGGTGAAAGAGATGATAGAGCAATAGCATACCAGATAGCAGGTGGAGCAAATGGTGAAGCTTCTGATGGTATCGTTGTAGTTTATAACCCAAGCAATGCACCTATAAGTGTAGATTTACCAGATGGTGAATGGGGCATTTATGTTCAGGGTGACAAAGCTGGTAATGAATTATTAGGAACAGCAACAGGTAGTGTTTCAGTTGGTGCAGTATCTTGTACAATTCTTGTAAAAAATAATAAAGCAAATACAGGTTCAAATGGTAATACAGCTAAAGATGATAATGCAGCAATCGTTAAGACAGGTGATTCTTCAACAAGAACAATAATGTTTATCGGTATTGGTGTAGTTGCGTTAGCAGTAGTAACAGTACTCGTTGTAAAAAGAAAAAAAGAATTAAATTAGTTTCAGGGGTGTGTTATTTATTATGGAAAGAGTTAAAAAGATAATACTTATGGCTGTCACTTTTGTGGCAGTCGTAGGAATGACATTTATTAATAATAATGTTGCATATGCAGATAATGAAAAAACTATAACAATACATTATCATAGAGATGATGCAAATTATAGTGGATATGTTTTAGCTATCTGGGATGAATATAATCAGGGAACTGATTACGACTTTAAAGTAAGTGGTAATGAAGCAACAGTTAGTTACACATGTTCATCAAGTGAGGCAACAGTTGTTACATTTGTAGTTAAACCAAAAGATGGTTCAACAGCAGAATATGGTAAGAACAGAACTGTTGATATCAGTGAGGTTTCAGAAAATAATGTTGATGTATATATTAAATCCGGAGAAGAAAAGATTTCTACAAAAGGTTTTGATGAACTTGGTGGAATTGAAGTGACAACTCAGGAATCAACAAGTCAGGCTGCCCAGACAACAGAGGCAGCAACTCAGGAATCAACAACAGTTAATGAAGAAACAACTGCAGGCGAAGAAACAACTGCAGGCGAAGAAACAACAGTTGCTGCTGATACAGCAACTGCTAACAATGAAACACAGCCAGTAAATACTGCTACTGTTTCAAATGCTAAGAATAAAGATTATTCAGTAGGTACAGGAACAGTAATTATAATTGACATTATTTCAATTATAGTTTTAGCAGGAGTTTCATATCTTGTATGTAATAAGAAATAGCAATAATTATTTTAAAAAATCAAATAATTATATATGAATAAAGGTTCTTTATGTTAATAGATTATGAAGAAATTATGTCTTATGTATCTATTAGGTAAAGAGCCTTTTTTCTGTCTTGCCCAAGAATTTTATCTATGTTATATTCTATATGTTTGTTGGAATATTAATCAATAAAGCAGTACCGGGATATTTTTACAGAATGGATAAGAATGGTGTAATGTCTGATGGTTCTGCATGTGGTAATGATACTGCATCTGAGAGAAGTATGGTCAGCAAATATTTTGTGGATTCTGTATTATACTGGGCTAAAGAATATCACATTGATGGATTTAGATTTGACCTTGTAGGGCTTATTGATATTGATACAATTAATAAGATCAGAGAGGAACTTGATAAAATAAGACCTAATATTATGATGTATGGTGAGGGATGGACATTAAATACTAAATTAACAAAGAAAGACGTATTGCTAGCTACACAGAAAAACATTATTTGATAAGATACATTTATGTAATGCGGAAATATCATTTGAACAGGCTGTTAAACAGAACCTTCTTGCTATTTCAATTGTAATGCTGTCACAGGGAATACCTCTAATGCATGCAGGTGAGGAAATGTTAAGAACCAAAGAAGATGAGAATGGTGAATATGTAAGTGATAGCGTAAGGTCATCTGATTATGTTAATTCAATTAAATGGGATAATCTTAAGAAGAAAGAATATTATGATGTGTATGAATATTATAAAGGTCTGATTGCATTTAGAAAGTCACATAAGGTTTTCATGATGTCAGATGCAAAGGAAATTAAAAAGAAAATTTCCTTTATTGATATTGATGATGAAAAAGTAATTGCATATAAATTGATAGAAGATGATAAAGAGAATTATGTAATCTTTAATGCCGATGATAAAGAAAGAGATGTTAGGATAGGTTCTGAAAATGATGTGTTTAAATGTCATATTAATGATAAAAAGGCAGGAAATTCAGAATTAGAAAGCTGTAATGGTGTGGTAGGTGTAAAGGGAACATCTTGTAAGGTTTTAATCTCTGCTCTTAACAACGGCAGTGGAATCCTTATATAAAGACCGCAATCGTAAACTAAATATAGTTTTAATCTCTGTTCTTAACAACGGCAGTGGAATCCCTTATAATTAAATCAGCTCTTAAGATTGCTTTACTAATAGGAATATTATTAATCAGGCAGTCTAATAACATCATAGCACTTTTGCCTAAACTTAATCTGTCCTGACGAATAGAAGTAAGTTGTGGAGTTATACTCTGACATATTGGCAGATCATCAAAGCCAATAATGCTTATATCTTCAGGAACTTTAAGACCACGTTTCTGAACTTCTGATATTGCACCAGATGCAATTAAGTCGCTGGCACAGATAATAGCTGTTGCACCACGATCAATGAATTTAGGAACGTGATATTTAGCGCAATCAGGAACGTAATATCCGGATTCTAATAAATGTGGATCAACATAAAGATTAAGTTCATTCATAATGGTAGAAAATGCCTGGGTCTGCTGGGAAGATACCATTGTATTTCTTGCACCATTAAGAAATGCAATCTTAGTATGTCCGAGTGAATGTAAATGATGAATTGCAAGTTTAAGCCCTTCATAGTGATCTGTTCCAACATAGCCTACTTTAGGATTGTTTAATATATAATTATCAAAAAGTACAGTTGGCATTCTTGTTTTACTTATTTGCATACTATAGTCATTATGAATAGAGAAACCAATCATAAATGCACCACTATAGCCATTAGTAATCATAAATTTATCATATTCATTTTTACTTTGTGCATTCAAATTAGAAGGAACTATATCAACTTTCCAATTACGAATTTCAGCGGATTGCTTAAAACCCTGAATTAAATCATATCCAAACTGCTCTCGGTTTTCATAATCCATATTCTCTATAAATACACAGACTTTCCTTTCGAATTGACCATTAAGGCCGGTAAAATGTTTACGTCTCTTAGGCGAATAGCCAAGCTCTATGGCAGCGGCTATGACTTTATCTCTTGTCTCGTCGCTTATATCAGTTGCATTATTAAGACCTTTAGAAACTGTACTTGAGGCAATGCCAAGATAATCAGAAATATCTTTAATTGTTACCATATAAGTCCTCCTGGATATATAATAAATATTATTAAGAATTTAAAATAGAAGCATTAATGTATATAATATAGCAAACTAGTATGAAAAATGCAATAAGAAATTTCGATAATTTTCGAAAAAATACGAAAAAATTACGAAAATAGTAAATAAAGGTAATATTTATAATTTATTACCTTGACTACATAGTTGGCAAATGATAAAATTAGGTTGTATTTCGGAATAACAACAATGAGGTGAAAATATGGCTGAAATGATGAATGAAAAAAAAGACAGAGCATTGAAGCGTGGAGCAGGATTATTGCTTCCAATAAGTAGTTTACCATCTCCATATGGTATTGGTACACTTGGTAAAGAAGCTTACAAGTTCGTCGATTATTTAGTTGAAGCAGGTCAGAAATATTGGCAGGTGCTTCCAGTAGGACCTACAAGTTATGGAGATAGTCCATACCAGTCTTTTTCAGCTTTTGCTGGTAATCCATACTTTATTGATTTAGATTATCTTGTTGAAGAAGGATTAATAACAAAAGCACAGATTAAGAAGTTCCCTTGGGGAGATAATGCAGAGTATATTGATTATGCAACTGTATATGGCTCAAGATTCCAGATTTTAAGAATGGCATTTAATAATAGTACATATGCGGAGACAAAGGAATATGCACAGTTTGAAAAAGATAATGAATATTGGTTAGATGACTATAGTTTATATATGGCTGTTAAGTTCAAGTTTGACAATCAGGAATGGTCAAAATGGGACTACGATATTAAAGCCAGACAGCCTGAAGCAATAGACAGATATAAAGAAGAGCTTAAAGATGATATTGCTTTCTGGAAATTCTGTCAGTTCAAGTTCTTTGAGCAGTGGAATAAATTACGTGTTTATGCAAATGAAAGCGGCATAGAGATAATAGGAGATATTCCTATTTACGTGGCTATGGACAGTGCTGATGTATGGGCTCATAAAGATTTATTCGAACTTGATGAAGATTTCGAACAGATTAATGTTGCAGGTGTTCCACCAGATGCATTTTCAGAGGATGGACAGTTATGGGGTAATCCATTATATAACTGGAACAGAATGGAAGAATGTGATTTTGAATGGTGGAAACAGAGAATGGCGAGCAATTCTAAAATATATGATTATATTAGAATTGACCATTTCATTGGTGTTGTAAATTATTACTCGATTGAAGCAGGCTGTGAAAATGCTAAAGAGGGTGTCTGGAGACAGGGACCTGGCAAGAAACTTACAGATGCTATAGACAGTGCAATCGGAGATGCTAAGATAATTGCTGAAGATTTAGGAATAGTAAGCCCGGCAGTAAGAGAATTATTAGCTGAGACAGGCTATCCTGGAATGAACATCATTGAGTTTGCATTTGATGGAGGCCCTACTAACTCACATTTACCACATAATTATAAACCTAATTCATTAGTATATGGTGGTACACATGATAATGAAACAGTAGTAGGATATTTTTCAAGCAGAAGTGCGGCAGATCTTAAATATGCATACAAGTATCTTGGAGTTACCAAGAAATCAGAGATTCCTGCAGCGGTATTAAGAGCGGCATATGCAAGTGTTGCAGCAATAGCAATATTTCAGGTCCAGGATATATTAGAACTCGGAAATGAGGCAAGAATGAATACACCATCTACAGTTGGAGATAACTGGAAATGGAGAATGTTAAAAGGAAGCCTTACGAAGAAGAAAGCGAAAGAACTTAAAGAATTAGCAGAATTTTATGCTAGACTTTAGTAAATATAAAAACAAAAATAATATAATTGAGCAGATAGGAGAAAAAGAAGGAATGAGTACATTTAAGGAGAACATTGTAACTATTTTAGACCTTGATTACAACAAGACAATTAAGGAAGCATCTACAGTAGAACTTTACAATGCAGTATCAAAAGCAGCCATGAAGAGTTTAGCTAATCAGTGGTCATGGGAAACAGATAGCAAAAAAGTATGTTACTTTTCTGCAGAGTTTCTTATTGGTAGATTAGTATACAACAACCTTATGAACCTTGGACTTATGAATCAGTTAGCTGATTTATTCGCTGAGAATGGAATCGATATCAGAGTATTTGAAGAAATCGAAGATAATGCACAGGGTAATGGTGGTTTAGGACGTCTTGCAGCTTGTTTCTTAGATTCAGCAGCTACACAGAACGTTACATTAAACGGTTATGGTATCAGATATCGTTACGGTATCTACAAACAGTACTTTGAAAATGGATTCCAGAAAGAAACAGCTGATAATTGGACAAAATTCGGTGATCCATGGTCAATCAGAAGAGAAGAAGATAAAGTAAGAATCGACTTCAAGGGACAGTCAGTTTGGGCAGTACCATATGATACTCCAGTAATTGGTTATGGCGCAGCTAAGATTAATACATTAAGATTATGGCAGGCAGAACCAATTGAAGAATTTAACTTTGCTTTATTTAATGACCAGAAATATGATAAAGCATTCAAAGAAAAGAATGATGCAGAGGCTATTACAGCTGTATTATATCCAAATGATTCAACAGATGCTGGTAAGAAATTAAGATTAAAACAGCAGTACTTCTTCTCAAGTGCATCTCTTCAGGATATTCTTAAGAAATACAAAGCTAAATACGGTAATGATTTCTCTAAATTATCTAAAGAATATGCTATCCAGCTTAATGATACACATCCAGTTGTTTCAGTACCTGAATTATGTCGTATCCTTGTTGAAAATGAAGGACTTTCATTTAACAAAGCATTAAAGATTTGTAAAGAAGTATTTGCTTATACAAACCATACAGTTATGGCAGAAGCTCTTGAAAAATGGAGTATCAAATTATTTAAGTCTGTACTTCCAAATGTATACAAATATGTTGTTAAGATTAACAATGCATTAATCAAAGACTTAGAGAAAATGGGAATCACAGGAACAGATGTTGAAAAATATCAGATTATTGATAACCCATATGATGATAACAAAGCTTGGTACATCATCCATATGGCAAGACTTGCAATCTATGCGAGTCATTCAACAAATGGTGTTGCTGCAATCCACACAGAGATTCTTAAGAATGATGCATTAAAAGAATGGTATGAAATCTATCCAGAACGTTTCAACAACAAGACAAATGGTATTACCCAGAGAAGATGGCTTGCACTTGCTAATGAAGAACTTGCCGGTTTCATAAATGATAAGATTGGCAATGGCTGGATTACAAACCTTGACGAATTAAAGAAACTTGAAAAATTCAAATCTGATAAGAATGTTATCAAAGAATTTGATGCAATCAAGAAGATTAAGAAACAGCAGCTCGCTGAATATATTAAAGAAAAAGAAGGAATTGATGTAAATCCTAACTTCATTTTTGATATTCAGGTTAAGAGATTACATGAGTACAAACGTCAGTTATTAAATGCATTCTCAATCCTTGATATATATTACGGATTAAAAGATGGTAGAATTAAGGACTTTACACCAACAGTATTTATCTTTGGTGCAAAAGCAGCTCCAGGATATGCAAGAGCTAAAGGTATCATCAAATTCATAAATGAAATCGCTAAAATGATAGCAAATGATCCAGAAGTAAATGATAAATTACAGGTTGTATTTATCTCTAACTACTGTGTATCATATGCAGAGAAGATTACTCCAGCAGCAGATGTTTCAGAGCAGATTTCTACAGCAGGTACAGAAGCTTCAGGTACAGGTAATATGAAGTTTATGTTAAATGGTGCTGTTACATTAGGAACATATGATGGAGCAAATGTTGAAATCGTTGCAGAAGCAGGCGAAGAAAACAACTACATCTTTGGTGCAAGAGTAGAAGATCTTGAGAAGATTAAAGATTCATATGATCCTAAGAAGATTTACAATAATAACCCAAGAATTAAGAAAGTTGTAGATACATTAATCGATGGAACATTAAGTGATGATGGAACAGGATTATTCCAGAACTTATACAATTCATTATTTGAGACACTTCCATGGGAAAAAGCTGATAAGTACTACTTATTAGAAGACTTAATGTCATACTGTGATGCTAAATTACAGGTTAACAAAGATTATGCTGATACATTAAAATTCAGAGAAAAATGCTTCATGAATACAGCAAATGCAGGTAAGTTCTCATCAGATAGAACAATTCTTCAGTATGCTAAAGAAATCTGGGAAGCATAATAGACATTAAGAAATTAGATTAATAGATCAGAGCAATAATCAAATAAAAGCGGTGTATGTAGAAATACATACATCGCTTTTATGCTTTTACAAGTATTTAGATGGTGCAGGATATGATATGGCTAGAGGCATTTAAAATTATAGAATTTACATTATTAAAGCAAATTTAGACTGAATAGGATATAGCTAGAGGACCATCGAAATTATAAGAATTTTGGCTTTCAGATGATAATTTAATATTTTTAACAATATCATTAATATTAGCACTTATAGAACCATTGGTAACTGGAATTTCCTTAGTGCCATCACAGTAATAAGCGAGACGATATTCACCACCGATTTGTCCGCTAAGTGAGTCCATCTGGAAATCAGAGAAATTCACCACTCTAAGATATCGACCGGATTTTAACTGTTCTATAGATGTGTTACCACATTCAAGTTTGTAACAGTCGCACTCCCCTGTTGGATTAATTCCCAGATAAAAGGCAAATCTTGCATTACCTGTAATATATTGTGCAATGTTATTCTTAATTAATTCAAGTCTCTTAAGCGCTATACCCTCACAGGAATAAGGGAGCTTTGGAGTGAGAGTGATATTGAGTTTATCAGGTAAAGTCCTGCACGAATCAGAGTCAATGCATCTGGTCTTGTCTGAATTAATAGATTTATCAGAGTCAGGGGTGTTAGATAATTCACATTCAGGAATAACACTTTTACCAATATCAAATGAAGAATATTTAGGATAAATCATAGATGCATCAAGACGTTTTAAGTAGTAGTTGAACAATTCGCCTACACATTGTCCTTCTAAAATCACTGTATCATATTTCATATCATTTGAAAATGCCTTTGCAATTGAACGGTCTTTAACCATAATGAGGGCATTGGCAACTTTGGTACTGAGAGAATTAAGTATATTATCGTCTTTAGAACTGTATTTAAAATCATTGTATAATTCAACATCGGCAGGAGAAGTGCATTGCACTACAAATTCACCCGAATAGGTTGTTAATGAATATGATGCATTTACACCGTTAGAGTTGATTATACGATAAGTAGAAGTTGTTATAAATATTTCTGTAGAATTTATAAACGCATTGGTTGTCTCACTAATAGTATCGTTTACAAATAATGCATTTACAATATCTGTTACAGATAAGTTATCAGTTTCATTTACAGATTTATTTGCAGATAAGTCTAAGCTCCCGGCTGTATCTGCACTGCTATCAGTGAAGTGATTTTTTGTTGAAAAAATATTATCTGATTCAACAAACGTTGCGTCTCCATGAGGTAGTTTATAATATGGGTTTCTAACAGAAAGTGCTGCTTCGTAGGCAGAAAGGATATTTTCATTAAGTTCCATATCTGACATAGAACTATTAAGGAGGCAGCTTGCACTGCCACGCATATTAGTATCATTATAAATGAAATCTCTATAAAGGGTTATTTCGTATTTGCTGACATTCTTGTTACGTGTTAAGTTGAGTGAATGTTTAATATAAAATAATTCCTGGGTTTCAATTATATTTTCATTAATT
>OHQF01001439.1_pt1 | contig 11957 bp, 7 predicted proteins | sample 1578001 | NCBI WGS metagenome assembly OHQF01 (sample SAMEA3879538, study PRJEB24766) | human gut metagenome | biome: human-associated habitat; feature: feces | place: USA | collected 1985/1987 | reverse complement strand
TGGTGATGGTGCCCTCGGCGAAGCCCTTGGCATACTCAACGCCCACGGCGATGATGGTCATGGCAACGGGAGAAGCCCAGGTGGAGTAGCGGTCAACCGCGTTGTGCTCCTTCAGCTTCAGAGCGATCTGGTGCAGAGCCTCCTGGTCGTCACCGCCGATGGCCAGCTCCAGACCCAGGGTAGCGGGGAAGGCGTGGTAGGGGCTGGGGCAGCAGGGAGAGGGATAGTAAGCGTTGGGCTCATCCAGGCAGGCAGTCTGCAGAGAGGGCTGCATGCCGCAGTTGGTGGTGAAGAAGGCAACCTTCTTGCCCTCGTACTTGGCCAGCTCCTGAGGAACATCCTCCAGGATGAACTGCTGGGAAGCGGACAGACCGGCCTCGGCGGTGGGGTCGGGAGCGGTGACGTCCACGAACTCGATGCCCAGAGCGTCAGCGTTCTGCTTCAGCAGGTTGTGACGGCCGACGATCAGCTCCATAGCCATGTGACGGGGGAAGGAATAGTGAATGAACACATCGATGCCCCACTTCTCGCAGGACTCCATGATGGTGTCGCCCTGGCCGACTTCATCGGCGTACAGCACGATATCGGCAGCGGCGGAGATAACGGCAGGATCCTCCTGGGGAGTGCCGGCAACCAGCAGGATGTCGTCACGGCCCATTTCCCGAACCTTGTCGAAGCCGGCCTTAGCGCCGGGGACGGCCTGGCACATCACGATGGCCTTCACGTCGGGATCGGAAGCGAAGGAGACGATCTGGGAAACGGTGGTCTCCATCTCGGACATAAAGTTGTCAGGATAAGTAGCGGTCACAATGTGCTCGGGGCCATAGGTGGCCAGAGCCTTCTCGGCGGCGCGGAACTCTTCCTCGCCCTGAGAAACGGTGCCGGTGAGAATGGCAATCTTCCAGTTGTCATTGCCGGAAGCAGCAGCGGTAGCGGCGGCCTCGGCGACGGTGCCTTCGGTAGCGGCAGGGGCAGCGGTAGTGGGGGTCTCGGTCTTAGCGCCGCAGGCAGTCATGCCCAGCACCATGACAACGACCAGCACCAGGCTAATCATCTTTTTCATGCTATTTCCTCCTTATAATGTCTTTACATCAGCTACGCAAGTCCCTGATGTAAGGATTTCTTGGTTATTGTAGCACAGAAATTTAACAAATGCAAACAAAAACAGGGGAAACCCCCGGATTTCGGTAATTTGTTAAAAAACACACGGCTACGTTACGCACTTTCCTACTACATTGCACAAAAGTGGTCAATTGTTAATGAAATTATCAGTCGACATTCTTGCACAGCGCACCGTTATCCGGGTCTTTCCGCCAATCGTACAGGTGAAGAGCGTCAGATCCCAGTCCCCTTCTTCCATAGGCTCCACGTCCTCCGGATTCAGGATTTCCAGGGAAACCACTTCGTATTCAAAATCATTGTCCTCCACGTCCCGGAAGGTGACGGGATCGCCGATCTGAAGCTTTTTCAGTCGGCCGAAGTGGGAATCGTAATTGTGCGCCATCACAATCAGATTGTCGTTATAGGCAGAGCCCAGATACCGGCAGGGGGCGATTTTCAGCAGCTCCCCGCTCCAGCCGTTCAGCACCGGAAGAGTTCTGCCGATGGTGGGAAGGTACAAAGTGCCTACATATTCCCGGCCGTCGATCTCCACCACCGGCATTTCCATCTCCGGCACCAGCTCATAATCCGGTCGGGTGAAAGAAGGAAGGGTCTCCCCTTCCCCCTCCGGATTGGTTTCCCGCGTTTGCTCCCTCTGCCGGACAAGCTGAATCAAGTCCTGGGAAGCGGTGACACCCGCCTGCCGATCGTCCCAGAGGTTGTAGCCTGCCAAGACGGCCGCCGCCAGAATCAGAAGCAGCCCCAGGGTTATGGTCAGGGTTCCCCTACGCCTCATAGTTATCCTCTTTCCGGCGCAGAAGACCCACAATCACCAGCACCAGTCCCGCCAGCAGCAGCACCGGCACCGGCCACCAGAGCTGACCGGTCTGGGGCAGTCTTCCGCCCTTAGGATGGTCGGGACGGTTGCAGGTGTTGGTCACCGTGATGATGGTTCCGTTCTTCTTCACCTTTGGGTTGTTGTAGCCCTTTACCCTCTCCTCTGTCACCGTCCACTCGCAGGTGGCGTCCAGATCGCTCCATGTGTATTTCCAGTTGTTGTCCTTGGAAAGCGTCACCACCGCGTCGTCCAGGTCGGCAATTTCGCCGTCGCACAGCAGCGTCACCGTGATTTCTTCCGGACGGCGTTTCGGATGGCAGGAGTCCTTCCAGACCTTGACCACCTCAATATCCGTGATGTCAGCCTCCCGGCTGGACTTGGCGTTGACCTGCTGGGCATAGACCCACTGGCCGTCGAAGTAATTCGGAAGACTCACCAGGAAAGGACTGGTGGTGTAAATCCAGCCATTTTTTACGGTTTTGGTGCCGGAAACGTAGTAAAGGCCGGGAACCAGTTTTTTTCCCTCGGAGGGAAATACCGCATCTCCGTTTTTATCGGTTTTTGCCTTGTCCACAGGCGTGACACCTGCCGGGAAATCGCTAATCAGTCTATTCAGCGTTTTCTCCCAATCTGCCTGACTGCCGCCGGTGACATAACGGGAAAAGGCAGGCTCTGCCGTCAGAGCGCCCCCCTGCCCCATTTTCGCCACCAGATACAGGGAGAATTCCACACCGGCAAGGGGAATATTCTCGCCGCTGGGGTTGTACACATGATGAACGGTCAGAGAAACCGGCTTTGTCAGATCCGGCGCCGACTGGGCACCGACAGGCAGAGCCAGCGTGCCCACAAGGGTCACAAGGCACATCAGCCACGCCAGCCATCTATGAATTTGCTTCATACTTATCACCACTTTATTCCAGGATCCGTCGCTTATTTCGCCGCCTGGGAATCAGAAGTCCCAGAAGCAGCACAAGCAAAATGGGGGCAGCCACCACCGGCGCCACCAGATAAGGCTCAATTTGAATGGCATCCGAGGTCACCCGGACATTTTTCGCGTCTTTTTCCGTCTCCACCCGGTGGCCTCGCACCAGAAGTCGGTGGGTATTGATGCCGTAAGGGGTGCAGGTTACCAGGGTGCATAAGTCTTTCCCCTCCTCGATGAGCAGGGCTTCGGTGTCCTGAGGCTCCACAATGAGAATCTGGTCAACCTCGTATGTCAGCACCTGATCCAGCACACCCAGCCGGAACCGATCTCCTACCACCAGCCGATCCAGGTCGGTAAAGAGCTTAGCACTGGGCAAGCCCCGGTGACCGGACAGGACGCAGTGGGTGCTCTCCCCGCCCACGGGCAGGCTCGTCCACTCCAGATGCCCCACGGCCACCTGCAAAACCGATTCCTCGGTGCCGTGGTAAATGGGCAGGGATACCTTCAGGCTGGGAATCTCGATATAGCCCATAATTCCCATGCCGGACACATCCAGCAGCCGCTCATATTCCGCCTTCTGACTATCGTCCAGAAGATAGGCGTTTTCCCTGCCTACCAGGGAGCGGTTATACTCCCGGGCCTGCTGCCAGAGCTCGTCATAGCGGTTTTCGTCCAGCTTGGAAACCTCCTGAGAATAAGCGGCGATGGCACGGGATTGATGGGCCTCATTCCACCAGTTGGAGAAGGAAGGGTACAGCATCAGGGACAGCCCTACGACCAATATAAGAATCAGAATCATTGTCGAGGCATGTTTGCGCATATGGCTCTCCTTGCTGCTGTCGAATCTATCAAAATACTATGCCAGTGCTCACACCGGCGCGGCTATCCCTCGGTACTTCCGAGAACCATCGTTAGAATCTGTAGGGGACGATGCCCTCATCGTCCCAAAACGAAAAAGTGTGCGTATATTCACACGCATAAAAAATGTTTTGGCTCTGGTTCCTCCGGAGGCAATTTTCTTGTCCCGGCAAGGCGTAAAGGCTCCCCTTGCTGATCAAGGGGAGCTGTCTCGTGCGTCCCCCGCAAGCACGAGACTGAGGGGATCAGAACTCCCATCTTTTTGTGTGCTCTCATTGACGCAGTTTGACAATCCCTCAGTCAAAAATCAAAGATTTTTGACAGTCTTGCCGGAATCTCGGATTATCTCCGAGATTCCGGGCATTTCTGTAGGCTAGAAATCGGTCTATCTGGAAAGTTCCTTAGTTTTCGGAACGCATCCGCTTCTTGGTGACGAGCAGCACCACCGCCGCCAGCACCAGCACGCCGCCCAGGACATAGAAGAGGGTGGTGCCCATGCCGCCGGTAGAGGGAAGCTCTGCGCCGGACTGGTTGACCACGTTGGTAGACAGAGTCGTGGAAGGTTCTCCGTTGCCAATCGTAACCGTGGGCTTGTCAGCACTCAACGCACTTCCGTCAGTGTTATACTCCGCCGCGATTCTGAAGGAAACCGGTTCGCTCAGCAGGTTGTAGCCTGCAGGCGATTTCGTCTCATAGAGGTAGTAGTTCACACTATCGTCCAGGCCTTTGATGACGGGATTTCCGGCATCGATGGCGTAGACGATGTTCGTTTCACCCGACAATGCAATGCGGTATGCACCTTCGCCAGTCTTCACCAGACCAATCAAACCTGTGGTAACGGTCGGCACACCGTTATCATCGCACGCAAGATCCGTAACCTTGATTGTGCCAGACTCGGACAGTACGAACTTTGCGCCGGTCAGAGCGTTGCCGCTCTTGTCCACCTTGTTGATGCCCATCTTAAAGGTCCAGTCGTAGACCTTTTTGTCCGGGGACTTGCCTTTGCCATCGTCGTTGGGATTGTTGCTGTACTCCAAATGGGCAGCGTTGTCCTGATTGCCCTTGTCATAGACCTTGGCATTCTCATTTAACACGCCAGAGTAGTAAGCATACAGCTTATCGTTTGTCGTAATCACGTTATCCGCCACAGCTTTCAGGATATCAACATCAATGGTGAAGGTGTTGCCGTTGGCGGTCACAGTGTAGTACGCTTCACTTAGCGGAGTCCCCTGGTCTTTGACCTTGATGGTCACGTCAGCAGCACTCTTAACGTTGGAGGTCAGGCCTTCGGACATGGTATCGCAAATCCAGTAGGTATACGTTTCATAGCCGGCGGTATCAGGCACGGTGGAGATGGTACGGAACTCCACGGTATCTCCGATCTGGTTATCGCCCACAACACCCCAAGTGCCATCGTCGTTGTGCTTAATCTGCTTGTCGAGAGTCGGCTTATCGCCCTTCGGCGCGGCATTCACGTCGCCGACCACCTGCATGATATAGGCGGTGTAGAAATCATCCTGATCGCTCAGTGTGTTATCCTTGTCCTTGACCAGATAGTAGCCGGCGGAAAGTCCGGAGATGGTGTAGCTGCCGGTTCCCGCAGTGCTCACGGTCGGGTTCTGCAAATACTGAGCAACTACCTTCGCAAAGGCCTTGGCTTCCGCCTCGGTCTTCAGGCTCGCCGCCTTATCGGCCGCATCGCCTAATGCGGTTTTGCCCGCTTCTTTCACGCCACTGCCCCAGACGATGTTGGACAGGATTTTGTCTCCATTTTTTTCGGCCAGATCGCCTGCAAAAATCTGATACGCCTCATAGATGTGGCCGGTTTTCTCATTTGTTATGGTGATGGTGTAGGCATCCGCAGCGGAGGCGGTGGCGGTCATGGCAAAGACCATCATCAGTGCCAGCAGCAGGCAGGTCAGTTTTCTAAGCTTGTTCATAGTGACATTCCTTTCTTTTCCGGTTGTTTCAGAATTGGGGTTGCGGAATTCATTGTGCTCAGGCGTCCCTCCTTCTGCGTTTCTTCCGCGTCAGAAGATACAGCCCGCCGACGGTGACCAGCGCGCCGCCCAGGGTGAAGCCCCGGGTGCCGCCGCCGCCGGTGTCGGGAAGCTCATAGGTAGGTACGGGCTCGTTTTCCACGAACTTCTGCTGATCCGTCTGGGACAAGTCCATTGCCCCTGGCGGAAGATTCCCGGGAATGGCGCGCGCCGCGCTATCAGGATTGGAGAAGTAGAAGTAGAACACCGGAATTTCATCCGGAAGCCGGTAGCCTGCCGGTGCTTTGGTCTCCTTCAGGGCATAGAGGGTATCGTAGTCGAAGTTCAGCGATGCGCCCGCCTTGTCCTGAATCCGGATGGTCAGCCGACCAGATTCATCGGTGACCATGGGATTGGAAAACGTCGTGCCGTCCGGCCGAGTGGTGTACTCCGTGAGCGCATAGGGCGTTACGGAGGTATCCACCGTGTACACGGTAAACTCCGCACCCGGCAGAACGGTGCCGTAATCCCCTCTGGCCACCTTGTAGATTAACAGGGTTCTGCCGGAAGTTACCTGACCGCTGGTTTCGGTTTCCTTCCACTTGCTTTCGAATTTGTCGGCAGCCGTTTCGTAGCCCGTTCCTTCCAGCGCAACCTTGTTTGTAATGGAAAGGTCTTCGATAATGCCGTTTTTCGGTGCATTGGTTTCCACCTGGTACTTGTACTCCAGCCGCAGATGGGTTCCGTCCGGCACATCGGACATGTGCAGAATGCACTTTCTGTTCGAATCCCATTCGTTGATGCCCAGCCACTCTTCAAAGGTCCAGGGAACCGAAAGCGGCGTTTCGGTTGTGGCACCGTCCTCATTTTTAGTCACCTGGTACAGCTTTACAGAATTCTGCACCAGGGACACATCCATGGTAAACTGACGGTTTTCCAACCACTTCCCTTTTTCGTCTGATATCCATCCATTAACATTCTTAACGTAGGACAGGGTATCCACCAGGGTCAGCTTTCCGGTACTGTCGGGAGACAGCTTCTTGCATTCGGGATTGATGGAAACCGAGTAGCTCAGCATCCGGCTGTCGTTATGCCATGTGCCGATTTTGCCTAAATCCGTCGTTTCCGTATCCTGGTTGTCATAGGTCCACTCCTGGGTCTGGGAGGCACTGCCGATTCCCGCTGCCTCTACGTGATTGGTAAAGGTATGGGTATTATTATCCGTGTAGGCCGTCCGGCAGCCGAAGACAAAGGTCAGCTTGGTTTTCGCGGGCAGGTCGCCGCCGTTCACGGTGGTGACTTTCAGAGATACCTCTCCCGTTTTCTTGTCATAGGTTCCGGCCACCTGGTACAGGCCATCCTGCCCGGAAACGGTGCCGTTTTCCCCGATGGTCATACTTACGGTGCTGTTATTCCACTGATCGGTAGGATCGGTAGGCCGAATCAGCACCAGCGCCTTCAGCGTCACACCCGAGGGCAGCGTGTCCGTAATGTCCAGGGACTGACGCGCAGTGTCGTCCAGGGTGACAATGACCTTCCATATCAGATCGCCCTGGCTGGTGACGGTGCTGGTTCCGGTATGCCCGTCGTCGTCGGTTTTTTCGACACCGGATCGCCAGTACTCAAACTGGGCACTGCTTTCCTTCTCCCCCGCCTTGAAATAATTGGAATAGACCTGGTTCATCTTGGCAGGGTCGATTATCAGGGTTGTGTCGTAAGTGACGGAAATATCCTGGGCCTGTCCGTTCGCCGGAACCCAATCCTCAAGCAGCGTCAGGGTCAGTTTGCGGAACTTGGCCTGCGTGTAGCTGTCAATCTTGCTGTAATCATATTCGCCTTCCTTCCAGTAGGCATGATCTTGTATGTCCACCTTTACATCCTGGGTCTGAATGTCCAGAGCCTTACAGAATGCTTCCACCGCAGCCTTGACCTGGAGATTGGTCATGTACACGCCGGCGTCTTCGTCCATCCTATCCACCAGTTGGGTGTTCGCCGGTATGCCGCCGGCGGGGACGTGAATGGTCACTGTCCAGGGAAGCACACCGGTGGTTTTGTCCTCGGAAAGGGTCAGCGTGCCGCTGGATTTCTCCACACTGCCGCCGCTGTCAATCGTGACCTGGGCAGTTACCTCTTCCTCATGGTCGCCCTTTTTCAGGTGGGCGGTATTGGAAACGGTTCTGGCTGCCAGCGCCGGGCTGGCGGCGGTGATGTAGGTAACGGTATAGGTGTTGGTGTTCACTTCGCCATCTACCGGCTGGAACGTGATGGAAACCTTTCCGCTTTCATCGGTACTGAGCTGGTAGCCGCTGTCGGGCCTGACCTGAATGGAATTCTCCTGGGCATGGGTAAGCATATCGTCCGTGAGCACTGCCCCGGCAATGTTCCGCTGTTTGGCGTTGACGGTAATCTCCCAGGTGATGGTCTCCTGGCTGGCGTTGTAGGTGCCGGACTTGGCCGCATCGATGCCTACGCCCACCTTTTTTTCCATCTTGATTTCATCGTCGGGTTTATCCGGGTCCGGGTCGAAGGACGCCTTGTTGATGACCTCCTTCACGTTCTCGTCCTCAGGGGCATCCGTATAATAGGTAATGGTATAGCGCTGATTGTTCTTTTTCCCGTCCACCTCATTGAAGGTGATTTTCCCGTTTTCCAGGGTATAGCCGCCGGCAGGGCTGACGGTGATATCCGACCCGGCGGAAAGGGTTTGGAACATCTCATCCGTCAGGGTGGCTCCGGTAATGTCCGAACGGTGCTCGTTCAGCGTAATCGTCCACTTGATCCGGCTGCCCTCCAGCTTGCCGACCTTGGCAGCGGTGTGGGTCTTGTCGATTTGGGTGGATACCTTCTTCTCGTCTGTAACCTCCTGCTTCCGTTCCTCATCCTTGGCTTTGACGGTGAGGGTGTTGTTCGGATTCATCACCGCGGCGGGATAATCGATCACGTCATAGGTATACTCAATTGTATGGGTCTGCCCCGGATTTAGTCCAGGCAGGTCATTCATGGTGATGGTGCCGGTGTCGGCATTCCAAGTGGCTGAATGCTCCTGTCCGTCCACCTTCACCACAGGGGTTCCCAGGGTCATGCCATCGGCTTGAATGGTATCCGTGAACTGAATGGGACTGGGGGTTCCCTTTTTGGTGCTGATGGTCACCCGATAGGTCAGCTTGCCGTCATCGATATTGCCGTCCGTCGATTTACTGGCGGAAATATCGTATTTCTCCGTTTCGCCGCTGGGATATGTAATCTTATCCCTGTCGATGATCAGCTGGTTGTCCCCGCTACCCAATACAATTTTTCCCTCATCATCAACCTTGGTGGCATCCAGCGTGCCGTTAAAATTCACGAAGCCCGTCACATCGTCCTGGGTTTGGTTGACATTCGACAGAATCACCGACAGCCGATAAACGCCGTCAACCTTTTCAAATCGGTAAGTACCTCTGTTATCGTCCAGGGGATGATCCTGATTCAGTAAGCTCTCCGGAATCTCTATTCCCTCCGGGTAATCATAGGTATAGGTGGTGGTGTTACTGAACGCGGAACCGGGTATCCGGAAATCGACGTTGATTGTCGTCTTGAATTTGTTCACAGACGGATCATAGCTGGCCTTTGGGGTAGAAGTCGCTGTAATCTTCACATTGGGCAAAGTCTTCGTGTCCTCCGCGGAAAGAGCCAGTGCCTCTTCCTGTACCGGAAGCGTTTCCTCGGTCGCCGTGACCTGTAGGATTTCCTCCGGCGTTGTGACCTGCTCAGACAGAACCGGTTCCGTAGTCGCACCCGTTTCCCCTGCCGATGTGGTTTCCGCAGGCTTTGCAGGGTAGCAGCTGTCGGTGTGGGTGTGCTCCTGGATTCCGCAGGTCGCTGCGGTTTCCCAGGCATAGCATTCATCGGCGTGGTGATGGGGGACGCTCTCGGCCTTGCCGCAGACGAAGACTTCTTCCGTGCGGTAGCAGCTGTCCGAATGGTGATGTCCCTGAGTTTCCGGCTGAGTACAGGTCAGAACTCCCTCCGCGTCATAGCAGCCCTCCCCGTGAGTGTGGCCGTCGGATTCCGGGGTCGTGCAGGAGAGCACCCGCTTCGTGCCCTTGCAGGCGTCGGTGTGGGTATGCCCCTCGGATTCAGCCAGGGTACAGATCAAGGCTCCCCGCTGCCGACTATAGCAGCTGTCCGTGTGCACATGCTCCGAAAGGCCGCAGACAGTTTCCCGCTCCATGGTAATGGCAGGCAGAATCAGGGCGTAGGTGGTGCAGAAAACCACCAGGCAGCCCAGCGCCGTTACCAGCTTTTTCCATATTCGCTTTCTTCGGTGCCGGGCGCTGTAGCCCTGGGCACGTCTGTCCAAATTGATATCCATAGGTCTTCTCTCCCGCAGTCATCAATTGACTTTTCCGAAATCAGAAAAGGGCCAAACACAAAATACGATTTTTCCCACCACCTGCTCCTCCGCCACGCAGCCGACCGCGCTGCTGCGGCTGTCCACCGAGGTGCTTCTGTGGTCGCCGATGAGGAAGAACCGGGATTCTGGCACCTGGTAGGGCATTTTCAGATCGCACTCGCCCAATGCCTTCTCGGAGACATAGGGCTCGATCTGCTCCTGCCCGTCCACATACACGGTTCCGTCTTCCAGAATATTCACGGTCTGGCCGGGGCCGGCAAGAACCCGTTTGACCAGCAGCTTATTGCCCAGGTAAAAGGCCACCAAATCGCCCTTTTCAAAGTGGGAACCCTTGACGGACACCACAATCTGCCCCTCTTTTAAGGTAGGGGTCATGGAGTTGCCGTAGATTTGCAGCACCGGCATCCACAGAGTCGCCACCAGCACCGCGAAGGCCGCCACCACCACCAGGGTGTACACCGTGCTCTTCAGCACCGCGGCGTAACGGAACTTGTATTGCTCCCGCTTCAGCTCCCTGCGGAGCATGGAGACATCCGGGACATCCTTATGTACCTTGCCCTTCATAAAAAACAGGTTCCTCACTTACGAAATGTAAAATCCTCCGCCCCGCCGGAGGCCGGGGTTTGCTCAGGCAACTCTACAGGTGCCTCCGTCCGACTCTCCATGATCTGGCATTTCCGGCGGGTCTCCTCCAGAAGCCTGTCCGCCTTTTCCCTGCTTTCCTGCTCCATCCGGCGGCAGATCATCTCACTGCGCTCGTTCAGCAGATTGATGTTCTGCACATACTGGTCACAGGCCGCCTGGGCGGCCTCAAAAACCCCGTTCAGCCGCAGAGCCGCCTCGGCGATGGAACCGGCGGAATTGATTTCAATTACCCGGCTGGCCAGAGCTTCCTCTGCCGCCGCCAGCTTTTTCTTGACCGTCTCCAGTTCCACGCTCTGGTCAACCAGCATTTCCAGCAAATCCGCCCGGGAAAGCCGTCTGAGCTCCTTTTCCGTCATGGTATCTAACCTCTTCTGTCTCCAGCGGCGGTGAAAGCGCCCCTACGGAGGCTGTCTGCGTAGGAAGCCTGCCCCGCGCCGCCCTGATTGTATCGCATGCCATTTTTATTTTGTTTCATTATAGCATGTTTTTCGGTCAATTCAATGGCTTTTCGGATTTTCTGCAATTTTCACAAATTTGACCTTCCGTAATCGTTTAATATGCCTCTTGATTTCTCCGAATCGACTGTTTTCAGGGTGAAACTTACGAAAAGTTTCGTAATTTCCTACTTCTTTATCCTCCCGGATAGGCCTCTGTATCCAGATCCCGATAGGGGTATTCTCTCTGCCAGCCCTCCCCGGTTCGTCTCAGGCTGCTTCGGTGGGCGGATAGCAGCCGCACAAGAGGATAGACGTTTACCCAAATTTCCGAATCGCACTCCTTCCGGCTCTCGTCGAAGACCAGCTCCATGCCAAAATGCAGGTGCACCGTCTCGATATTATTCACGTTTTCCCGGTCGGAGTAGCCGGTTCTGCCCATAAAGCCCAGCAAGTCTCCCGCCTGGACAATGTCCCCCTCCCGCAGATTCGGGGCAAAGGGCGTGTCCTTTTTCAGATGGGCATAATAATAGTAGCGGCGGCTGTCAAAGCGGACGCCGATCCGCCAGCCCCCATACCGGTTCCAGCCCATGGCCTCCACCAGGCCGCCCTCCACCGCCACCACCGGCGTTCCCAGAGTGCCCATCAGGTCATTTCCCAGATGCTTGCGCCGAAAGCCGAAGGAACGAGCCGCTCCGAAATCGTCATAGTGACTGTAGCCATAGCCTGCGGCAATGGGCGAAAAGGCTTTCAGGCCGTAGGTGGGAATCCACTTTCCGTCCTT
>OHQF01001409.1_pt1 | contig 12152 bp, 8 predicted proteins | sample 1578001 | NCBI WGS metagenome assembly OHQF01 (sample SAMEA3879538, study PRJEB24766) | human gut metagenome | biome: human-associated habitat; feature: feces | place: USA | collected 1985/1987 | reverse complement strand
CGTGTGGGCCTCGTCCGTGAACCAGCCGAGGAAGGTGTAGCCGTCGTGCGTCGGGGTTTCCGGCTCAGTGGCAGTTTTGCCGTTTTCGACGATCTGTGTCTCGTCGTCCACGAACTCATTCTTGAACGTGACTGTCCAGGTCTTGACCTGCCAGCCGGCGTAGAGCGTCAGATCAGCGGTAACAGCAGTCGTGAATTCGTACTTCTGCGTGTGGGCCTCGTCCGTGAACCAGCCGAGGAAGGTGTAGCCGTCGTGCGTCGGGATTTCCGGCTCAGTGGCGGTCTTGCCGTCTTCAACGGTCTGCGTTGTTGTTTCTGCGAATTCGTTGACGAACGTGACCGTCCAGGTAACGGGCTGCGTGCCCTCTCTCCAGCCTGCGTAGAGCATCAGGTTGCAGGTGACAGGCGTGGTCTTGATGTCGAAGCGGTTGGTGCAATATTCGTCGGTGTACCAGCCGGTGAAGGTGTAGCCCTCGCGCGTCGGGTTCTCGACGGTAACAAGCTTGCCGTTTTCAACCTGCTTCGCCGCGTAGTCTTCCTTGCCGTTTTTGAATCGAACGTTCCATGTCAGCGCCGCGTCTGCGTCCAGCACATTGACCAGAACGCCGCCCGGGCAGGAAACGAATGCGTCCACATCCTTGCCCTTCTGTCCAGCTACGCTGAACAGATATTGCTTACCAGCCTCAAGCTTCAGTGCCTTTGCATCGAGCGTGAACTTGCCGTTCTCGTCGACGGTACCGGCCTTCGTCCAGTCGGTCACATCGCCGCTTGTCAGCTTCGAGGTTTCGATGTAGTAGACGTCCAGACTGCCGACAACAACATGATCCGTTGCGTACGAGGACGAGTCATGGCCATAGGAACGATAGAGCGTCAGATCGATGGATGCGTCCGCCTTCATCTGCGTCTCAACCATCGTCTTGTTCAGTTCGTTGCCCACATGATGGTAGCCTGCCCACTCATCGTTGTAGAAGGACCAGTCGGAGTACATCATCATGGAGAAGATGTCGCCGTCGCGCATCAGGATCTGATCTGCGGTCGCGCCCCAGCCTTCGGCCGCCAGCGGGTAGACATAGTTCATGTAGTAGTTGAAGTTCATGTCGTGTGTCCAGAAGTTCTGGATCAGGACCGAACCGACTGTGCTGGAAGCTGCAATGCCAAAAATATCGGAGCCCATCAGCTTCTCGTCATACAGATAGCCCTGACCGGCCTTGTCCGCGCTCACGCCGAGGTATTCACGCTCGGTCATCCAGATCAGCAGATGCAGCGCGGTGATCTTGCCGTAGGCTGCGGCGCTGCTGCCCGCGACCAGCTGGGAGCCGCCCATCGGGTCGTCCGCATCAGCCGGGCCGTAGGTCTCGGACTTGAAGTAATTGCCTTCGAGATGGTAGGCCTTCAGATCGAAGTACGGAACCGTAACCTTCTGATAGGCCATGATATTGCCGCTGCTTTCGGCGGCGACATACTTGTCGTCATCCGTCAGCGAGAAGTAGATGGTCGCGGTCGGGTTCTTGCAGACGATTACGGGCTGGCCGCCGGTCTTTGCGCTGCCCGCGGGGTTGGTGACCACGCAGTAGTAGAAGCGCATACCGGTCTCAGCGCTGGTATCAGGCGTGTAGGTCGCCTCGGTTGCGTCCTCAATTGCCGTGCCCGCTTCGGTTTCGTCTTCAGACAGACGGTAGTACCACTGATAGGTGAGTTGCTTGCCGGTCGCCATGACGGTCAGCTCTTCCGCCTTCTCGCCGACCTCATAGTGCGTCACATAGTAGTGCGTCACATCCTTCGAGCCTTCCTTGACGGTGTACGGATAGAAGCCGTCGCCTTCTGGGGCCGTCGGAGCGGCAAGAACCATAGCCGTGCCGCAGAGATCGCAGATGTTATCTTCGCCTGCCGCACCAGTTGCATTGATCTTTTCGTCAACGCAGGGCTCAAGCGCATGGCGCAGTTCCTTGTCGCAGACACAGAACCAGCTATGCCGGTGCTTGCCCGCGTTGGGGCCTGCGGTGATGCCGCGGTATGTTTCTGTTGCCTCGGCGCACTCCGTTTCCTCTCCGACAAAGGTGTTGCTGCAGTCCGGGCAGATGGTGGTAGCAGTGTGCCAGCTGTATGTTACCCACTTGCCATCCTCATAGTTCTGCTGGCTTCTCGTCGTGTAGGTTGTCTCAGCGTTCTCGTGCTTGCAGCAGATCTGGCCGCAGACAGAGCAGAGCTTGTGCTCGCCTTCGGGCGTGCAGCGCTCAACTTCTCCCTGCGAGAGCACCGCAAAGCAGTCCTCGCAGCGGACAGTCTTGGTATGGTAGAAGCCGTTTTCATCCACACCCGGAATACCGCTGTTCTTGGTATGCACGTGCGTGCATTCTGCGATCTCCTGCCACATGAGTGCAGGAGTCTTGCCGGGGTTGATCTTGTAGTGTGCGTCGCCGTCCGCGGGATTCAGATACTCCGGAATCGCACGCAGTTCATCCAGCGAAACGACATAGTAGAAGTGCTTCTGATTCTGGTTTTTCTCATCGTAGTCCAAGCCAATGCTCTTCGAGCCGAGCACCGGCGCTTTCAGCGCATAACTGTACTGAACGGTGCCGAAAACGCTGCCGCCGCGCTCACCGCAAAGCGAACCGGTCGTTTCACTGTCCGTACCGGTCACGTCGCCGATGCTGTAGCTGTGATAGATATGGCCGCTGCGAATCCGCCCGGCCAGACCGCCGACGTTTTTGCTGCCGGAGACGCTGCCGGTATTGTAGCAGTAGTCGAAGTGCGTCTCATTCGCATCGCCGGCCAGACCGCCGACATAATCCGTGCCGCTGAGCTTGCCTGCGTTATAGCAGTCCGTCACCTTCGTGCCGCTCCAGCTATTGCCGATCAGACCGCCGGTGCACGCACCGGTGCCGGTGACAGTGCCTTCGTTGCAGCTGTTTCTGACCGCGACGTAGTATTCGCCGTAGTACGATACCGAGCCGCTGTGATAGCCGATCAGACCGCCGGTTTCACCCGTGCCGGTCACAGAACCAATGTTCCGGCAGCACTCAATGTTGGTGTACCGGCCGCTGGACAGCACCATACCCACAAGACCGCCGGTTCTGACGCTGGTTACGCCGCTGGCTGGGGCGTTGACGATCGCCACATTCGTGGTAATGCCGCTGAGCGTGCTGAAACTGCTCAGATACGCTGCCGCCGCGCCAACGCAGAAGCCCTGTGCCGTCTTACCTTCAACCTTGATCTCGCCTTCGAGCGTCAGATTGCGAACAATCGCAATGTGGTCCTTGTCCTTGCCGCCGATCGTGCCGAACAGGCCAAGACTCTGGCTCTCCTCCGGCATATCCTGCACGTCAAAGTGCAAGCCGGAGATGGTCTTGCCGTTGCCATCGAAGATACCGGCAAAGCTGTTTTTGCTCGTGCCGATGGGCGTCCACGCCTCCGTCAAGGTGATATCGTTCATCAGCTTGCCCTTGATGTCGGTTTTGCCAGCGTTGACCTTATCACGGAACCACTTGAGTTGTGTCTCGTTCGTGATCTGGTAGCAGCCGTCCGTGTCCTGCTCCGGTACGCTCGGGTCTACCACTGGGAACTTATAGCCGCACACGCAGGTGCCGTCGCCCTTGTCGGTGCAATCCTCAGTCTTTGCCTCACCAATCGTCTGGCCGCAGTCCTTGCAGATTGTCGTGACGGTGTGCGTGCCGTCGTTCTTGCTCTCGTATTTGGGTTCTGTATGCTCGTGCTTGCATTCCGGTTCTTCCACTTCTGTATCGGTCATCCATGTCAGGATGGGAAAACCGGATTTCTCGCCCTTCTTGAAAGCGCTGCCGAGGGTCGTGAGAACCTTCGCATCCTTCATGTCTGCAACGATCTCTACGCCGTCTGCGCCAACCGTGTTCGCGGTTGCGAGGCAGTTCTCAAACGTGCCGCCGAGCGTGCCCGCCGGTTCGCCGACTGTCGCGGAATTTTTGACCGTTGTTCCGTCGTTCGCCTTGGTGATCAGGCCGCCGACCGTGCTGCCGCCGACGATCTCGCCGACGTTTACGCTGTTTTCAATTGCAGCCTTGCCGCCCCACGGAGAAATCGCGCTCAGGCCGCCGATATGTGCCTCTGCGCTGCCCTCCGCAGTCAGCTTGCCATAGTTCGCGCAGTTCTTGATCGTAATGCCATAGCCGTTGCCAGCCAGACCGCCGATCGCGCCGGTGTTGCTCGTGCTGTTGGTCATGGTCACATCGACGTAGGATGCAACCTCTTCCAGCGTCACACCGCCGTCGCTCTGTCCAACGACGCCGCCAGCATAAACCGGCATATAGCCGCCCGACGGAGCCGTCGAGGAAACCGTGCCCTTGACGACCAGCTTCTTGATCGTCGCATTCTTCGCCATGCCGAACAGTGCAGCCGGGTTACCCGCAGTTTCTGTAACGTTCAGGCCGGAAATGGTTTTCTCGTTGCCGTCAAAAATGCCGGAGAACGGCTTGTTGTCATACGAGGTCACATAATCAGCTGCCACGCCGATGGGCGTCCAGCTTTCCGTCAGCGTGACATCCGCCATCAGCCTGGCATTGATCGTGCCTTCGCCCGCGTTGACCTTGTCACGGAACCACTTGAGGTCGGCTTCGTTCGTCAACTGGTAGTAGCCGTCCTCATCCTGAATCGGCGCATCTGCGGCCAGTGCGACCGTGGGGAGCATACCCACGACCATGACCAGAGCCAGCAGAAGCGCTATAATTCGTTTCTTCATCGTCATGTCCTTTCTTTGCTATATATAATAGTATACAAACGCCGGAATCCGGCGGGAAACGGGTGATCGCAGCTGTTCGGGCCATGACACAAAAAAAACAGTGGAACCTCCGCTGCCTTTGTGCCAAAACCGGCCCCCAGAGGATACTTCCCCTGAGCTCCGAGCTCTGTAGGTCTTCTGACTGATGCGTTCAGGGTCGCCCCAACGCCCTCCTTCTGGCCTTCTCACGGCTGCTTTACCAGCCGCAATGACCCGCGTTTCCGCGCGCGAAGGAGCGCTCCGCAATCACAGCTACAGACCGGAACGTCGCCGTCCGGCCTATGTCCGGGATTTTCACCCGATTCCCTTGTTCAGCTGAACGAGAATGCGTGTCCGGCATTTGAACCGGGTCGCGCATCTGCCACAAAAGCTGCGTATTGTTGATCTATTTTTCAATCTGTCGATCGGATCTCGCTATTTTTTCGCTTTGCGCGCGGCCTTGTCCTGCTTTGTGCGTTCGCGGCTGAGGGCTTTCTTCTCAAGCTTCTTCTGCTTGTCCAGCACCCGCTGGCGGTCATATTCGTTGCGGAACAGCTGTGTGTCCTGCACCCGCGGCGGCTCCTGCGCGTCGTCGTACCCGGTCTGACCGATGCTGTGCAGCGCCTGTGCCCAGCCGCCGAAGCGCAGGTCGATCAAGTCCCCGCCGAGCACCTCTGTCCACGCTGGGACGTGCCCCAGAGTGTCCATGCAGGCGGATAAATAGGCGCTGAGCTGCTCGAGCGTATCGTTCTGGTGCTCCAGCACAAACGCCACGTTCTGCTTGGAAAGCGCCTCCAGCGTCCGCTGCGTCAGGACCTTGCGCAGCGCCGACTCGTTCTCCTGCAATGTGCGGCGCGGGTTCATGGCTGCGCCTCCAGCGCGGCGAGCGTATCCCTCACGATCTGCCGCTCGGCAAACGGAGGCGGGGTCTTCGCCGAGGCCATTCGGCCAGAGAAGAAACTGCGCACTGCGTTGACCCAGGAATCAAATCGATATTCAATGTAGTCCCCGCCGATCACCTCGCACTTCGCCGGGACGTGTCCCAGTTTGTCCGTGCAGGCGGATAAATACGCCGTAAGCTGCTCCAACGTGTCGTTCTGATGTGCAAGAATGAACTGAATATTCTGATAAGCGATCATGCGCTCTGCACGCCGCAGTACCGCGTCCATGTAAGGAACCTCCTCGTGCGGATATACTCTGCCCATACGGGCAAAATGGCGCGGCCTGTCCCCATATGGAACAGTCTGCGCCCGTCCTGTACGATAGGTTCATCGTGCTATCGGTACATTGCGCTCCTGCCGAAATCCTTCGGCGTGAAGACAGCGAGTCTTCTGACTTGCGATCCGGGATTTCAGCATGAATTCCCACGTCCGCGTCCTACCTTCTCACAGATGCACTGCAATGGCGCCCTTTCGGGCAAACGGTATCCCGTTTTCGGTCGCGGCCTCTCGCGCACAGCTCCGGGCGAGCGGCTTGAGTAGCCTTTGTTCTTTCACCTCCGGCTCAGCGCCCGAAACAGCCGCCGCGGCCGGAGATTACACGTCTTCAGATGCGTATGAACTTGTGTTTCCGGCGAAAAGCATCGCGCGCAAAAGCAGACTTTTCTTTTCTTCTGAGATATAATGACGGCGGGGTAGGAACCGGCGCTTTTTTGCCTGATACCTGCCGATTTTCGGGCGAAAAGAAAAGTCTACTAGTGTTTACAGCTTTTCTGTGCTTTTTTATCGGCTGTTTCACAACATATGGGTTCTGTTCCATTCGTTTGTTCCCACTGCTTGCGCCATTTGAGGAAAGTCGTCTGCGAAACGCCGAGCTTTTTTCCAGCTGCGCGGGAGCTTAACTGCCGACCGAGCCACGCCGTCACGATCTCTGGAAAAATTTCCGGCACAGGCAGCGCCTGTCGCCCGAAGTGGACACCCCGCGCCTTCGCCGCCGCGATCCCCTCCGCCTGCCGCTGGCGGATGAACTCACGTTCTGTCTGCGCGACATAGCTCAGAAGCTGCAGAACAATGTCCGCGATCAGCGTTCCTGTCAGATCACGGTTCTGCCGGGTATCCAGCAGCGGCATATCCAGCACAAGGATGGACGCGCACTTTTCCCGCGTAATGATCCGCCACTGCTCCAGTATTTCATCATAATTCCGCCCCAGCCGGTCGATACTCTTGACGATAAGTGTATCCCCGGCTCGCAGCCGCCTGAGCAGCTGCCGGTAGCCCTGCCGCTCAAAATCCGCGCCGGAGCGCTTGTCCAGATAAATATCCCTGTCCGAAACGCCGGCCTCCCGCATCGCCGCCATCTGCCGCGCCTCATTCTGATCTCTCGACGATATGCGCACATATCCATAAACCCGTCCCATCTGCATTCCTCCTGCGTCGTTGTGATAGACTTATTTTAGCGGATACATACACGATTGCGTCCCGGAAAGCAAAAGGGACTGCACAGTTATCCTCGTTGGCGGGCGGCAGCTTTAAAACGACAAAACTCCGGCTGCGGATACAACCGGAGTTTGACCGAGATTTATGCTGGATACAGCCCTAGAAAATATAGAATTTTAATAGTCTTTGCTTGGAAATCCAGACAGTCGATGTAGTTATTGGCAAACTCTATCCTTATGTAAAAAGCAAGCCATAAACTCGAACAAATGAGTTTACGGCTTGCTTTTACCCATACCGACTGTACCCCTATGACACATTGTGTACCTATTAGGCGAAACAGTGTGGTTTCAAGGATTTTTCTGGAGCTGCTGGGCAGATTCGAACTGCCGACCTCGTCATTACCAAAACTCAGAATTAAATTTTATATGGTATCCGTTCGTGTTATAAAATGTCCAATAATCCCTTTAGTACCAATGCCTATTTCGATTTTTAGAATTATTTAGTATTGCACCGTATTGCTCCGTTTTTTCTGGTTTGTTGGAAGATTTGTTGGAAGAAAATATTTCCATCTTCTAATAATGTAAATATGGAATCTCAAATTATATCCAATTAAACCTCTCGAAATGGAATTGCATCCAAATCTGCATATGTCAATCATGCGGAAAACACGACAGGAGATATTGTATGGAACAGAAAAGAATAAGCTTAAAAAAACTTCCTACTGCATCATTCCAGTGCAGTCCCACTTCCTCGCATCCGAGGGCATCCCGGACGTGCTGGACATGGTGTGTTCCGTGCAGAAGTATTTCAATCCAGATTTGAAGATCGCTGGCATTTTGCTGACGATGTACCAGTCTCGGCCACAGCTTTGCAAAAGCGTGCAGCAGAGTGTCCGGGATGTCTACGGTGATGACTTGCACGTCTTTGAGCGCCCCATTGAGTACACCATCCGCATTGCGGAATGCCCCATGGCCGGCATGAGTATTCTGGACTACGAGCCGGGCAACCCGGCCGCGGAATCCTATCGGAATCTCGCCTCGGAGGTGCTGCGGCTTGGCTAGAGCGAATATGAACGAGATGCTGCGCAAACGCATGAGTGCGACCCAGCAGGCGTCCGAGCAGCAGACCGGCGATGCAGCATATGAACAGATATTTCAGATGCCGGTGCCGCAGACGGAAACACAATTTCGTGACGTACCGATCTGCAAGCTGCGCCCGTTCTTTACCGCCGATATCGGCTTTCACCCCTACCCTCACGCCAAGCTGGAAGCCTTTGCGGAAGAATTGAAGGAGAACGGCTTGTATGAGCGGATTCTGGTTCGTCCCATCGCAGGAACGGATGAATTTGAAATCCTGGCCGGGCATAACCGCACAGCGGCGGCAAAGCTGGCAGGCTGGACGGATATCCCCGCAACGGTCATGACCGTCAACGATCAGCGTGCCATCAGTATTGCGATTGCAACGAATCTTCTGCGGCGGCAGGATCTTACAATCATTGAGCGCGGCAAAGCGTATCAAGCCTTGCTGGACGCACGAAACCGCCGTGGACAGCGAAATGCGGCAGTTGAAACCTTTGGCGACAATCGCCAAAGGTACAACGCGAGAAAAATCGTAGCTGAGTTTTTCGGCGTGACAGAGTATGAAATCCGCAAAGCTGTCAAGCTGGCACAGCTGATCCTACCGCTTGCTGAGATCGTGGAGAATGCGCCCAAGAAGCTGAATCTGGCCTGCGCCGACTTGATCGCAGATTACGATGAGGCTGCGCAGACGGCGTTCATCGAGATGTGCCAGATCAATGGCTATGCACTGAACAAGCAGACAATGTCGTTTATTCAGATGCAATGCCCGCCGCCAACGGCAGATAGGCAGGCGATCTACGCCGCATGGCGGGAAGCACGAGCAAAAGCCGCGCAGCGCGCACAGACGCTGCCAAAGAAGCTGAGTTTTGACCGAAAGCGCTTTGCACCTTATCTGAGTAAATTCAGAAGCGACAGAGAAATCGAAGATTTGTTTCTCCTTTTCCTGAAACAGCATACAGGTCTTCCATAAAAGTCAGGGAGTAAGCCAAACTATGGCTTACTCCCTGACAACACCTAAACCGTTATCAGAGGCACAACGTCTCTGCATCGTCAAACAGCGGTATCTGCTTATGCAACTGTTCAATAAGCCGTGAACTTTTTTAACTGCGTCATATCCGCTAACTCCAGATATAAAAATGTCCTCCCTGGGACACATCACACGTTGCCGTGGAGAGGTGCGGGAGGTCCTGTTGCCTATTATTATGTGCACGCAACTCAATTCTGTCAAGGTTAACTATCAATCGAGCGTTTTTACATCAACACACAAAATTCAAACAGAGGATGTTTGAATCCCGCGAATAAAAGAATAGAAAAAGGAGGCTGCAAAGCAACCCCCATAAAACGATTCAACGTTTTTCTCTATGTAACGCATATATTAGCACAAAGCAACCAACAAGTCAATACCAGTTCTCAACTAATTTTTTGATAAGTCCAAATGCGTTTTGTATGCACGCATTATCCTTATAGTAATCGTCCAAGTGACGATTCATTCGTGCTACAAAAATCAAAAGCTCGTCTTTATAATGCTGACGCATTGCATCAGATGGCAGATTTCTGCTGTGAACAAAGAATAGCGTTATGATTTCCTTAAGGCGATCATTTTGGATGGCATCCGGTTCATGGCTGTGGGAAATATTAGATCCATTTGCAAGAAACGGTTTGGTTTTTCTCAAAACAGCTCTGTTAAGATCATGTGTTAAATTACTTTCTGCTGATGTTGCGAGCCTCAGATCATTTAAAATGCAATTGCTATGACCAGCAGCGTTTCTAATGGACTTGACCATTTTAAGTCGATAAGATTCATCGATTAGCGGAGTATCATTGGCCTTATTTGCGCAAAACTCGAAAAAAGACCTAAAGCGTCCAAATGTAATAACCTCAAGAAATACCCACACGGGCATTTGCTGCCCTGGAAGTACATGCGTTATCATATCTCGACAATATATGCTGGACTTATTCTGATCAATTTCACGTTTCAATTCAATTAGCTTATTGGGCAAAGCAGGGGTGATATTAGATTCAGTCACCAAGCGGCTTTTATAGCTCTCTAGGATGGCATAACCGTCATCATTTTTTGCCTTTAAAAAGGTCAATAGTTTTACTTTCTCGAAATGTTCAATATCCAAAGCCATTCGCATCACCTGATAGCGAAATAGCATATCGATAATTCCTAAGTCCACCAAACATGAGAAGTCTAGATCAATATATTTCCCGTCATCGCCTTTTGTAAAATTTTTCCTGTAGGATGACAGCTTATAATAATTGTTATTTTTCTTGAGGTATTCTATAGCACGCGCTTGTGTGTAATCGTAATTAAAAGTAACACCCTTATTCAAAAGCTTTTCTACCAACTCTTCTGGAGACATGAATGGCTTTTGCTGCGCTGCGCCCGATAAAACGATTCCCATTTTCATCCCTCATATTACGTTTTTTTCATTATATGACAGAAACACTTACTTTTCAAGTGAGAAACCATGACTGCACTATACTTAAATTCTGAATATATACAACAAAGCCGTAGAGTATCTTACTCTTCGGCTTTTTGAATACATCCAAGGAGGTATCGAATTGCCCGGAAATCAGATTCCTTGCACGGCAGACGACCTGTATTGCCTGCTGTGTCGCTACCGTATTCCACCCTAGTATGCAAGAACAAAATACAAAGGAGCTGCTTCAAGATGTACGAAGTATATCAGGATCATCCAAAACAGGCAAAGCTCAACGTCCGCGTTGTGCTTGCCGTCGCATTTCTCGTCTGTGCCATTGGCGCGGGCATTTTTCTTATCACCCGTCTGGTCAGCAAGCCGCTGACCAAAGAAGACGCTCGTGGTCAAACCGGTATCGTCTACGATTCCAGCGCCGTCGAGGGCGGCTGGGATAACCTTTCACCCGAAGAAATTGCGGAAAAACTGAACGAAAAGGTCGCCGAGGGCATGATCAACATTTCCATGAACACCGCGCCGTACTTCGAGGACGGCAAGGCTGAGGGCAATGTCATGATCGTAAACGAGTCCATCAACAATTATCCGCAGAAAGTCCAGATCGTCCGCAATGACACCGGCGAACAGATCTACGAATCCGGCGCGATTGCCGTTGGCAGCAAAATTGAGCACGCAAAGCTCGACGCTGCACTGCCTGCCGGTACATACGAATGTACCGCGTATTTTCACAATTTGAACCCGGAAACCGGCGAAATCATCGGCACGGCCGGGGCCATCATCAATATCACCATCAAAAATTAAATTTTCAAAACAACAAAGGAGATTTTACCATGAAAAACACCAAGAAGATTATTTCCCTCGTTCTCGCAATTTGTATGCTCGCTTCTCTCGCCATTTCCGCTTCTGCTGCCAACACGGTTGACGCTTCGGGCGGCACGGGTACATCCAGCGTTACCCTGTCCTCCACTGCGGATGGCAGCATCGGCGGCGATCCCGCTGCCACCAAGATGTCCGTGACCGTCCCCACTGTTCTGCCCATTGCAGTCGGCACGGATGGCACAGTTTCCACCGCTACCGATACAAAGATCGTTAATAACAGCTTCGGCGCGGTCAAGGTCAACAGCGTTTCCATCGAAGCTGCACAGGGTTGGAGTCTTGCGGCGTTTGGCGATAAATCCACCCTCGCGCACGAAAAGGTCAACTCCAACAAGTTTGGTTTCCAGATTTCGCTCGGCAACGGCGAAAAGAAGCTGACCGACAACAAGAACGCCAGCAAGCAGACGCTTCTGGACAGCGCCGTGGAGGGCTGCTTCATGTCCGGCGTGGGCGACACCTCTGCAAACAGCATCAGCATTGCCTATGATGCCATCGTGACCCCGGTTTCCGAAGCTGTGACCAACACCGCCATTGCAAGCGTCCTGTTCATCATCGCTTGGGATGCAGTCTAATCGCAATCCATTCAAGGGGAACGCCAAAAGCGTTCCCCTTAAATTCTAACAGGAGGTATTCAACGTGAAGAAAAAACGAAT
>OHQF01001397.1_pt1 | contig 12219 bp, 12 predicted proteins | sample 1578001 | NCBI WGS metagenome assembly OHQF01 (sample SAMEA3879538, study PRJEB24766) | human gut metagenome | biome: human-associated habitat; feature: feces | place: USA | collected 1985/1987 | reverse complement strand
CTTCCGTGAAAAAATGCACTTTTTACGGGCAGGGGTGGACAAGCGGCTCGATGCCTACAAAACCCAGCACCCTGCGGCCACCGTGAATGAAGAAGTTTGATTCGTTTCGTAAGTAACAAGATTGTGTTGACTTTGAACTTCTTGAGTGATATAATGTAACCAAGATAAAAAACACTATGTGGGGGTTCGGAAATGAGTGATAGAAATACATTGTGGGAAACAATACTAAAGGGCAAGGGGGATAGAACATACAGAAAGTATGGCGAAGATACAGGTGTCAGTTATTCTAACATTCAAAGACTGGTTCACAAACAGTACATACCGACACCTGAAACGATTTATAAATTATCCATTGGAGACAAAGGGCAAAAGGATGAACGCCAAAGAAATAAATTATATCGAGAAATGATGCTTGCTGCGGGATATAGAGATCCTAAGGAACTCGAAGAAGATGAGGAAACGAAACGTAGAGACTTCTTTAATAAGCTGGAGCTTTTAGTACTTGGAGGACTGATACGAAAAGACATTCGCTTTAGAAAACAAACTATAGACAAGCAGTACCGCTTTTTTGCTCCACAGATGTCGGTTGTATTAGAGGAATCGAGTATACAGGAATGGACTTTTAAGTTTATAGAACATGGACAAGAACCGGTGATTCGAGATGGTAGTATTTATATAAAAATTACTCCAATGCGCTATGCAAGACAATGCTTGGCAGAGGCGGTCTTAATTCCATTAAAAGATAATAGAAAGGTTACACTTGTGACGGACTCTGTTAATTACTATGCGGAGATGATAAAATTCAAAAATGAAATTTCATTTGCAGGAGACCTTTCGATAATGCTTGTTGACCTAAGGACGATGAGTATTAAGCAAGAAGAATATATTGCGCATGAAAATAGAAATACAAATGAGATTTTTCTGTGTAAAACCGAGTCATGTGGTGAATAAAGGAAAAATTAATATGCAAAAACTGGTTGTTGATGCACCAGATAAATTGGAAAAAGGCGAAAGCTTTGGTCCAGGTGGTGTGCGTATAAATGGGAAAATGAAAATTCAATACAAGAATCCGGAGACATTAGAGAATTACCTAAAAAGAGAAAACAAAACACAGTATACAAAAAATATAAACGCTGTATGCGGCAACGAAAAAGTAGACAACCGAATTACAAAAATAGCAGAAGTCTTTGTTCGAGAGCTTATATATGAAGGATGGAGAAGACATGGAGATGAAATGGTTGATTTTCTATGGAATGGAATAGACAAAATTTTCCGAATAAAGGATACTGAAAGTTCGATAAAAGCAGTCCAGATTATGGAGCAAAATAAAGCCAGAGTTCAGTATCCATATAATACTGTGCTTTTTCAGCAGAGACAGCAAAATGACTCTACTAGAGATAACAGCGTCTGCTAAGTATACTTGGGCGGCGGCAAAGCGATGGCATTGGCGGGCGGCTTGTCCGGGTCAAGCCCGAAGTCGTGTATCAGCTTCTCGGCGGCTTGCCAGGGGTTCAGGTCAAACAGCTTGGCGGTGAGGTCGATGGCATCTCCATTGGCTCCACAGCCAAAGCAATAATAATAGGTGTCGTTCAGCTTCATGCTGGGGTCGCTGTCGGAATGGAACGGACAGCACACCATGCCATGGCGGTCGGGCTCCATGCCGTACATCTCTCCCACCTGCCGAACGGTGATGGCGGACTTGATCTTTTGATATAAACTCAAAATCTCTCCTTTGGTCAAAGGTTTTGGCACGGATCGTTTTGATCCCTGCCACGTTCAAGGTCACCGGTGTTCCCCAAATGGGAACTTCGGTGAAGCCGGTCTCCCTTGCTGCCTCCCGACAGGAAATCTTTTTGGACTCTGTGTCGGCCCTATGCAGGGCGCTCGCTCCCCCGATGGGAGGTCTTGGCGGTCTGGGCAGTTCGGACGGTCATTCGGTTTTCAAGGTCCGGGTATGAAAGATATTTCAGAGGGCTTTCGCGGGAAGCCCTTAATATGTTCGCTGCCGGGGAGTTAATATGTTTTCTTTCTGTCTATAGGATAGCACCGCAATGGCCGCTGTGCCGTATATCCATAATGTCGGAAAACAGGTGCAGAAACTGCAAAATTCCACGCTTATGGACAGGAACCGCCGGAAGTGGTATACTGTGCAAAAAACATCGGAGGTGCGACCATGAACATCAAGCTGACACTGGGAGAACGGCTCAAAGACCTGCGTGTGGAGCGGAATCTGAAGCTGGAAATGCTGGCAGAGCAGACGGGTCTGTCCAAATCGGCACTGTCGAAGTATGAGAGCGACGATGTGACCGACCTCAGCATTTATGCGGTGACAACGCTGGCTGAGTTTTATGGTGTGACCACCGACTACCTGCTGGGTGTGACGGAAAACAAAAAACGCCCAGATGCAGTCCTTTCGGACTTGCATCTGAGCGATGGCGCAGTGGACGTATTAAGGAATGGAAAATTCAATCATCGGCTGCTGTGCGAACTGATCGTGCATGAGAATTTCCGGCGGTTCATGACCGATCTGGAAATCTATGTGGATGGATATGTCAGCACAAACATTCAAAACCTCAATGCTGGTCTGGAAGCGACCCGGCAAATGCTGAAAAAGAAGTATGCAGCAGATGAAAACGATCTATACATGAGCACCTTGAAGCTGGGGCAGATCGATGAAGATGAGTACTTTGGTCGGGTCTTGTATGACGAGTTGGTGGCTATCCTAAAGAACATCAAGACGGAACACCGCAAGGACAAGACCACTTCGGATGGTGCAATGGTCGATAACTTGATGAAGGAACTGGAGGATGCACAGAAACTTGAAGGGTCTGCGGATGAAAAGAAGATCCGAACGGCATTGAAGGCAATCGGCATCAACTACGATAAGCTGACAGAGGATGAAAGAAAGCTGATAAAGAAGATCCTTTATAAAACGGCAATGCTGAAACCGGGGACACTTGCAGGCAACCGGGGCAAGCACAGACGCTGATTATTTTTACATTGCGGCTTATAGGGGAAAAACGCTGCTGCGGCAGGACGGGAGAACGTACACCATTGGTTCCTCTGCAAGCCTGCGCTGGGTGGGCGGAGACCGTCAACTGCCACGCCCATCCGCGAATCCTTCTGCCGCAGAACAAGTGTTTGCCGGAGCCTTTCGCAGCCCCTTTTCCGCATCAGCCGGAACCAAGGTGTAACACACTAGACTTTGCAAGCAAAGTCGTGTGCCAAAGGGCTGCTGCCGCTCGCCTGTCAGCTCGGTCAGGTGCTTCAAAATGTGCTGCATTTTGAGGTCGCCACTGGCGACCTGCACCCCTTTGGAAACCCAGCGCCGAGGGATTGCACCCTCTGGATACCCCACTTGTTCATGCAGGGCTATCGTCGTGTTTAGTATTTATATTTTTCTATTTTCCATAGTACCGGCTCCTTTCGCTTACTGGGCAAAGAAAAAGCGACCAGCCTTTTACGGCTAATCGCTTTTTCTTTGGTCACTTATTTGATTTCAGAGGCAATGGTTGTCCCTTTGATTTTGTTCCCATCTCCAATAGAAACGCTGTTGTCGTTATATACCAGAACAAGAATTCGATTGTTGATTGCCTCGATTTCTTCTTTGGATTTGGTGGTAATATCAATATCCAGTTCGTCTAGGCAGCCAAATTCTTTTTCCAAAATCATAAGCATATCGAGCAGTTTGTTTTCTATAACAGAGAAAATATTGCTAATGATATGTTCTCCAACAACAACTCTTGCTGATGTAATTATCATATATGGGTCATCATTGTAGGTTGCAATAGCTGAGAATAAATCGGCTGGTATAGTTTTTCCTAATTGGTTTCCTGAATCCTGACTGGTTTGAGCCAATTTTCTTAATGCTTCAACGCTTTCATGAAACTCAACACTCAAAAGAAGTTCCTTTATATCATCCGGCATTTTTCCTAAAGGAATTGATACATGGTTCCATGTCATGTGGGTTGCCATTGAGCCTCTGAAGTAAGATCCCATCAAAATACCATGAGTTTTTCTATAAGAAGGAATGGCTACGCCTTCAGGATATCCGGAAATTTCATAATCAAGCCATCTCAAAATTCCATCGTTTGCCAAATCAGACACAAGTACCTTCGCTCGCTTTAATGCTGTGATGGTATCTACCTCGCCGTTCGCAAGGTCTTTTATGATTTTACTTTTTGCCATTAGAACACCCCCTCAATGAATGCGACTATTTTTCCCCAGAAAGAAAACGTGAGTATGACTCCAGCAATGACTGCACCAATGACTCCCAATAATAGCGGATGTTTTTCCCAGAATGTTTTCTTAGGAGAAACAGCTTCTTGAACCAGACTGGCAATGGTCGAATCGCAAATCGTATTGCCGTTACCAATTTTTACACTTTGGTCGATAGTGACGCTGGCTCTTTTTTCTGACTCATATTCTTGTAAACGCTCATTATAAGTACGAGCCGAGTTGTTGATTGTAACAAAATAGGGGACATTATCTGCCCATTGAACATTGATGAACCCTTCTTCACGAAGTTCACGAATTATACTTCTAAGTTCGGCATCTTCACTATTGGTTAATCCATCGAAGCGTTTTGCAAGCATATCAGCAGGATTATCGGCTGCCATAATTTCATCAAGCAACTGTTTTGAATTTCGAGAAAGTCTTTTAAAACTCATGTTTTCACACCTCATTTTAGTCTCTCGTACAGCATTGCCCTTTCATATTCGCTCTTTTAAATGCCCAATGCAAAGGAAAATACTGTCGCAGCAATTATTAAGCAAAGAAGGATATATAAGACAATCATAACTTTGTCTTTTACAACCAGTTTCAGCAGTTGTTTTCCGGAAATATGTTTGCTCTTATCGTATTTTTCGAAAATCAATCTTTCGCTTTTTTCAAATCGATTCAATGCGGAAAAATTCAACTCTTTTGTGGAGGATATATCATGCAGATAATTGCTGATATCGCACAGAATTTCTGCCAAATACTTATCGGTAACATTAGAGTTTACTATTTCGTCTTGTGCCGTTTCAACAACTTTCAGAAGCGTAGATTTGAATTTATCTAATAGGTCTTTGACGGATATCCAATTTTTATCTTTGTGTGCAGCATAATACTCCATTTCGCATCGATAACCTTTGTCTTTCATTTCTTTCTCAATGCGAATATTTTCATCGTATGAAACTTCAAAGACGGACTTACATACTGACAAGTATGCTCTAATCGTTGCCAACTTTCTGATTATACCGTCAACAAATTTTGTTTGCTGTTGGTACTCTCCTTGAATAAAGAATACTCTTGAAACAATAACACTGGAGATAATACCACCAACTATGCCTAACAGAATATTCCATAAAACATTAAACATCGCTTCACCTCATTTCAGCCGCTCACACAGCGGCAGTATTTCTTCCAGTTTGGCGACGATACGCTCTTGCTCTGCGAGAGGAGGGAGAGGAAGAATCAAATTGCAAACATCAGAAACATTAACATGCTTTGCCCCAATGCCTTTCTGTTGTTCTGTTAGCTTCCTAATAACCATTGGAGACATTAAGAGCCTACGGATAAATTGAGGAAACACACCATTTGCAGAACGTATAAGCATAACACGCTGACCGAGGCACACTTTTGGGCCTTCTGGTAATATCGCTGCTCTACAGATCGAGCCCTCTCTTGTGTAGACGATATCATCCTTTTGCGGAGACAAACGAGCGATTCGTGCCGTGTATGTGTCAGCATCAACATATCTCCACTTGGTGATGTCGCCTTTCCCATCGATACAATTGGTATCAATTGTGCAATATTCGGTTTCCATATCTAGATACTTTGGCGTGGAATGCGGACAATCCACAATAGATTCCGCAATGTTATTTAGACGCACCCACTTCCAGCTTTCCGGAATATCAAATGGAATTTCATTCTCTGCAATTTCGGGCAGGGGCTTTTCCTTTTTGATTTTCTTTTCCGCAATGAGATGTTGCTTCTCCGCTTGTATCTGCTGATACAGTTCCTCGCCCGTTCCTTCTTCCGGTCTCTGCTCAACGAGCTTGCCCTGTATGGCATACTGGAGAATGGACTTCTTCATATCCTCCGGGAACTTGGCGTTAAACTGCTCCAGCTTCTCATAGGCGACAGCATAACGGCCAATCAGAGGAAGGAGTTCCTCAATCTTGGCAACGATGCGCTTTTGTTCGGCAAGAGGGGGAAGGGGAATAAGCGAATTCACTATTTTTTCTTTCGAAATATTAGGCTGCGCTCCACCTTCTGCCATTCCAATATAAGACCGACGCATAGACATCAAGTAATAAAATAAATACTTGTTATGTATTCCTTCGTATGGAATACAAGCGCAGCACGCTTGGTTGGTTGTAGCCGAAATATCCAATATACCAAGCTTGCCTATCGTTGCTCCATACATTGCCATAAGGACAGAGCCTACTGGATTTAACCTTACGGAAGTTTTCTCCAAAGCCAAATCTGTTATAAATTCTGGAATTTTTTTTATAAAGCCATCATTTAAGTCGCCAGTTTTCAACCATGGAATGATACCGCCATAATATGCGGGGTTTGTCCTCGAAGGTGTGGCTCCTGAACTCCATGAACCAACATTTCCAACCTTGACCCACTTCCAGCTTTCTGGAATATCAAAAGGAACTTCATCTTCGGAAATCTCCGCCAACGGTTTTTCCTTTTTGATTTTCTTTTCCTGTATCAGCCGTTGCTTTTCTGCCTGAATCTGCTGATACAGTTCTTCGCCGGTGCCTTCCTCGACTCGCTGCTCCACCAGCTTGCCTTGAATGGCATACTGCAAAATGCTCGCTTTTAACTGCTCCGGTGTCATTCGCTCACACCTCCCGGCAGCAGGGCTTCCAGCTCTGCCAGCACCTTGTCGATTTCCGCATTGAGGGTGGTTCGTCTTTCCTGATATTCCCGGATCGTGTCCATGGGGTCAAGGATTTCTTCTTCCTCATGGGGATAACCGCACAAGTCGATGTTGCAGCCCTGTTCGTTTAGCAGATACTCTGCGGTAAACTTCTGTGCTTTGAAGTTTTCGCCGTCCGGGATTTCCTTTCGGTCATTCCACCAGGCAATGCAGTCATCAAAGTGCTTCAGCTCCATGGGCTTCGTCTTGGAGAAGTGCTTTCTGTCAGACGGAATATCCACCCGATAAAACCAAGTCTCTGTGGTGGGCTTGGTGTTGTCAAAAAACAGCAGATTGGTAGTGATGGAAGTATAAGGGCTAAACACAGAGCCGGGCAGCCGGACAACCGTGTGCAGATTGAACTGGGAAATGAGCTTCTTCTTAATGTTCACCTTGGCGTTGTCCAGACCGAACAGGAAGCCGTCTGGCACGACAACAGCAGCCCTGCCGTTTTTCTTCAAGCGGTACATAATAACCGACATGAAGAGATCTGCGGTCTCGGAGCTTGCCAAATCGTCAGGGAAGAAGCCCTGAATGGACTTGTCCTCATGCCCGCCGTAGGGCGGATTCATCAGGATCACATCGAACTTATCGTCGTCCGTGTAGTCCAGCAGATTGTGTTTCAGCGAGTTCATGTGGTAGATGTTCGGAACCTCGATATCATGCAGCAGCATATTGGTTACGCAGAGCAGATAGGGAAAGGGCTTTTTCTCAATTCCGTAAATGCTGTCATCAAGCTGCTTCTGAGCCGTAGTGTCCGTTACCTGCTTGGAGAGCTGTCCCAGCCAAGAAGTGATAAATCCACCGGTGCCGCAGGCGAAGTCTGCCATCTTTTCGCCCAACTGCGGCTTTATCATCAGTGCCATAAACTCGGTGACGGCTCTCGGCGTGTAGAATTCACCGGAGGAACCGGCGGATTGCAGCTCCCGCAAAATCTCCTCATAGACAAAACCAAAGGCATGGCTTTCCTTTACATCATCAAATTCGATCTCGTCAATGACATCAATGACCTGACGAAGATAAACGCCGTCTTTCATATAGTTGTTGGCATCCTCGAAGGTGGATTTGACAACGGCTTTCTTAATGGGAGTATCCGGTGTCACCTTGATCCCCTCATAGAGAACCGCATCACCATCTTTCACATCATTGCCTTTCAGCACCGGGAACAGAATGTTGTTGACGAAGTTCAGCAACTTGTCCCCAGTCATAGCATGACCGTTGCTATCGGTTTTCGCCCAATTTCTCCATCTAAGGTCTTCTGGAATGATGGATTCGTAGGCGTCCTCGTTTAGTTCCCAATCATCTTCTTTTGCGTCATAGACTTTGAGAAAAAGCATCCATACCATCTGCTCAATTCTCTGGGCGTCACCGTTGATACCAGCGTCCATACGCATGATATCTCGAATTCTTTTTATAAAACCTGACTGCATCGCCATCGTTATCCTACCTCTACTTCTTCATAGATCCTTGCTTCAAGCTCTTTAACAGCGGCTTCGTATTGAGCCTTGCCGCCAAACAGCTTGACAATTTTTGCAGGCTTACCGTAATTGGCAAAATCCGCAAGGGAGAGAACCTTAATATCCTCAACCTCTGTGATCCCTTGGTTCATGTACTTATCCAGCAATATATCAAGAACGGCTTGTGCGTCGGCAGAATACTTGCTGAAAAAGTCTTTCTTTTTAACATTGTTAGCCCGTTCTTTTCGGGTCAGTGGCTTCTTGCCGTATGCCACATAACAGATGAAGTCGAAATCGTCCACATCTTTCATACCTTGGTCTGCTTTCAACGCTTTTAGATCAATGCCCATCGCCGTGAAAGATTCCTCAATCGTTTTCTTTTTGTCCGACGCTTTCCATCTGCTGATAAAATCGGACAGAGAAGCGTATTCCCCCTTGATGTTGGTTCTGGTGTAGTCGATAATGTCCTCCTGCCGGAGCAGCCTGCCGTTGGCATCATAAACAGAAACCGTTTTATTGATGATCTTTACTCTGCACCCGTCTTTATCAACGATAGGGGTCTCTACAGGGCCATTAGGAGGCTGCATACCTCCACCACCGCTATGTCCGCCGCCCTTTGGCTTGGAGCCACCATGCTGGAACCCCTCATCCTGTTCAACAGGGCCGTCCCAATCCGGGTCGGAAAACAGCCTTGTCACATTCCGAAAATCCATAACAACAAAATGTGTCTTGCCGTCTTTTTCTCTGATCCGGGTTCCTCGCCCGATAATCTGCTTGAAAGTGGTCATGCTCTCAACCGTCTTGTCAAGAACAATGAGCTTAGTCATCTTACAGTCTGCGCCGGTGGAAAGCAGTTCGGATGTTGTTGCAATAACGGGATATGGTTCGGATACAGAGATGAAATAGTCAAGTTTGGATTTGCCGTATACGTCTGAGCCGGTAATTCTTACGCAGTAGTCCGGATTCTCTTTGACCATATCCGAATTATAATTGATAAGGGCAATCCTCATGCGCTCTGCATGATCTTCGGAAGCGCAGAAGACGATGGTTTTCTGCATTCTGTCGGTGCTTTTCAGATATTCCGTAATCTCCCTGGCAACCTCATCAATGCGGTCTTGGAGAATGATGGTGTAATCGTAATCCCGGTTGTTGTAAATGCGGTCTTCAATGACATTGCCGAAAATATCGGTCTGCCCCCGGTATGGTCTCCAGCCGTCTCCGATGTTGGTTGTGATATTGATGACCTTAAACGGGGCAAGGAAGCCGTCCTCAATGCCCTGCTTTAAGCTGTAAATATAAACCGGCTCACCAAAGTAGTCGATATTAGATACCTTTTCACTTTCCTTCGGGGTGGCGGTCATTCCGATCTGGGCTGCCGAAGTAAAATACTCCAAAACTTTACGCCAGTTGCTATCTTCCTTGGCACTTCCTCGGTGACACTCATCCACGATGATAAGGTCAAAGTATTCTGGCGGAATCTGCCTGAAATGCTCCTCATCATTCTGTCCCACCATCTGATGGTAGAGGGCGAAGTTCACTTCATGAGAAGCAATCTTGTTCAGGCATTCTTTATCGGAGAAATCTACCTTATAGATGGTCTTTTCGAGCGGGGCGAAGTCCTGCAAAATACTTTGGTCAACCAGAATGTTTCGGTCTGCCAGATACAAAATTCTCTTTTTAAGGTCAGAACGGAGCAGCCGGTAGACGATCTGAAAAGCTGTGTATGTCTTGCCGGTTCCAGTAGCCATGACAAGCAGCAGTCTCTGCTGTCCTCTGGCGATTGCTTCAACGGTTCTGTTTACGGCGTTTCGCTGATAATATCTTGGAGGATAAGTACTTTGAGAAGAATAGTAGGGCTGAGATACAATTTTCTTTTCCAAATCAGAAATGCCTTTGCCGCCGTTCAATTCAGCATAATATCTCGCGACAAGCTCATCCTGGGTCGGAAACTTCTCTAATGCAATCTGCTGTTCCTGTCCAGTCAAGAAATCATGCTCATAGAAAGCGTCGCCGTTTGACGAATATGCAAACGGCAAGTCCATCATCTGAGCGTATGTCATCGCTTGCTGCAATCCATGAGATACAGAGTGATTATTATCCTTTGCTTCCACAACGGCAATCGGCTTGCCATCGTTTAAGTACAGCAAATAATCGGCATACTTGGGCTTGCTGCGAGCTACGATGTTTCCACGGATATTGATGCGACCATCTGTGATTTTGGTCTCCATCGTGATATGACCTTTCCAACCTCTCTGAATGACCGGAGTAATATAATTCAATTTGATGTCTTCTTCGGACATCTGCTTTTTGCCCAAGATAGCCATTATCCAAACCTCCTAATCATATCTTCGGTATCGGTCATTCCTTGATCGTTTCAAGAATATCCTCAATCCGGCAATCCATTACTTCACAAATGCGGAGAAGCACACCTGTTGTAATATTGTCTCCTTTGCCCAGCTTTGCAAGGGAAGCGGAGCTGATTCCTGCCTTTTCCTTCAAGTCGCTCTTTTTCATGTTTTTGTCAATAAGCATCTTCCAGAGCTTGTTATAGCTGATACGCATCATTGGAAGCCCTCCCAGCTAATTTCGTGAATATTTCTTATATTATAACACAAATCCGTAAATTCCTCCACTTGTTTAGCAAATTAAAGATTTGCAAAAACAAACTTTATTTTGCGTTTGCAAATCAAATATCTGTTCTTTTGACTCTCAATTAAGAAGTGATAGATTTAATCAAATAGAGACAATTAAAATTGTGTTCTGTTTTCCTGATAGCAAAAGAAGCGGCCACCGACTATTGAACAATTGGCGGTCGCTTCTGCAAACTCTGTTAACATGAGCTGTGCGAACTCTATCCCCAGAGCCTAAAGCTATAGTGGCAACCAAGAGTTAAAACACATATAATGCGCTTGAACGAAAATTTTTGTTTTTTCAGTTTCGACTACTTGAACTTTTACGCATTTGTAGTATAATAAAGCTAGAGGATAGCGGCGTTGACCAGCTATCGGTGGCGATGAAGCAGTGGACTGGTTCGGTATCAGCCGATTGTGGAGCCAGACCGTGGGTTGAGCGATAACCACAAGCCGAATAGATTCGATGAATCGAAAGAAAACGCTTAATAGGAGCCTTGCCTTTCGGCAGGGCTTCTATTTTTTCGAGGGAAGGTGAAAAGATGCAGAACGAAAAGCAGGATATTCTGTACCGGGCAGCGGCGGTCTGGAAGGAGCTGACGGGGTATCACTATCGGCTTACATATGGCTACAAGGGCGAACTGCACCAGATTAACCTGACCTTTGCACCAGAGGACTTCCCTCATCTAGCGGGCTTTCATTACCTCAAAGACCTTGCGCTGCCTCGGTACAACCCGCGCAAAACGGTGGATATGATCCTGTCGGGCAAAATCACCCATGAAACCGTGCGGAAGGGTGCGCAGTACCGGGAACTGGTCGAGCCGCGTCTGATGGCGTTGGTGCGGCTGAAGGAAATTCTGGAACAGGACTTCGACCTGTTCTCCTATGTGCCGCGTTTTTATCCCTTCGTTACCAAAATCAAGGCAGACTATCTGATTTCCAGCCAAGGCGAACCGACTGCGTTCGTGTTCATCATTAAGGAATCCCCTTCCGGTGATGCCGTGTGCGATTTTTTGTGCTGCTCTGCCTTTGAGAAGGGTGACCGTGACTACCGCATGAACCAGCGTTCCAGAACTCTGCTCAAGAAGGAACGGGTACAGACCGAAACATCTAACACGGTGGTTCTGTACGACCGTTTGCCAAAGAATCTCGAATAACGAACGATGCCCACCAGCTTATGGCGAAAACCATAGGTCGGTGGGCATTGTGTTCTTTA
>OHQF01001394.1_pt1 | contig 12248 bp, 7 predicted proteins | sample 1578001 | NCBI WGS metagenome assembly OHQF01 (sample SAMEA3879538, study PRJEB24766) | human gut metagenome | biome: human-associated habitat; feature: feces | place: USA | collected 1985/1987 | reverse complement strand
CCTCGCTCGACCGTACGGCCCATATCCTGCCGTCGTTCGGTCCGCACTCCAGCCCCTTCTCACCGTTACCGACCAGCACCGGCACGGTTGTCATCACGATTTCATCTGCCAGCCCGTTGTCCAAGAGTAAAACTCCGGTTTCTCCTCCGTAAGCCACCACCATACCGTCGCCATTCTCCTTTATCCGTTGCAGTTCCGTTACCACATTCCCCCTGACAAAACGTACCCGTTCTGTCTCTGTCAAGTCTATACAGCCGTTCGTCACGACCAAGGTCTCCTTTGCCTCAAGCGGCCAGTCAAGATCATTCAGGTAAATACGCAGGTAAGTTTCCTCGTCAATCAGCACGTAGGCACAGGCGTCCACTGCCGCATTGAAACACTTGTCCGCTATGACCGGACAGCCGTCGATGGATTGGTACACGTGCAAGGTAATCTGTTTCATAACAATGTGTTTTTAAGGATTATGCCCGCCTCGCACCAAAAAGAACAGCGTGAACTCACACTATTCCGGAATAGAGGTACTGGCATACCTAAAAGACAGAATAGGCAAACTCACGCCGTATAAGCATACAGCATGAACATTGCGCTATACATCTTGTCTTTTTTTGAAAAGTGCCAGTTTTCTATTCCAAGACGTTCAGCGAACGTACAATATGTATATCAATCCCTGCTTGCTTCCAAGCCGGGTATGAATCTTTCATGTCATGACAGCACCGTACCCCGGTAGAGTACCACCTGCCGTACTTTGTCACAAAGGTACGGGAAACTTCCCGAATAACAAAACAATAGCCCTGCCTAATCTCACGATCCGGCAAGTCCCCGTCCACTAACAGAAATCATAAAGGAAATATCACTTTTACGGAAACAAGCCTTTTTTCCTGCGCCTTTCCTCTTTCCGGACTTCCTTCTCCTTCCGTTTTGCAGCCCGTTCCTCCACAGCGGCAAACTGGTTGCGGAGGAACTCGTGCACATCTTTCACCCGATAGAAGACCTTGCCACTGATAGTGAAGTACGGCAGTATCCCAATGGCACGGTAACGTTGCAATGTGCGAATACCGACCTTCAGCAGCAGGCACAGGTCCTGGTTATCCAGTACCTCCTCTCCATCCAGCGCGTTGCTCTTCTTCAGTACTCTTTCCAACAACTTCTCCGTCCGGTCGAAACGTTCCATGATACGCTCCATCCAATTCTCAAATTTTTCGCTGTCCATATACATAGCAGTCGCCCTCCTTTTCAATAATTTCCTTTTCCCGCATGTAACGGATGTACCCCTTCGCCGTCCGTTCCTTCACGTCCAGGGTTTCCTGTATCAGTTCGCATAGCTTGATATAGCCATACTTTTTTTGCCTGACGAACGCTGCCCGTGCCATTTCAGACAGTTCCTTCTCCTTGCGCCTCTCTTTCTCCACCCTCGGTTTCTCTCCCATGTAGACAGGCATCCCGGCCTGTTTGTCCCAGCGGAACTGCATCAGTGGGATATCCAGCGGGCTTCCATCCCTGACCTTCAATGCCTTCACCACCGACACCTCCGGGTTCTCGTCCTTCTCGATGGAGAGGATAGCCGCCGACTTCCGCTGCAACTCGCTGCCCAAGTGTCCCCGCAACTTCAACCCGTTCGGGACGAAATGTACCACGGCGGTGATGCACGTGCGGTAAATTCCCGCCAGGCGGTAAATTTCGTCAACCAGCGCCACGCTCTCCGCCTCGTCGTTGGCGCAACGGATCAGGTCGGCAACTCCGTCGATGACGACCAGATGGATGCCCCCGTGCAGGTAGTGGTACTTGTCCATGCTTTGGATGATGGCGGTCAGCCGCTCGTTCCTCGACATCCCCGTCAGGCAGTACACGTGCAGGTAAGGCGGCATTTTCTCCCGACCGGCACGCCGCAGCAGCCGCCCCGTGTTCTTGTAGAGCTGTTGCTCGCTCTGTTCCGTGTCGTACAGCAGCACCGCACGCCCCTTTCGGTTCGGTTCCACCTTCACCCCAAGAAGGTCCGCGTCCTCCTCCCGTTCCATAATTGCCCCGGCGACCAACGCGGCGGTATAGTTACTCTTGCCCGTCCCTTCTCCGCCCGTGATGCAGAGTATGTTCTCTTCCGAGCCTAACGGCACGTCCCTGGCGGTCACGATAGCGACTGCCTGCTCCGGCGGGCAGTCGTAATCGATCTCACACGATTTCAGTACCGCCATCGTGTCCCCGTACAGCGTGTCGAGCAGTTTCAGGAACAGCCCCATCAAATCCTCCCGTGTGTGTCCGGCTTTAAAATAGTCCGTCACGTCTTTCTCTGATTTCGTCCCCGGCAGCGGTAGTACCAGCCGTTTAACACCGTACTCCGACAGTTGTACCCGGTGCTTCTCCGAGCATTCCAGCCCCGTCTTGTCCGTGTCGTACAGCAGTACGATGTGCTTGAAGCGATAGACGAGCTTCCGGACGGTCTTCGCCGGGATTACCGAGGTTTCCGAGTTGAAGCAGATGGCTTGGAAACCGTGAGCCGCAAGCGTCATCACGTCCTTCTCGCCACCCGTGAGGAAGAGCAGGTCGCCCTTCGAGGGCAGTTGTTCCAGACCGAAACAGTAGTTGTCGCCCGTATGACCGCCATAGACGAAACGAACGTCTTGCCTTCCCTTGTCTCGCTCCGGTACTCGGCGAGCGACACCACCCCGTAACGGTGCAGCACCTCTACCGTGATGCCCGATATGCCCCAGTAGGCGAGCTCTCTCTCTGTGAAAGACTTTTCAGCTACTTGGTAGGGACTTGGTCCAGGACGCTCGCGGGATAAATCTTTCCCTTCCGTGCCCGTGACAGTATCCCTGGGAATGCTCTCCCCGGTATTTTCTCCCTCACTTTTCTCTCGTGCACCCGTTACGGGCCGTGTCGTCCGGCAGCTTCCCTCCCGATTGTTGGTACCGGAAGGGATGGCCCCATCCAACCCCAGGCACAACTCTCGGTCAATGGTGTGCAGCACTTCCACGAAATCAGCGGCACTCCGGCAGTCCAGTCCTTTCAGTTTCGCCACAAGGAAGAAACAGTCTCCCGAATACTCACCGTTACCAAAGTCCTTCATCCTGTACATCCCGCTGTGGCGATCATAATAAACGTTACACGAGGCCCTGCCATCAGCGTACAGCGGATTCAGGAAATTTCGACCCACCCGCCATTTTACGGGCAGATAATGACGGAACACCTCCAGCCCATTACCTGTTTTTGCCAGTATTTCCTCTTTTCTTACCATATGATCTGCTTTTGCATTGGTGTAAAGGGTACGCTTCAATCATTCGGTCCACCAGCTTGTCAGGCGTTTCCCGTATCCAACGCTCATGGAACTGTTCCACGTCCGTACGACGGTAACGTATCTTCCTCCCGCAGATAGAGTAAGCGATGATACGGTTCGTGCGGTAACGCTGCAAAGTACGGGGACTGATTTCAAGTTGTTCACACACTTCCTTTCCCGTCATCCATAGCCCTGCCTTCCTCGTACCCTTCTTATCCGCTACCGGCCATTGCTCCCGCTCCTTTGTTCCGGACGCCTCCACGTATGCCGCTATCCCCTCTATCTTCTCCACGAGGGTAGCAAACGCTTTGCTTTCGATTGCTATTATTTCCATAATCTTTTAATAATTTGGTTTCCGGTTACAAAGGTCAGTCTGTTCGACCGTTTTTCTTTTCACGTTCGTAGCAAGCTGCCAAAGTTTTTTTTCTGGTACAAAAAAACCGCCGCGGAGCCTTATTCGGGCTCTCTACGGTGGCTATATACTGTATTTTCACCAAATGGCGTATCGGGAAAGGTGATTTGGCAACTTGCTATGAACCTGCCAGTCTCTTCCTTGTTTTACAAAAGGTTATCCGTCCGTTTCGTCCATTCGTTTCAACAAACGCTCCTTCATTTGATCAAGGTAAGCTGTCCGGCTGTTCTTCCGGTTACGCATGGAGATAAACGTGTGGTACACGTCTCCCAGGTCAATATGGAACATTTGTTCGAACAGCATCACGAGCTCGACAATGCTCACCCTCCCGTTATCCACGCTACCCATCGCCCAAATGCCATATATCAGTTCCACGGCAGCCGCCTTCCGGTCCGTCCAATGGTGCTCCTTTTCCTGCACGGCATACGCCCCCTCCATTGCCAGCAGCACTTTCCGGTTCAGATAACCAAGTAACATTTCCGCCGCTATCAGTCTTGCGGCCAACAAGTCATAACCGGTTGACATCACCGAATCCTCCTCCAGCATAAAACTTCCGCTTTCCGGGCTCAGCTCCTTTTTGGCACGGCGGAAATAGTAATGGTCCCGGTAAGTCGCCCCGCTCCGGTAATACTGGTAAAAGGGAAGGTATCGTTCCAGTTTCCGCTGGTATTCTTTCATAGCCTTGCGGTAATGCATCCGGGCAATCTCCGGGCAACATGAACAACCGCTCTCGATCTGGTATACCCGGTAATAATACAGCAGGCGTCCCGTCAGGGCAGGCTTGTAATACTTGAAAAAGCAGATTTCCTCTTCCACGTTGGAGAATGGGTGGTTCAGGACATAGTCCTTCAACTCACGGGATCGCTCCCTCAAAAAAGAAACCATCTCCTGACAAGTCCGTATCACTTGCTCTCCTTCCATACGGGAAGATTCAATGCCCATCTTACGTTCGACCTCCTGCATCAAGTTGTTAAAGTACGTTTCTATCATGTTATTCCTTAATTATGGGGCACGTGAGTACCTTCACGCTACCCGATTTATTTTTATGCCTCGCTTGATTCGATCGCAGGTTTTCCTTTCGGCCCTTTACGATGAAAAAACTTTTCCTCATATCGAAAAGACCGGAGAAAAGCCATGATACGGCTTCCTCCGGTCACACCTACAAAACTGGGAAATTCCTTCCCCAATCCCCGGGACCAGACTATTCAAGGTCCCTCACGCAACGCACGTATCCCTTCCTGTTATTCACAAGCCTGTCATTGTCACCCGCCCACTGGGTATCCACGGTCGTGACCCATCGGAGATAACCATGGAGATACATCTGGTAGCCGGCACTGAACGATCTTGCCCCGTTCATGCTACGCTTGGAAAATCCCGTCCGAGAATGGAGAACTTCAGATTCTACTACTCCTAGAGAAGGAAGGTCATTACCGAATTCGTAAACCTCCTTTTTCTCAGGGTTATGCCAGTCGAACAGGCTCCCGCACATGATGATCAATTCCACCTCGTTGGGCACCCGCCAGGTTCCCAGGTCGCTCTTGTCCGCCTCCTGGTAATAATAGGCGCACGGGCTGTTTCCCTGTTCGATGTCCGCCATCAGCGTGCTCCAATCCTGTAAGTAATACTCGCTCTTCCTGTCAGGATTATTCAAATCCTTGGGCTTATCTATCTTATTGGCGATATACTTGGCCACCTCAAACCCGTTCTTGTAAATGGTGTTGCTCTGGGAGTCCTCATCATGCGCGGGCAACTCGTAAATGGCTCTTACTCCACGCGTCATGCTGTATGGCAGGTTATCTGCCCTAAAGACCAGATATTCCTCTTTCGTCCTGTTATTGACAAGAGACGTGTTCAGTTCCTTGCCCAGCTCCTCGATATGATAGCTTTCTTCCCCAGACTCCAGCATCCCCAGATCCCTGATCAACCTCACTTCCGAGTAGGGGGTGCGGTCCCCGGGTGAGTTCCCTCCCTTGTAATAATCAAAGTTTGCGATGGGAGTCACGCTGCGGGACTCCAAGATACAAATATAGGGGTTGGAAGAGTATAAAGAAAGGTTTGTACTTGCCATAAAGGCTCTTGACATATAAAATGCTGTGGCGTTGTCCGAGGGGGCGTGCCCGTGCAGCCTGGAATGTAACGGCAACGCCCGTTCCCCCACGATAAGCATACCGCTCTCGCTCACCGAAGGAATATACCACTTCATCTCGGCGGCCTGCATCCGGCCATCACGGTTATCATCCCGGTTCCGTAAAAACGGGGTGAAACAGGCATATTCGGCGTGGTAATTCTTGGCTGCCAAATTATAATGGTCTCTGCTGAGAGTCAGCTTCGCGTTGTCCACCTTCGTCATGACCTGCCATAACTGGTCTTGTTTACTTCTTCTCATCGGGTCAATCATGACCTCTTGACTGAAGTCGCCCGACCTTGCCATCACCTTCCAGGTATTCGACCAGCCGTTGGATGTATATTTATTATAAAAAGCATCCGGTTCTCCCGGAGCCTTCACCATAAAGTCCAGGTCCGGTGTCTCGTTCACGTTTTCCACTCCCCAGACACGCATGCCTTCGGGTCCCTCCGTAAACACCGTCTTGATGGACATCTGACGGATGGAAACGACAGCCTGGTGATAACGTGACTGCCCGTCGGGGGAGATTTCATGCGACGTGTTCACCAGCAGGTCGAAAGTCCGATCCGGGGCGTTGGCAAAGGTTTTCCACAAGTTCTTGTCCTCGGGGGCGCCATCCTGCATGGGGTTCCGCTCGTAGAAATACTCGTTGGCGTAAACCGTCACCTTGCAAAGCCCCGTGGAGGCATTAAATACATAATCGGGCTCTTTGACAAGTCGGTAAAGAAACTGTTCCAGCGAAAGCAGATGCGCCCCCGTGTTGGAGTAATATTCCATGGTTTCGTTTCCATTGTCAGACAGGGTGCTCGGGTGGATGAAGAACGCGAGCCAACCAGTGTCTGCCTTCTTCTCCCCTGAAGGAACGTATCCGTTATCCTCCAGCTGTTCCAGCTCCGCCCTCGTGTAAGAGACTATCTTGTCACAGAACGGGGTGCGTATAGCAAAGGAGATCATCGCGTCGTCCTTCAAACTGCCATCCGGACTGAAGATGGCAAGCTCGTCCTTGTTGAAACGCATCAGGCCCTGTTCATAATGGCAGTCAAAACTGAAGGAGCGGTGAGCGTCATATACAAGGCCTTCCACCCCGGGAGCGGGCTCCTCTTCCCGGTCCTTGTCGGACATCGCCTCCACTACCAGGTCGTTCATCCCCTTGATCGTCACGTTATAGGTATAGTGCACGTTACGTTCTATATCATAATCGTTGACCGGATCATTCTCCGCCGTGTATCCCAGATAAACGCGGTAGGTCACCCTCCCGAAACGCTCCGTTGAGACTTCACCGGTTGTCATATCCTGGCGTAACTCACCCGTGAACTCGATGTAGGGAGCCAGATCCGGAGCGTATTCTGTAGCTCCGTTCTGCACGTTCGGCTTCTCCGTAGCATCGGGAACGGGAGACTTCACTTGTTTCTGCCGCAGGTCATACCCCTTCCTCTCCGCATTGTAACCGGGAGAGGCGGGAGTTATCATTTTTTTTGCCAATTTCCGGTTCTCCGGAAGGTAAAACGTAGTAGTAGTAGTAGTAGTAGCGTCGCCCTCGAACTGGAATAATTCGGACAACCAGTACGAATCCATCTCCATCCCGCCGGCATCCCAGGGAGCCCCGGCGTCACTGCCCTTGACATGCTCGGTGACAAAGGTCGAAGCCGGCACGTTACCGACTCTCCATGTCCCGGGCACGAACGTGAGCCCCTCCCCGGTTTTCAGGTTGACCGTGATTTTCGCCTCCGCACGTTTCAGGGAGACCTCGAGGCGCCTGGTGTCGGGACTGATCTCCTCCGTCTTGGTAACTGACATCAGCAGGTTCCCGTTCGGTCGGAACAGGGTACGGGCGGTCATCTCCGCCTTGACCCTCTGAATGTCCGAAAGGGACGACACGCCAGCCAGGATCCCGGGCTCTACCTGAAACAGCCCGTCACCATCCGATTTATAGTTCGCCAGCAGGACCAGCGTCTTCTCTCCCGAGGTAATGGGGATGTTTTTCAGCAATCCCATGCTCGTGGGTGCATCCGTGTCCTTCTCGCCGGTTGCCGTTTCCAAGGCAGCAGCGGCCTGATAAAGCTCCGCACGGGGATACTCCCGGGAGAACTCCACGCCGCCGCGGGAATCGAAAACCCACAGGTAAAGGTTGTATATCTTTCTCTCCTCGCCTTCCGGCAGGCCCGAACGTGTCTTGGCCCTGTTGGCTGCCGTACCCACGCTGATGTCTACCGTCGTGGGCACGCCTTCCGGGACACCGCTGCCCCGAAGCAGCTCCTCGTCCGTACAGCAGGTAAGAACGGGCAGTAACAAAAGAATGAAACAAGTTATTTTCAGCCTATATGCTTTCATATATAATAAAAATTTATAATGACAAAATCGTGAACATCACTGAAAAGGAGGGAACTCCACATCCTTCCGCTCCCAGGATTCGACCCGGTAGATAATCTCTCTGTCCGCGGCTTCCGGCAAGACCATGAATACCTTATAATCCCGGTTCGGGTAAATGGGGCCGGAATACACCCCGGGAGAACTTTCCTCGCCAATGTCAAGCAAAAAGGTCCTTGTCCTGGTCTGTGAGATGTTTCCTCCTGTATAATACTCCACTGTCAGCTGTATCTTCGGGTGAGGGTGTCCTTCCTGCCAGGAATTGGCTTCCGGAATATACGGGGCCAGGTACTGGGGAAGGAAGAACTGCTCGTATTTTTGGGCGTCCATTTCCGTATAGTCAATCCCTCCGCTGGCATTGAGGGGGGCCTCGTAGATGGTCAGTTGCGCTTCATTTTTTATTCCATAGGAATACGTGCCCGTATGCTCCGTGTTCTTTCCCGTTCCCGGGGTGGATCCTGCAAGCTGGCCGCCGTCCGAGTCATTCTCCCTGAAAGAAGGAGACATCAGTACCGGAAAGTTCAAAAAGGCAATCCTTTTATAATTATAAATGATCTGCTCAAAGGGGGCAATGCTTGCGATGTATATTCTGACACGGGAGAAATCACGGAACAGCGGGATTGTGATATCCTGCACCTGCTCCCCGGAAGCGGGCTGGACGGCCGTGGACAGCTTTCCCGAAAGCATGCCCATATGCAACCTGTTGGATATTCCGGGAGCGTCATCCCAAGAGATATTGGAAGTTGTTGTCCAATCTATAATCTTCTCATCCGACGGGGAAGGAGTCACACCATCGTACGGGTTGTCCACCGGAATGCCGAGACTGCCGTCATCCTGCTCCCTGATGATGGCAGGGAATGCGGCTTCGACAATATCCTCCCTGTCCACCTCCTCCATGCCTTCCCCGAGGAAGTCCCATGGAACCGCGTTCTGCAGGATTCCTCCGGGCGTATAATAGGGCAGGTCCTTTCCTGTCTGGTTGGGGGCATAGAAAGCATAGAATTCACTCTCGCCTTTGGGGATGCGTATCTTGGTTTGATATTCCCCCTCCGCGTTGTCCGAACTGAAAGGAAGCAGGCGACTGTACACATACCGGTTCTGCTCCTTGTTGAAAACCATAAGTGCTATTCTGGGCTGTGCGGGGGCTTGGGGAAACAGTGTGCCGGTTTTATACCAGTTGGCCGGATCGGAGGAATAAAGGTCCAGCATCTCACTTCCCCCGGCTGTTACGCCACGGGTTGACAGGTTCAGCCTGACGGTCACGTCATCCTCTCCGGAAAGCCGTTCCGGGATATCTTCTTCGTTCCGGCATCCTGTCAGGGCAAGGAAAAAGAGCGGCAACACCGTCATCACAAAGTTCCTCAAGGCCCTTACCGTGCGAGTATATTTAGTATCTTTCAGCATAATATTCATCAATCGGTTATGGGAACCACGTCAACGGCTTCCCAGGGTTTTACACTTACTGTCAGAGAACGGGGATTCTGGCGGAAGAACAGTGGAAGCACCGCTTCCTGCCGCCCCGTTATCCGTATCTGGTCGGGATACAGAGCGATATATTCCGCGACATCTACCGTGCAGAGAACCTTATCTCCCTGCATAAGACGGATCGTCAGCGGGTCCCCGTCCTTGAAGCGCAGGGTATTGAAATCAAGCACGAAACGGTCGTTTTTTCCTCCCGTGTAAAACGGAAGGTCGAAGGATGTTTCTCCGGAACGCTGCCCGGAAAAGGAGAAACGGGCTGAGAGCGTTTCCATCGTCAGGCGGAAGCCCGTCCCCTTGTTCTGTTCGTACCAGGTCCCGGCGTTCTCATCGTCGTCGGGAAGGACTACCGCATGGATTTTCACGTGCTGGGAATAAAGTCTTACCACGTCACGGGAGTCGTTCATGACCTTCGACGTGATGGTGGTTTCCCCAAGGTATAGCCTGTCAAACGTGCCGGCCGCCGATCCGTCCTTTTCCGCCAGTTCGGGCCGGGAAACCGACGCTTCACCGTAAGCACCATCCCCGATAACCGTCTCGTTCAACGCGTTGCCCACGGCCACTACTTTATAATCACCTTCCGGGAGCCTGACCTCCAGCGGTGAAAGCAGCTGTTCTCCCTCCAGGTGGTGTTTCTCCACCAAGGCCCCGTTCCCGACGTCAAAGATGAAGACGTCAATGTCATCCACGTATTCCTGCAGATGTTCCCGGTTGTCATCGGCCAGGTAGGAGAAGACGATCGTGTTGCCAAGGCAGCCGCTCAGGTCGTCATACACCCGGTCACATGCGGTCACGAGGTATAAAGCGGCCAACAGGCCCAGCCAGGTCGGTATGTTTCTTATGTTCATACTTTACACTAATTATTATAAATCAATACTGTAATTTTCCCGAAAGAGAGGACACGTTTCCCTCCCGCGGGTAATAAAAAAGGGAGGGGACAAACTTTCCCCTCCCCGAGAGTGCGGGGCGGATTCCGTTACCGGCCTGTCAGGGCCGATACGGGAAAAGCGCTCCGGCAAGCGGCTATTACTCTCTATCTGTATCAGTCAAGGATGGGGAATACGTTCACAGCGGTCCAAGGCTGCACCTCGACACGGACGATGACGTTCACGTTCTCGTCCTCCAAATCCCCCTGTCCGCCCGGTTCGGGAGTCACACCTTCAGGAATGCTCGGGTCAACATCCACGAGGATACCCTGGCCCCCGTTCAGCGCAGCGAGATCCAGATTGATCAGGTAACCGCCCTTGCCGGCTTCCAGATCCGTCGTGCCTGCAGTTTCACCTTCTGCCTTCGCGTAACCGGATATAACGACAAAACGTCTGTCGGCGGATACGCCGTCGTCACCTGTCTTGAAAACGAAAGCAAGTTTTGGAGCGTTGTTTTCCTTACCGTAACCCGTAATGCCGTTCACGAAGAAGTTAAACGCTGCGGCCTTTGCCCCCTGTGCGAAATCGAAACCCGCTGCATTGAAATAGGAGGCCACTTCCGACAAGTCCGTGTTACCCTCGGGTTTGAACGTGCCGTCTTCGAATTTATAGCGGTCTCCGGCGTAGGTCTTGGCCCAAAACCAGTTTGCCTCTTCTTCCACTGTAAGTTGAGGAACAGAGAGCGTTCTGCTGAAACGGTTCATCAGGATACCTTGGTTTGCAGTGGTCACTTCGACAACCTGCAGCCATTGACTCAGGCTGGCCTGTTGGGCAATGTCGGACTTGCCGTCCCATGTCTGGCCGTTGAAGCCTGCGGCATCAGCCTTGAAAGCGGCCCACGCTTCGGCACTGCTCTTTCCCTTATTTTCATCCTTGGCCAGCCAAGTCGTGCACCATTGTTCAGCCTCGGTCTTTTTCCCGTCTTTCCAGATAACCTTGACAAACTTGGTACCGGTCACCTGGAAGCGGTTCATGCTGGCGGTCAAGGTGAGCTCGGCCTTCTTCACGGTACGTTTGTCTTCCTGAGGATTGACGCCATAAGGCTCGGCGCCAACAGTGGTAAGTGTTTCAGAACCGGCATAAATCACTTCATTAATTTGGGCTTTCAGCTGTTGTTTGCTGATTTCAGCAACAGTCTTTCCCTCACCGTCAACCAACGCTCCCTGAGGGTTAGCGATAACAAGTGCCTTTGTCACGCCATTGTCCACGTCAAGGAATTTATAACCTCCCGTCGTTGCCTCTGCACCCACGGCAGTAGCCGAAGTCAGCTTGGTAAAATCATCAGTATCTTTTGTAAATTCCTTCGACAGGACAATGTCTTCCCCAGCCACCAAGTACACATGCAGTTTTTCAACCGATGCCGCATCCTGGTCGTTGGCGGTGTTCTGCAATTCGCCCATGGCGGCACGTGTGCCCGGACCGGGTAATGCCACTGACATCACCACATCAACCGGTTGGTTGCCACTCTCCGGCGCTACCGGATTCTCTTCGTTGTTACATGCAGCGAACAACGCCAACGAGGCCACTGCAAAATACTTCATTACTTTCATAATCGCATTTAATTTTAATTAATACTAATTTTAAGTTATGACTAAAATCGTCCTTTCATTTTTGTATTGAACCAGACAGACGTTTTGCATGGATATTGCCCTTTTCAAGGGCTTCCTT
>OHQF01001385.1_pt1 | contig 12310 bp, 7 predicted proteins | sample 1578001 | NCBI WGS metagenome assembly OHQF01 (sample SAMEA3879538, study PRJEB24766) | human gut metagenome | biome: human-associated habitat; feature: feces | place: USA | collected 1985/1987 | reverse complement strand
ATATGAATGTGAAAAAAAAACTATATTTGCAGCCTTGTATGCGGCAAAATGGACTTGTATACGGCAGAATTTAACTGAAAATTAAATTAAAAAAGTAATCATCATAAATTAAAAGTAAAATGCAAAACAAAGGATTTGTAAAGGTTTTTGCGGTATTACTCACACTGGTATGTGTGTTCTATCTCTCCTTCTCCTTCGTAACACGCCATTATACCAACAAGGCGAAAGAAATTGCGAACGGCGACCCGAAAGTGGAACAAGACTACCTCGACTCTCTCTCCAATGAGAAAGTGTGGTTGGGTAACTGGACGCTGAAACAATGTCGTGAGATGGAGATTAGTTTAGGTTTGGACCTAAAAGGTGGTATGAACGTTATCCTTGAAGTTTCTGTACCTGATGTTATCAAAGCATTGGCTGACAACAAGCCGGATGAAGCTTTCAACAATGCATTGGCAGAAGCTGCAAAACAGGCTGTAAACAGTCAGGATGATATCATCACGCTATTTGTCAGAGAATACCACAAAGCTGCTCCTAACGCAAAACTTTCCGAACTCTTCGCAACACAACAGTTGAAAGATAAAGTTAACCAGAAATCATCAGATGCCGAAGTAGAAAAAGTATTGAGAGCAGAAGTAAAAGCTGCTGTTGAAAACTCATATAACGTACTTCGTACACGTATCGACCGTTTCGGTGTTGTTCAGCCGAATATCCAGAGCCTGGAAGACAAAATGGGTCGTATCATGGTGGAATTGCCGGGTATCAAAGAGCCGGAACGTGTGAGAAAACTTCTCCAAGGTTCTGCTAACCTGGAATTCTGGGAAACTTATACAGCTAAAGAAGTTCTTCCTGCTATGCAATCTGCTGATGCTAAATTGCGCGCTGTATTAGCGCAGGAGACAGGTGCAGACTCTACCGCTGTAGATTCCACCAAAGAAGCTCCGCTTGCAGAAGCTACTCCGGCCAAGAAAAGCGTAAGTGCTGCCGACAGTCTTGCTGCTGCCCTGAAAGGAGATGCTACAACTACTGAAGATAATTCAACAGCTAACCTGGCAGAAATTAAAAAGCAATACCCTCTGTTGGCTATCCTGCAGTTGAACTCTAGCGGACAAGGTCCTGTGATCGGTTACGCTAACTACAAAGACACTGCTGATATCAACAAATATCTGGCTATGCCGGAAGTTAAAGCAGAACTCCCGAAAGACCTTCGTTTGAAATGGGGTGTTTCTCCTTCTGAATTTGACAAGAAAGGACAGACGTTCGAATTATATGCTATCAAGTCTACCGAACGCAACGGTAAAGCTCCGTTGGAAGGTGATGTAGTAACAGACGCGAAAGATGAATTCGACCAATACAGCAAACCGGCTGTCAGCATGACAATGAACTCTGACGGTGCACGTCGTTGGGCACAGCTGACCAAACAGAACATCGGTCGTTCTATCGCTATCGTTCTTGACAACTATGTATATTCTGCACCAAACGTAAACTCTGAAATCACAGGTGGACGTTCACAGATTACAGGTCATTTCACTCCTGAACAGGCAAAGGACTTAGCAAACGTATTGAAATCAGGTAAGATGCCGGCTCCGGCTCACATCGTACAGGAAGATATCGTTGGTCCGTCATTGGGTCAGGAATCTATCAATGCAGGTGTATTCTCATTCGTAGTGGCTCTGATTCTGTTGATGATCTATATGTGTATGATGTACGGCTTCATACCGGGTATGATTGCCAACTGCGCATTGTTCCTGAACTTCTTCTTCACGCTGGGTATCCTTTCATCCTTCCAGGCGGCACTGACCATGTCCGGTATTGCCGGTATGGTGTTGTCACTCGGTATGGCGGTGGATGCGAACGTACTTATCTACGAACGTACTAAAGAAGAACTTCGTGCCGGTAAAGGTGTGAAGAAAGCACTTGCTGACGGTTATTCCAACGCATTCTCCGCTATCTTCGACTCGAACCTGACATCCATCATCACAGGTGTCATTCTGTTTAACTTCGGTACCGGTCCGATCCGTGGTTTTGCTACGACATTGATTATCGGTATTCTAGTATCCTTCTTCACCGCTGTGTTCATGACCCGTATAGTTTACGAACACTTCATGAACAAGGACAAACTATTGAACCTTACATTCACAACCCCTGTTTCAAGAAACTTGATGACCAACACACGTTTTGATTTTATGGGAACAAACAAAAAATCCCTTATCATCACTGTAGCCATCATCCTCGTTTGTATCGGTTCATTTGCCATGCGCGGTTTAAGCCAGAGTATCGACTTTACCGGTGGACGTAACTTCAAGGTACAGTTCGAGAATCCGGTAGAACCCGAACAGATTCGTGAATTGATCTCCAGCAAGTTCGGTGATGCTAACGTTAGTGTTATCGCTATCGGTACAGATAAGAAAACTGTACGTATCAGCACCAACTACCGTATTGAAGATGCAGGAAACGATGTTGACTCTCAAATCGAAGCATATTTATATGAGACTTTGAAACCTGTGCTGACTCAAAACATCACTCTAGCTACCTTTATCGACCGTGACAATCACACTGGTGGTAGTATTGTAAGTTCTCAAAAAGTGGGTCCGAGTATCGCAGACGATATCAAAACAGGTGCCATCTATTCCGTAGTACTGGCTTTGATCGCTATCGGTCTGTATATCTTAATCCGTTTCCGTAACATCGCATATAGTATTGGCTCTATCGTAGCTCTATCATGCGATACCATCATGATTATCGGTGCTTACTCATTGTTATGGGGTATCGTTCCATTCTCACTGGAAATTGACCAAACGTTTATCGGTGCTATCCTGACAGCTATCGGTTACTCTATCAATGACAAGGTGGTAATCTTCGACCGTGTACGTGAGTTCTTCGGCCTGTATCCGAAACGTGACAAACGTCAGTTGTTCAATGATTCATTGAATACTACACTTGCACGTACTATCAATACATCATTAAGTACATTGATCGTATTGCTGTGTATCTTCATCCTTGGCGGTGATTCAATCCGCAGCTTTGCATTCGCAATGATCTTGGGTGTTGTTATCGGTACATTGTCATCACTGTTCATTGCATCTCCGATTGCATACAACATGATGAAGAACAAAAAAGTCGTACCAGTAACTACGGAAGAATAATAAATTCCAAAAATAGAAAAAGCCTCTTCCGAACATTCGGTAGAGGCTTTTTCTATTGATTATTAAAACAAATAGAAGCTATAAGACGTTCATCTTAAAAGAAGCCATTGTTAAACTCAAAACCAGATACGATATGAAAGCAAAACAAAACAACTTCTCACAGATTCTTCGTAGTAGCCCCGAGGGGAATCGAACCCCTATCTAAAGTTTAGGAAACTTCTATTCTATCCGTTGAACTACAAGGCCGCTTCAAATTTGCTTGCAAAGATAACGGTTTCTGTCGATTTAACAAGAATAAAAATACAGGTTCCTTTCAGATATTTCAAATATTTGGCGTCAATAGGACAATAAAGTTCGATTTATTTTGATAATTCGATTAACTTTCCGACCTTTGCGCTCACAAATTGAAAGTAAAATCAGTTTTTAAATTAAATATAGTAATTAAAGTTATGGCAGACGAAATGATGGTTAAAGAATTGGAGGAAGTAGTAGTACGTTTCTCCGGCGACTCCGGCGACGGTATGCAGCTGGCCGGCAACATCTTCTCGAACGTGTCGGCTACGGTAGGAAATGACATCTGTACATTCCCTGACTATCCGGCAGACATCCGCGCCCCGCAAGGTTCACTGACCGGTGTTTCCGGTTTTCAGGTCCACATCGGTGCCGGACAGGTTTACACTCCCGGAGACCGTTGCCACGTGTTGGTGGCTATGAATCCTTCCGCACTGAAAACACAAATCAAATTCTGTAAACCGCAAGGACTTATCATTACCGACTCCGACTCATTCGAAGCCAGAGATTTGGAAAAGGCACAATTCAAGACCGACAATCCTTTTGAAGAATTAGGCATAAAACAGGAAGTACTTGAAGTTCCCATCTCTTCCATGTGCAAAGAGAGCCTGAAAGACTCCGGACTAGACAATAAATCAGCACTCCGTTGTAAGAACATGTTCGCACTCGGACTGGTTTGCTGGCTGTTCAACCGTAACCTTGCCGCTGCTGAAAAAATGCTGCGTGAGAAATTCGCCAAGAAGCCCGAAATTGCAGAAGCTAATATTAAGGTATTAAACGATGGTTTCAACTATGGTGCCAACACACATGCTTCTGTCTCTACTTATAAGATTGAAAGTAAAGCTCCGAAATCAAAAGGACTTTATACAGATATCAACGGAAATAAAGCAACTGCTTATGGCTTGATTGCTGCTGCCGAGAAAGCAGGTCTGGAACTCTACTTGGGTTCTTATCCTATCACTCCGGCCACTGATATTCTGCACGAATTAGCTAAACATAAATCACTGGGAGTAAAAACCGTACAGTGCGAAGATGAAATCGCGGGTTGTGCTTCTGCCGTTGGTGCCGCTTTTGCCGGTGCTTTGGCTGTAACGACTACTTCCGGACCCGGTGTTTGTTTGAAGAGTGAGGCCATGAACCTTGCTGTAATTGGCGAACTTCCATTAGTGATTGTAAATGTGCAACGTGGCGGTCCGTCAACAGGTTTGCCTACTAAATCAGAACAGACAGACTTATTGCAAGCTCTTTACGGACGTAATGGTGAAAGCCCGATGCCGGTGATTGCCGCAACTTCACCAACGAACTGTTTTGATGCCGCATACATGGCATGTAAGATTGCTCTGGAACACATGACTCCGGTTGTATTACTGACGGATGCTTTCGTAGCCAACGGCTCGGCAGCTTGGAAACTTCCTAACTTAAATGAATATCCTGCCATCAATCCTCCATACGTGACTCCGGACATGGCTGGTAACTGGACTCCATACCAACGCAATGAAGAAACCGGTGCACGTTACTGGGCAATTCCGGGAACTGAAGGATTCATGCACCGCATCGGTGGTCTTGAAAAGAGCAATGAAACAGGTGCGATCTCTACCGAACCAGAAAACCATAATAAGATGGTTCATCTCCGCCAAACTAAAGTAGATAAAATTGCAGACTATATCCCCGAACTCGAAGTACTGGGTGATGAAGATGCAGATTTACTGATTGTTGGCTGGGGCGGCACGTATGGGCATCTCCGTCTGGCTATGGACTTTATGCGCGATCATGGAAAGAAAATGGCTTTCGCACACTTCCAATACATCAACCCGTTGCCGAAGAATACAGCCGATGTATTGCGTAAATACAAGAAGATCGTAGTAGCTGAACAGAATTTGGGACAATTCGCAGGTTATTTACGGATGAAGATACCCGGATTGAACATCAGCCAGTTCAACCAAGTGAAAGGACAGCCTTTCGTTACGAGAGAATTGATAGATGCATTCACTAAATTATTGGAGGAATAAAAGATGAGCGATAAAGTATATACCGTACAAGATTATAAATCAGGCCAACCTCGCTGGTGTCCGGGATGCGGTGACCACGCTTTCCTGAACTCACTGCACAAAGCTATGGCCGAACTGGGAGTAGCTCCGCACAATATTGCCGTCATTTCCGGTATCGGTTGTTCTTCCCGCCTGCCTTACTACGTAAATACGTATGGGTTCCACACTATTCACGGACGTGCCGCTGCTGTTGCAACAGGAGCAAAAGTAGCCAATCCAAATTTGACTATCTGGCAGATTTCCGGTGACGGTGACGGTTTGGCAATCGGTGGTAATCACTTCATCCATGCCGTTCGCCGCAACATTGACTTGAACATGATTCTGTTGAACAACCGTATCTATGGTTTGACAAAGGGACAATATTCACCGACTTCAGAACGCGGATTCGTCAGCAAATCATCTCCTTACGGAACAGTGGAAGACCCGTTCCATCCGGCAGAGCTGGCTTTCGGTGCCCGCGGACGTTTCTTCGCACGTTGTATTGCAGTAGATGGTGCCGCTTCCGTAGAAGTGTTGAAAGCAGCAGCTAATCACAAAGGTGCTTCTGTTGTAGAAGTTCTGCAAAACTGCGTGATCTTCAACGACGGAACTCACGCCAGTGTTGCTACCAAAGAAGGACGCGCTAAGAACGCTATCTACCTGGAACATGGCAAACCGATGTTATTTGGTGAAAATAAGGAATTCGGATTGATGCAGGAAGGCTTCGGGCTGAAAGTAGTGAAACTTGGTGAGAACGGTGTCACAGAAAAAGATATCCTTATCCACGACGCACACTGCCAGGACAATACGCTTCAATTGAAACTGGCTTTGATGGAAGGTCCTGACTTCCCGATTGCACTCGGTGTAATCCGTGATGTAGATGCTCCAACTTACAATGATGCTGTCGCTGAACAAATCGAAGAAATCAAAGGCAAGAAGAAATATCATAATTTTCAGGAGCTGCTAATGACTAATGATACTTGGGAAGTGAAGTAATTCACTGCTCATCAATAATATAAGAGCTGGAGGAAGGATAAAACATCCCTTTCTCCAGCTTTCATTATAAATACACCTCAAGTTTGTTTAAAGGTCATCTTCAGTCATCCCACAGCATACTGGGCGTCACCCCACAAGCCGTGGTTTGTTTCATGCCATGAAACCATTTGTTTCACTACATGAAACGAAATGTTTCAAACAGGGAAACTATTAGTTTCAAAGGTTGAAACAAAGTGTTTCCCTATAAGAAAGCATACTTTTGTTAAAATCTAGTGTATAACCACCTTCTATACAAAGGTTACGACATTAAGGTTGGCTATTACGGAGATAAGGAAATTGATTTTATCGGAGAGAAGAATGGAGAAAAACTATATATACAGGTCGCTTTAAAAATAGATGGCGACACAGCAGAAAGAGAATTTGGAAACTTACTAAAGATACAGGACAACTATCCCAAAATAGTGTTAACAGAAGATACATTCAGCGGAAACAGCTACGAGGGTATACGCCATTGTCCTATACGCCAGTTCTTAATGGAGTAAACCATACAATATACGAAAAATAAATGCAGTACACCATCGGGTTGCCACGAGCAATCAAATCGCCTTTGGTGTGCTGCATTTACATTTGAATCAAGTCATCTATAATACCATGGATTCTGCTGCAAGACGGGCGGCAATGTCCATTGTTAGTTAGTAATAGACAGATCGGTTACCTTATACGGATGCTTTACTGCTGCATGGGCAGCTTTCTGAGCAACAGCTTTTCGTGCCTCATCCAGCCCTTCCGGGGTATAAGGATTCCCGATTACATTGTGTTTGAAGATGCGTTCGAACCAGGTACAAGCAGCGGTATAACGTCCAATCTTCACATCCAGATGATAGCCGTCCCGATTCAGATGGTCGCCGATGAAAGAGGTACGCGCATTTTGTATGGCAGTGCCCGAAGGGATGACAATCTTTATCTTATTCACCTTAGCCGCTTTCTTCACAGCATCGGCAATTGCCTGATACATGATCAGTTGATTGCAGTTGTAGTTTTTAAATCCACTATGCTTGGAAGTAGATGCATACGCCCAGGTTTGGTGCAGCATCAGCTTTGTTTTCTTTGGAAGGCGTGCTTTTACATATTCTATGAGCTCGGGAAGAGAAGCTTCATACGTCTCATACATTCCCGAAAAAGGACTTGCCTGTTGCAGGCTGACGTAATCCCAGTCTTCATCTGCAAGCACCGTTTCCAAAGACATCTTACCCTTTTCCCGTTTTTTTCCATCTGTACCGATTTTCCGGTAGGCATAGGCAGGAGCATTGTCACGGGCATTTTTCACATGACGTTCCAGGGAACAGCCGCCAATAAACATATTGCCGATTATGGTTGAAATGCCTTCGGCTTCGGCAAGTTCATGCAGATATTGCTCCACGGCATCTTGGGAGAAGCTGTTGCCGATGGCAAGTATCCTGACCGTTTTTTGCTGCGCATACACTCCTCCGGCAAGAAGGAGCAGTATGCACATACAAATCACTACAATCTTATATTGCTTCATCACATTCAAATATAACTAAACTTATCGGTTATTTCTCTTTTTCATGTAATAATCTCTCATCAGATACCACGCTTTCTTACGCATACCCTGGTCGGATATGAGCCCTTTGCGGTTCCAGCCATCCTGATTGGTGGGGTGGAAACGGAATGGGGAACGGAAGTCGAACAGAATCCAGGGAGATACGCCACGCAGGTTCGGGATATTGTCGAACATACGGATATTATCCCTATACAGACGTGCCTGGTATTCCTCACTCCAAGAGCTGACTACATTCTCATCACCGGACTGACCGTACAATGCTTCGCCGCCAAATTCCGAGATAATCAACGGTTTGTCCGTCACTACTTCCCATATAGCGTCTTTCGGTTCCACAGGCCACGGATGATACCAGCCCATATATTTATTGATAGCTACGACGTCCAGTTGGGAAGTAAAAGAATCTTCCATTACAAAACGCTGTTTTTCGCTATTGAAGTGCACAAGGTCGAAAGCGGCAACATACAGGCGGGTAGTGTCCAGTTGCTTTCCCGTTTCGAGCAGGGAAGTAAGGAATTCATTCCGTTCTTTGGAAGGCTGTGTTTCATTGGCGACACCCCAATAACCTACCGCGCAGCGGTTCTGATCACGCTTAATCATTTCAGAAAGCATCCTCTGCGCTTTCTTACGCGTATCATTGTCTGTAAAGTCAATGCCTTGCCAAATGGGAATCTCCTGCCAGAGAAGGAAGCCCATCTTTTCCGCCAGGCGTACCGTGTACTCATTCTGCGGATAATGAGCCAGGCGAATCATGTTCACGCCAAGCGCTTTCGCTTCATTCAGCAACATGGCCGCATCGGCTTCCGAGAAAGCACGTCCCATACGTTGCGGGATTTCTTCGTGAAAAGAGATACAGCACATAAATGTCGGCTTCCCGTTCAGGTAAATATCAGTTCCTTTCACGGTGATATTGCGGAAGCCGATTTGCTCTTCCACACGGTCGGCACTTGAAGATACAGTCACGCCATAGAGTTTCGGTTCTTCCGGCGACCAGCGTTGCAGCCTCTTCGCATTCAATACGGTTTCCGCCTTTCCTTCTGCGTCGGTGGTGAGCTCCGCGTTGATTTTGAGTTCGGGGATGGCAACTGTTACTTTCTCACCAGCCTTTTTATCAGAAAGACGCACGCGGGCGATGATGCGGTCTGGAGTGTTTTTATCCAATTGGATGAAATAATCTTTTATAAATGTCCGGGGAGTTTTCACTAGCAATACATCTCTTGTGATGCCGCCATAGTTCCACCAGTCGAATGCCATAGCGGGAATGGCGTCTTTGGTACGGCGGTTGTTCACTTCTACCGCCAGGAAGTTGTCACCGTCTTTCAACAGGTCTGTCACTTCCACTTGGAAAGGAGTAAAACCGCCTTCGTGCTCTGCTATCTCTTTTCCGTTCAGGTAGACTTTGCAACGATAGCTGACAGCACCGAAATAAAGGAACTGGCGTTTGTCTGCCAAGCGTTTGGCATCAAAGTGACGGGCATACCATACAGTGCCTTCGTAATACTTCAATTCGGGTGATTGAGAGTTCCAGTCTCCCGGAACATTAAGACGCAACCCGCCTTCAAACGCATATTCGTAGAAATCAATATTTCCTTCCGGTTGCCGGTTCTCATAGATTTTCATCCGTTGTCCCTGGTCGTACAGGTCGATGATGGCATTCCATTTACCATTCAGCGAATGGATGTTGCGACCATATACATTCGTTATCAGCTCCTGTGCCGCAACGCTTCCGGCAAAAGCGATTAGCAACAATAGACATAGACTTAATTTCTCACCTGTTTTCATTTAAGTATGTTGTTATAATTAGTATATATAATAAGTTCAGGCATGGATTACACGGGTTTCACGGCTTTTAGAATAGAATAAATATGTAAAACAACAGTGTTAATCCGTGTAATCCGTGCCTATTTCGATTTATTTTTTAGGAAATTCATTACCCAGTTCCAGGCTGCGCTCCACTGTTCGGCATAGGCATAGTGAGCGGTCGTTTCAGCTACAAACAGTTCTTTTGGAGCATTAATCACGTTATAAGTGGAGTAAGTGGTGGTAGGCGGACAAACTCTGTCATTATATCCGAAGGTATAAAATCCCGGCACTTTAATCTGACGGGCAAAGTTGACTACATCAAAATACTGAATGGTTTTAATCTTTTCCGGTGTCCGGTTCTTCTCATCCTTAAACAGATGCGGCCAACCGCCTGCACGGCCGTGGGCATAACCCGCTATATCACACAAAGCAGGATAGAAAGAAACCAATCCCTTGACACGAGCATCCAGTCCGGCAATTACAATGGAAAGCGCACCGCCCTGGCTTCCTCCAAAGGTCGCCAGATTACCATTGAATTCGGGAAGTGTGTAAATGAATTCAATGGCTCTCACACAGCCGGTATAGACCCGCTTATAATAGTACTTGTCCCGATTATCCATATTGAACGAGTGATAATTCTTCAAAGCTCCATTATAAAGACGGTGATAGACATCCCCCTCCATATTGACCGGAATGCCGTGAATACCGATTTCCAATATGATGAAACCCTTTCCGGCACGTTCAGCTTCTCCGTTATAGGCACGGATGCCTGCGCCCGGCACTTTCAGAATCGCCGGATATTCCCCGGAAGCCTTCGGAACACAAAGGATGCCGTACATACGGGACGCATAGTCATTGTTCGCAAAGGAGACATGATATACGTTCACCTTATCCGTGCACCTTTCTGGCAGTAAAGTCATTATCGGTTCCAGTGCCCACTTTTCAGCGGCTACTTTGGTACTTTTCCAAAATTCCAGAAAGTCGACGGGCAACGGAGTGGTCGGTTGCAATTTTTCAGGAGAAAAGCCGACGGTAGCCACGCCTTCATACTCACGCCCTTGGCAAGTGACAAAAGCACGGCAACGCAGGAACCCTTCTTTTTTCATAGTCCCTGCGTTAATTTCAAGCTTTTCATTCTTCAAAGGCTGTTTGCCTGTCTGATGAGGTTTCATCATGTCTTCCGAAATCTCATAACGTACTTCCAGATTATCCTGTGGGATATTGCATTTCAATACCACTACTTTGAATTTCACTTTTTCTCCCGGTTTATACAGCCAATTGGTGTGGTCTGGAGTGACCTGCACTTGAACCAGTCTTTCCTGCGGCTGTCCCCATGCAACTATCTGCATGGAGACAAATGCTATCAGGAGAAGAAGAAAACGTACACTTTTTACCATAGTTCCCTATTTTATTTCATTTGTCGTTGTTATATTAATATCCCATTTATCAGCTATTAATACTCATTGTCTCAAACTATTAATACCCATTGTCTCAACTATTAATACCTATCCGCTCAGCTATTAATACCTGACAACTCAACTATTAACATCCAACAGCAGAGGTATTAATGCTTCTCTCCACCTACCATACTACTCTGTAAATCAGAAGTTAACACATCACTCGTCATTAGCGTAGAATGCAGATAGCCGCCTTTTTATGGTTTTACTTCGTATTGATAGAGTGCGAAAGAGTTCTTATCATTTAGCTCGAAACTTACTCTACCCTGTGCGCCGACTTTTGCGGCAAACTTCTTGCCACTTCCCATCACAGGGATAAAATCCACTTTCTTGCCTTCAGGAAGCCAGGTGTCAATAGTCCCCCTGGCTTGCTCGTTGTCTTCACGGTAAACAACAAGATAACCTTGCGTGCCGGAGACGGTCGACTGGAATCCGGTCCACGAGCGTCCCGAGGGTTCTTCACCAATAGGCAGTATGACGCCTTGATGAAACCGGAGTTGCAAGGGTTGGTATTTCTTGAGCAGAGATGCCGTAATATAAGCCTCTTCGGGCAAGTTCGAAGCCTCCATCCAAGCCAACGGCTGTGCCGCCAAGGTGATAGCAAAGAGGTAATCGAAACTGTAACGGGCGGGGGCAAAAGGATCGGCAGCGTCATACTTGTCGGCATTACGCCATTTATTAAGAAACTCTATCTGCATCTTCTCCGCCGGTACATAGCGAGACAGCATCCAGAGGTTGCGCAAGGTGCGATAAGGGTAATAGTTGCCCCAATCGGTATAGCGGTTTTCCAGGAAGATGTTGCCGTACTCGTTCATATAGTGATACCCGCCGCGACGACCGGCAGTGGCATCGAGGTTGAAAATCACTTCATAGTTGGTTTGCTCCAACACGGTATCAAACAGTCGGCGCAGATTCTGTTCGGCTGTCTTGGTAGGTATCTGCAGGCCGTCTATCTTGAAACAACAGATGCCGTACTTCTTATAAAGTCCGATAATGGCTTGCGCATCTTTTTGC
>OHQF01001372.1_pt1 | contig 12431 bp, 10 predicted proteins | sample 1578001 | NCBI WGS metagenome assembly OHQF01 (sample SAMEA3879538, study PRJEB24766) | human gut metagenome | biome: human-associated habitat; feature: feces | place: USA | collected 1985/1987 | reverse complement strand
CATAGTGTACTTTGAACTGCGATAATAAGGCTGCGGAAACTCTATTGTTTCGTATGAAATGAGAGTATTTCCATTTCTTCTGTATTACTTGTCTCCTTTCAAGGGTATAAATCCTATTTGTTCCAATTGGGCGATTTTTTGATCCGACAAGCTTCCTCTTCGATAATTCCGTCTTTGAACCGTACACCAACGCCCCAACGCCCCTTCACGACATCCAGGCCACCGCCCATTTTGGACATGAAACTGGTGCAACTGTTCCAAGTAGCTTCGCCAGATCTGCTCCACCGACCAGACAAATCCTATTCGATCTAATAGTGTTTGACGATCAGGGGAAAGTTTCCCTTGCTTGCGCATTTTCCGCTGTCTACTGCACCACTCGCCCAAATAACCTTCGGCTGATTTGGGAAAGCGCTGCTGTTTGTCAAGAAAGATTTTCAACGCTTCATAATTTTTCATCCATTCACCGTTCAAGTCCTGACTCCACACAAATCCGATCTCATCCAACACACGAATACGTTCTTTGCTCAAACGTCCTTTCTTGCGTCTTTCCCGTTGAGTATAACACCAGGTAGCCAAAGCTCCATCCTCCCGTTTGGGCCAGCGGCCTTGAGTCGCAAAGAAGACTTTCAATGATTGGAATTCCTTCATCCAGTTTGAATCCAGCAAGTTCCATTCAAAGCCGACAGACTCCAGCAGTTTGTAACGCTCCTCCGAGAGTCTTCCCCGTTTGTAAGCCATGCGCTGCGTATTGCACCACAAGCCCAGCTTCCCCTCTGTAACCGAAGGCCAGTCATTTTCTTTCTTACGGAACTCAATAAGCCTCTCATACATGATCTGCCAAGGTTCCAACTCTGTCAATATCTCCTCAATACGAAGCCGTATGTCTGATAGGAAACCTGTGGTCAGAAAAGAGGTCACCCCTTCAAATCCCTTGGGTGAAGGCTGACAGGCAAGGCGTTCCATGTGCAAGGCCATCATGTCATATACAGATTTGCCCGATAGGTTGTTCACAAAATCCAATACGACAGGCTGTTTCCCGCTTCCGGCATCCAAGCAACGGCCCAGCTGTTGCAGGGTAACAATATAGGATTCTGTCCGCCGTAGAAACAAGACGGCATCTATGCCCTCCACATGCAGTCCTTCTATCAGCATATTGACAGAGAACAATACATGCAATTTCCCAGATTCTTTTTGGAAAGCCTTTAGTATTTGATTATTAGTCCGTTCGCTTTGAGTGTGATGGATCTCAAATGGTATGATTACCCGTCCGGCTTGTGTCAGCCAGCCACACACCTCAGGAACCATCTGTTTCAGGTCGGTAAGATCACGGCAAAAAACCAGCAGTTTACATACATCTTTGGGCAAGAACTTTCGGATTACCTCAGGAGCTCCTAACGCCCCTTTAAAATCAACGCGAGCCACATCCAGTTTCTTTTGGACTTGTTCTTTTCGTCGAATTGAACATCCGCTTCGATCCAATCGCTTTTGTAAACGATTCAGTTCACCGTCTAATCCATAGGCACTTTGTACCAGGATTGGGACTGGTAAAATACGGTAATACCAAGCCTGAGGTAAGGTAAGTTCATAAAACAGATTTCCCTCGAAATAAAGATCCACCGTATCAATCATTCCCTCCGGGCGAATAGGAGTGGCCGATGTTCCTAATATATAGGCCTGCGGATTGGATTCAATTACCTCCTGCAAAGCAGCCCCCCATATTTCTGCACCGAAATGATGAAACTCATCAATCAAAATATGATCTGCTTTGAGTTGTTTATCATTTTTTCGATAATATATCAATGACTGAAACGTTCGATAGCAGATATAAGGAGAGGTAAAGCCTACCGCCTTTTTGATCTCCTCCAGGATTGTGACATTTGGAGCAAATACGCAAATTCGTTCTGTGGCATGTTCTGATATATAACGAGCCAGCAGATATGACTTTCCCGTCCCGGTCGCTTGCACAACGGTACCGATACGATGCTGTTCAAAGCCTTTTATAATAGCACGATAAGCTTTCTCGTTATGCGGGTAAAGTTCTACATGTCTGCCGGAATTAAGGCTTCTGAGGTAGTTGTCGTCAGAAACAGTCAAACCATGCAACTCATAAACCAACGCCTCTTTCAGAAATCCACCATGAGCTACAATCCGAAAATAAAGACTCCCTTTACCTTGGGTTAATACTGTAAACTCCTCATAATATCTCTCAACGTCCGTTCGGGTCAAGGGGCGAATATTCCAAACCTCTTTAGCAATAAAATGTACCATTCCCGGCTTGAATCCGACCCATAGGAAGCCGTCCGATTCTATTACGTGATAAGCAAGTTTTCGATAATAAACCGATAACGAAGAAACCATGTTATACAATCAATGTTTTCAAGATATCAAAAGAACAAAAAGTGATGTACAAGACGCAGTTTGTTCCAACACTTCTTGTTCTTTCTTCATTCCCATACGAAATAGCATAAGATAAATTCTTAATGGATTAACACCGGAATATTTTGATACTATCCACTGAACATTTGCATTTTTGGAATGCAATATAAATTTTGATTCTCCCATAAACTCGATTTTCATAATCAATGGAAGAATCACAAAAGCCCTTGCCTTTTATAATTCTAAATTTTGTGTAAAATATTTAATCGGATTTGATTATCTGGAAGTTCTCGCCAAACTTTGTAGCTACTTTTGCCAATTCCAATCAAACAATTCCACATCATCTTCAAGAAGATCGCTTCCGGTTTGCGTTTCTATCAGGGTCAAGTCATTTATGGCTTTTAGACCGTGGCGCATATCTTGAAGGATACAAACAGTATCTCCCTGCTTAACTGGGGTAATTTTTCCTTCTATAGCCAACAGTCCCTCTCCGTCAACAACCGTCCATACCTCTTTCCGTAGATGATGAGCTTGATATGTGAGACTTTTTCCTGCCTTTATAATCAATTGCTTCGTCAACGATTGAAAGCCATCTGAATATTGAACATTATGAATAATCTTGTATTCTCCCCAATGTCTTTCCTCATACATTGGACAACACTGTAGCCGGTCTGCGTATTTTTTTATGTTCTCGCTCTTGCTCTTTTCGGAAATTAAAATACCGTCATTCGATGCTGCAATCACCAAATCTTTGGTTCCTATACACATAATCGGAAGATCCAATTCATTAATGATATGTGTATTTTCTGCCTCTCCATCAGTGATAACATTACCGATTACATGGTCTTCCAACTCATCTGTAAGTGTATTCCAAGTCCCTAAATCTTTCCATTTGCCAGAGAAAGGAACTACTGCTACCAATTTGGCCTTTTCTGCCACCTCATAATCGAAACTGATTTTGGGGAATTCACTATATCTGTTACGGATTTCCGAAAAAGAAACAGCCCGGATATATTGCTCCACAATATTCATCATATATCCCAACTTAAAAGCAAATACGCCACCGTTCCAAAATGCATTTTCTTTTATAAGATATTCCGCTGTAGCTACATTCGGCTTTTCCGTAAACCGTTTGACCGAAAAGATTCCACCTTTCAGTTTCGATTCATCAGGCACTACATATCCATATTTAGCAGATGGATAGGTTGGAGTAATCCCCATAAGAACCAGCTCGGCTACATTGTCATCCACCGCATGCACCATCTGCTCAATAACTTTGAAATATCCAGCTTCCGTAAAAGGGTCACAAGGCATAACAACAACTACTTCTTCATCGGCACATGATTTCTCATATTTCAGATATGAAGCTGCCAAAGCAATGGCTGGAAATGTATCACGTCTTTCTGGCTCCACCACTACATCGATGTATTCACCCAGCTGATTGTAAATAACATCAGCCTGAGACAAGCTGGTAGCCACGGTTACATGACCTTTTAAATCGGATTCTCCCAATTGACGAATAACCCGTTGTACCATCGACTCTTTTTGACCATCGGGAGAATTGAGTAATTTTATAAACTGTTTGGAACGACTGTTATTTGATAGAGGCCAAAGACGTTTCCCAGAGCCTCCGGATAATAAAAGAATTTGCATAAATAATGTTTTAAATCGTTACCTTTCTGCACGCATGGGATTATGCAGGAAATCATCATAAGCCAATCGGATACCATCTTCCAATTCAGTTTGGTAAGACCACCCCAAAGCCGTTGCTTTCGATACATCCAAAAGCTTTCGGGGTGTGCCATTCGGACGTGAGGTATCCCATTTGATTTCGCCTGTAAATCCTACAACCTTAGCCACCAATTCTGTAAGATCTTTAATGGTCAATTCTTTACCGGTTCCTGCATTCACAGTTTCATTCCCTGAATAGTTGTTCATCAAGAACACGCACAGATTAGCCAAATCATCTACATATAGAAACTCCCGGAGCGGGCTGCCGTCACCCCAGCAAGTCACTTCATCCAGACCCGCCTCTTTCGCCTCATGGAAACGGCGGATCAAAGCAGGAAGTACATGACTATGTTCAGGATGATAATTATCATTGGGTCCATACAGATTTGTTGGCATCACACTAATGAAATCCGTACCATACTGCCGATTCAAAAATTCACAATATTTCAAACCCGATATTTTGGCCAAGGCATACGCTTCATTCGTTTTCTCCAATTCTGATGTTAGCAAACAAGATTCAGGCATAGGCTGAGGGGCCAAACGTGGGTAAATACATGAAGAACCTAAGAACTCCAATTTTTTACAGCCGTTCTTCCAAGCTGCGTGAATCACGTTCATCTCCAGTATCATGTTGTCATACATGAAATCAGCCAATGCAGATTGGTTGGCAATGATACCACCTACTTTGGCAGCAGCCAAAAAGACATATTCCGGTTTTTCTTCCGCAAAAAACTTTTCCACAGCTTCTTGCCGTGTCAAATCCAATTCTGCATGAGTACGAGTGGTAATATTCATATACCCTTGCCGATGTAACTCACGGACAATGGCAGAACCCACCATCCCACGGTGTCCTGCCACATATATTTTTGCGTTCTTATCCATCATTTTACAATTCCTTTCTCCAGATATTCGGCCAAGTTGGTACGCATTACGTTGGCCACATGTTCCGCAGCCACTTTTTGCATATCATGAGACACCATAATTTTCACCAACTCTTCAAAGGAGGTGGATTGCGGATTCCATCCCAATTCATTCTTAGCTTTCGTAGGATCACCCCATAGGTTGACAACATCCGTAGGACGATAGAAATCCTCACTGACAGCTACCAGTACCTTTCCGGTCTTTGCATCAATACCTTTCTCATCTATACCTTCACCTTCCCAACGCAGTTCAATGCCGGCATAGTGGAATGCCAATGTAGCAAATTCGCGAACAGTGTGCTGTACACCTGTTGCAATGACGAAATCCTGCGGTTTGTCCTGTTGAAGAATCAACCACATACATTCTACATAATCTTTAGCATATCCCCAATCACGTAGGGAATCCAGATTACCCAAATACAGACAATCCTGTTTCCCTTGTGCAATACGGGAAGCAGCCAATGTAATCTTGCGCGTTACAAAGGTTTCGCCTCTGCGTTCCGATTCATGGTTGAACAGGATACCCGAGCAGCAGAACATATTATAAGCCTCGCGGTACTCTTTTACAATCCAAAAACCATAAAGTTTAGCGATAGCATAAGGACTATAAGGATGAAACGGTGTATTTTCATTTTGAGGAACTTCTTCTACCTTGCCATAAAGTTCAGAAGTAGAAGCTTGATAAATCTTACAAGTTTTCTCCAAATGATTGGTACGAACCGCCTCTAATATACGAAGCACTCCCACCGCATCGACCTCGGCTGTATACTCAGGCGCATCAAATGACACCTGTACATGGCTTTGAGCAGCCAAGTTGTAAATCTCAGTAGGCTGTACTTTACCCACTAATTTCACTAAAGACATAGAGTCCCCCATATCCGCATAGTGCAAGTGAAAATGAGGTTTCCCTTCTAAATGAGCAATACGTTCCCGATAATCAACTGATGAACGACGGATAATACCATGAACATCATACCCTTTCTCCAATAGAAACTCCGTAAGAAACGAACCGTCTTGCCCAGTAATACCTGTGATTAATGCTGTTTTCATCTCGTCTTATTTCCTTTTGTTGTTTTTGTTAATAATATTTCATGAATCTTGTAAATATACCTTAATGATTCCAAAAAGATATTACTGTATATACCATTACGTTTAAATGCCTTTTGATGATCGGATATAATTTGTTTATGGCTGGTAAATCCACTGGTAGAAGCACCTCCTGTACGCATGGTTACAAAATCCATCGGGATATATGTTGTCCGTATTTTATGTACGAAAATAAACCGTAAAAGACATTCAAAATCGGAGGCAATCTTATAAGACAAATCAAAGCCTCCATATTTGTCATATATAATTTTACGACAATAGAAACTGGGGTGGGCAGGCATAAATCCAAGTCGCATCCAACTACGTCGGAAAGTCCTTGACGAATAATAACGTACACATCGTTTCAAATCATTATCATGTACAAAATGTATGTCGCCATACACAGCATCTATAATTTTATTATCCAGTGCTTTGGATACTTTTTCAAGGACTTTTTCGTTTGTATAAAAATCATCACTATTGAGTATCCCAACAATATCTCCAGTTGCCATTTTAAGCCCCTTGTTCATGGCATCATACAACCCTTTATCTTGCTCGCTTACATAACGTAAACGCCCGTGATATTGCGGTTCCAACTCCCGTACAATTTCCATTGTGTTATCCAAAGAGCCACCATCCACAATGATATGTTCTATATCTGGATAAGTTTGCGACAGAACGCTTTCCATTGTGTCACGCAAAGTCGCACCGCTATTCCAAGTAGCAGTGATAATACTGATTTTCATACTAAAAAGTTAGGAAAGTTATGATTCGGATATAATCCTTTTGGTTACAAAGGTGGCAGGATTGCCACGATAGACGGAATATGATGCAAGATCTTTGGATGCTACTGAACCGACAGACAATACGCTGTGCGAGGACATAGTTACGCCAGGACAAACGGTAGACTTAGCACCTACCCATGCTCCGTTTTCTATAACAATAGGTTTAACAATCAAGTCAAATGTTGGAAGTTTGTAATTATGATTTCCACATAGAAGCATTGCTCCCTGGCTTATGCAGACATTAGAACCGATGGTTACTTGAACTAAATTGTCTATCCATACATTTTCTCCAATCCAAGAGTAATCACCTATAGATAAATTCCATGGATACTTGATATTTACCGATGGCTTAATTACAACTCCTTTGCCTATATTTGCTCCAAAAATCCGTAGTAGTCTTACCTTTAGCCCCGATGATGGGTTCCAACTACAATTCAGAAAAAAGACATTGATAAAATACCAAACGACAACTTTCAATCGTCTGGCTCCAATGTGGAACCATGAATTATCATACTTGGAAAGATCTGTTTGTACCATTCTTATTATAATTGAAACATATTCAGATAACGTTTTCGGGTTTCGTCATTGCTAAGATATGCACTGATAAAAGCTATAACACAACTTCTCATCTGCAAATATTCATCACTGCCCACACGTGAAAGGTGGTCTATAACCAGTGCATATAGACTTTCATCTAACGGCAAGTCCCAGCCAATATTCTTTTTCTCCAAACCCAGCCATGGTGTTTTGTTACTAATCACAACCGGACATCCGTTCATAAAACTCTCTAAAATGGCATGACCATAGTTTTCACCGGTAGAAGGAAGATACAGAGCATGATAATGGGTGTATATTTTCTGCATGTCGTGAGGAGAAACACAACCTTTATATTCGACAGTAACATTCGTTGGCAATTCGGCTATTGCCTTTTGACATTCCTGCCAATAGATTTCTGAATTTATCTGCCCATAGATATGATACACAACTTTCTCTTTACATTTTCTCAATGCTTTTAATGCAAACAATGTGTTTTTCTCCGACGATATACGTGCAAAACTCACTAATCGGACCTCACCCTTTACCTTGACACATCCATTTGCCTGCAAGTCCATTTTACGGGGAAGATTTTCGGCTACATCCACAATGTTTTTCTTGGATATAGCGGATTGTATATATTCCTTCTCCTCTTCATTCGTGGCGTGAAAAATGACATTCCTGTAAAGATTTACAGTCTTAGCTAAAGTCAAAAAGATCTTTTTACTTACTGATTTTACAGCCAAAGCATGAGGAGACAACATACCTCTGGCACAAACAATTACTTTCTTAGGTTTTAGATTTTTCGCAAGCAACAACGGATATAGGCTATAATACCGTGAATATATACCATTGATGTACCAAACATCGCAAGCAGCTTCCTCAACAGCCTTTTTCAAGACTTTCCACGATAAACAAGACGGATTGATATACATGACCTTTGCTCCTTGCCAATCAACCCACTTATTTTCCTGAATATTTTTATAGGGTGCCGTTGCATGATAGTCGAAACTGCTTGTTATGACATAAAAATCCAATTTATCCGACAGGTGCTCCACTATATTTACATTGGATGTAATCGGACCTCCCGCCTTATATCCCGGAGCAAACCAATCAATGAAAATCAATACTTTACTCATCACTCAATTCTTTATAAACTTCGTTGTATTTTTCAGCAATTGCTTTCGGAGAAAAACGTTCTATATTCTTCAATCCCTTTGCTACCAATTCCTCCCTGTATTCGTCATGCTCTATCACTTTGACAAAGCCACTTCGAATACTATCAACGCTATATGGATTTACAAAACAAGCTGCATCATTAGCCACTTCATGCAATACAGGAATATCTCCGGCAATAATCGGTCTGCCAGCTGCATTTGCCTCCAATATCGGCACTCCAAATCCTTCATAAACGGAAGGGAAACTCACTATATCACATCTTTGATAGCATTGGACTATCTCTTCATAGCCAACATCATAAAGGTTTTCATAATCAATGGTAGAACTTTCCAATAACAACAATTGCTTCTCGCTCATTTTACCCACAATGATCAATAAGCAATCCATTCCCTTCAACGCTTCCACCACACGCTCGAGATTTTTATTAGGCTTTGTACCCATGTGAAGAATAACAGGGCGGTTATTCCTTATTTTTTTTACATACCCTATTGTCGGATTAAACGCATTGTGTATGACAAGTATCTTATTCTTTGCAAAGGGAATGATTTTTGAAAGCTCGTTTTTTGTAAATTCTGAAATCACAGTGATACGCCCTACCATCAAAGCCGGCAGCCAAAACCAAAACAATTTGACATATAAGCGTTTCAGAGGATTATTGATTTGCATTGCCGATTGCACATCGTGAATGGTCAAGACAGTGTTTCTCCCCAGCCCTAAGGCTATATAGTGAGCATCACCTGTTATATGATTAATCTTCGCTTTGTTCCGATAGGCAAAAAGAATATTCTTAAATAATACTTTAGGAGATGCCCCTTCGCAGGGTAATTGAATAGAAGTATGCAATGGCAATAGGCTCTCAATTGTTGAAAACACCATTTCAATACTGTTGACCCCTTCGCGTTTCTTTCGAAAAAAATATGTTATCATTATTCACCAAAATATATATCATCGTCTTCTTTTTCAACTATTGGTTGCAACTGCATAACCAAATGGCGCAGTAAATAAATTACAACCCCTACAAATAGTACTGATTTCACTGTCCAATTCAGAACTGACATCATGCTGATTTCAGCTTTAATCAAATTGAAACAAATAATGGGAAGGAACATAATCCATAAAAAATCTTTAATAGACAATCTATCTATGAAAGATATGAACTTAGCTATAAACACCCCCCAAATGAACATGAAAACAGTCCCTCCTAAAAGACCGAAATTTCCGTATGATTCACCTAAAATGCTTAATCCCATTGATGTCCCTCTTGACAAATGATAACCTGTCATCTCTATAAAATCTTCCCTTGACTGTGCGCCTGCACCTTTTTTATTTGGAAATAAAAATCGAGGTAAAATAGCGGAATTAAACGCATCCACATAAGTTCGCCCTCCCAAGAAATCATGATTTTGCGGAATATTGTTATATATACGGCTTATTATCCATCCTTGATTGTAGCGAGCAATAGTTGTTTCTTCTTTTTCCGACCGAACTTCATTTATATTTATGGCATTATTAACCAGTAAAGAGAAGAAAAATTCCACTTTACTTCCTGAGTAATCATTGTACCATATAGCTTGACGATAAGAAGCTTTTACTGTTTGCAATAAAAAAATTCCTACAAATGACATGATAAAAATTAATATCCTTTTCTTAAGTGGAACTTCATTAACATTAAACCATGTCATAATCATAAAAATGCCCCAAATTAGCAGTTCGTGAAACATTCCTGCCCGAATACTATTTAACAGTTGTATGCCTAATCCAAGTAACAAATACATTGTAGATTTTTCGGGTTTCACATACATTCGTATAATGAAGCCAATAAAAAAAAGATAAGAAGCTAATGTCTTAAGACCAATACATATAAGTATAGTACTCAGCCTTTCAGCAGTACTACAACATTTTATCAAATCTATCCTGCTTAGCTGCAACGAAGGTCTGAATACATAATAGCCTATCATAAATGCAATATACATAGGAACGGTGTACATCATATATTCGTTACAAGGCTGTGACATACTATACACATTATTATCTGTCATATATGAGAAAAATGGAGAAATTACCCATTGCAGTCCACCTAACAATAAAGCCAGCTCTCCTATGGGCAACCAGACTTTTTTTTGAGTAATAAAATCATATACAACAAATCCGACAGCACCAACACCCAAACTTCCGAAAATACCTCCTTGAGTGTAAGCCCAACATACGCATATAATTATAATAAGATAACCGAGTCCTTTATCTATTGTCATTCCATTCAAATTAAAAATTTATTCATACAAGTATTAGCCTTGTTGCATATCCAAAAATTGCATAAACGACTCATACACCCCTTCACTAAACCTGTCATACGACGAGTTATCAACCTCTCTGGGCGATAGCTCTACATTAGGGAATAAGCCTTGAGTAATATCCATTTCTACAATCTGCGGAGCAAATACACTCTTATCCATTTCGTGGAGAAGAGTCATTTCTTTAGGATACCACACATCCAAGCCACTTATCAAGTATTCGTAGAATTTATTGGTTTCATTATATTTAAAATTCATCGTCTTAGCTTTATAAAGTAATACCCCCACATCATATCGGTCAAACAAATCAGGTATCTCTGAATATTTGATACCCTCTTTGTGAAATTCAATATATGGGCATTGAAGCTTCTCTATGGCATCAAGCGTATTCTTATGAAAATTGAACGAATATATATCAAACAGCACCTTGCCATGTTGTTTCGCAATCCATTGGCAAAACTCCAACACGTAAGTATCCGTCAAAGACAACGAACCCACATACACACACTTCACAATCTCATTGGCATGCAGTTTACGCTTTCTGAACCAACTGGCAGGCGGATAATTGGGCAAAATATGGCAAACACACTCGGACAATTGCGGCTCAACATTCATAAAGAATTCTCTCCGGTATTGGTTGGTTTGAGAAACCCATGTTGCCACGTGATATAAATAAGAAGTTTCGAGCGAATGATTCAGCTTTGACAGCCTCATCCCCGGCCGACAGTACTCGGCAGGTGTCATGTATTCGTGATAGTGAATGCAGAGTTTTACCTTATGACCAACAAATCGCTTATAGAGATAGGCCGGAAAAGCCGAAATCGACTCATAATAAAGCACTGCGTCAGGCTTCTGTCGTATGAGCTGATATAGCGTAAATAAGCTAAAGAAGATATACTGAACCAAGACAAAAAGGGAACTTCTCTTTTTGTTCTCCTTGAATCGACGATAAATCTTTGCCTTTTTATTACCATATGCATCCAACGAATTAGACTTCTGCAATGTCGATACCCTTATCTCCACTTTTTCTCCCAACGAGTCTATCAGATTCATCACCGGGGGGAAATAATCTATTGGATAATAATGTATAACGAACAGTTTATTCATAGAATATTTTCTCTAATTTTCGGGTATATATTTGCGGACTACAGACCACCTTCATCCTTTCTTTTGCTTTTTGGTAATCATTGACAAACCTATTTGGCTGTTCAACTAATCTATTGATTTGTTGGCAGAAAGAGACCTCCCAACCTGTTTCATAGGGAATCATGTAATCTGTAATTCCAAACTGCTGTGCCAACTCCCCAATACCTCCAGTATTGAAACCGAAAAATGGTATTCCAAAATCAAGGGCTTCCATCACAATACGCCCTAAGGGTTCTACCTTATTGAAATGAAGCAATATATCTATTGACTGATATATCTGTTTCTTATCATTAACAAACCCATGGAACTTACAATTTATATTTTTATAGGTTCCAGCTTTTACAACAAAATCTTTCACTTCAGAAATATGATTATCTATTCCG
>OHQF01001369.1_pt1 | contig 12446 bp, 14 predicted proteins | sample 1578001 | NCBI WGS metagenome assembly OHQF01 (sample SAMEA3879538, study PRJEB24766) | human gut metagenome | biome: human-associated habitat; feature: feces | place: USA | collected 1985/1987 | reverse complement strand
TACAGATGACCTTTATGGTGCTCAAAATATAATTAAAACATTATTGAAAAAAGAACCACGAATTAAAACAGTTGTTCAAAATATCAACAAAAGAGACACCAATGTTATTCTAGGAGAAAAAACACGAGTTCTTTATGGAACAGGGCAGATAAAAGATCGTCTCTGCGGATTAGATTTTTTAATTTCCGCAAAATCTTTCTACCAAACAAATTCTAAATTAACAGAAACTTTATATAATACAGCGATAAACGCCCTTCAACTTACCAAAGAAGATACAGTTTTAGATGCCTATTGTGGAACAGGTACAATTGGACTAGCAATTTCTAAATATGTTAAAGAAGTTATCGGAGTTGAAATCGAGCATTCTTCAATTCTCGATGCTGAAAAAAATAAGAAGATAAACAATATTGAAAATATCAGTTTCATCGAAGATGATTGTACAGAATATTTAATGAATAACTGCGAAGAAGGAAAATATTCCGCTGTAGTTATGGATCCACCAAGAGCTGGATCAACTAAAGAATTTATAGCAGCTTTAGAAAAAATATCTCCAAGACAAATTGTCTATATATCCTGTGACCCTGTAACACTAGCTAGAGATTTAGGGTATTTCACAAATTATGAAATTAAACGTGTTATCCCTGTAGACATGTTTCCTCATACTTTCCATGTTGAGTGTATCACGTTGCTCTGTCGAAAAGACCTCAAAAACGACTGAAAAAGGCTAAAAATCGAGGGTTTTGACCGATTTGGAAAGGTCGAGACCTTTTTTCTTTGTCAAAAATCCGGTCGATTTCGGCCGAAAATCCAAAAAAAGGCCGTTTACTAGTATCCGTAAACATATCCACTGTCCGACCATTCAGTACGGCAACAAGGGAGGCGAGGAGAAGAAACTCAGGGTAGCCGCCTATTGCCGCGTCTCGACGGATTCCGCGGAGCAGCTCCTCAGCTATGAGTCCCAACTGAAATACTATCGGGGCCTCATCCAATCGAAGAAGGAATGGTCTTTCGTCAGAATCTACGCCGATGAGGCGATTTACGGGACGAAAATCGACAAGAGGAAAGACTTCCAAAGGATGGTCCAGGACGCCATCGACGGCAGGATGGACATGATCATAACCAAATCCATTTCGAGATTCGCCAGAAACACCGTCGATACGCTCAAATACGTCAGGCTTCTCAAGGAAAAGAACGTTGCCGTGTTCTTTGAGGAGGAGAACATCAACACCATGACCATGGACGGGGAACTGCTTCTCACAATCCTTTCATCCGTCGCCCAACAGGAAGTCCACAACACATCGGAGCACGTGAAAAAAGGGCTTAAGATGAAGATGTAGAGGGGCGAATTGATCGGATTCCAAGGGTGCCTTGGATACGATTACGACCCAAAGACGAAGGAAATCAGGGTCAATCCAGAAGAAGCCAAAACCATCAAATACATCTTCAAAAGGTATGTTGAGGGAGTCGGCGCCACCGTCATCGCCAGGGAACTGACCGATCTTGGTTACACGACGAAGAAAGGCGACCTCAATTGGGGGCTCAGCGCCATCATTGGGATCATCAAGAACGAGAAATACAAAGTCGACATCCTTCTGGGGAAGACGTACACGGTCGACCCGATATCGAAAAGAAGGCTGAAGAACTTCGGAGAAAGCGATAAGTTCTACATCGAAGGGCACCATGAGGCCATCATCCCCGCGGAGACCTTTGATTTGGCGAATAAAATCAGGGAGCAGAGAGCATGCCCGAGAAGGGGATGCAACCAATACAACGACAAGACCAGGGAAAGGATCACGAGAGCTTATTCCTTCTCAAGCATCCTCCAATGCGGATTCTGTGGCCAGAACCTGACGAGAAGGACGAAAGAGGGCAAGAAAGACGGACCGAAGATTTGCGTATGGCAGTGCATATCGTCCACAAAGAAAGGGAAATCGATGTGCCCACATAGCCTCGCCGTCGATGAGGCGCTCTTGCAGAAGGCCTTTTTGGAAGCCGTCAACAGGCTCGTCTGCAAAGACGGGGATAGCAACATAAAGGACTTCCTCTCTAGCGTCGAGACCGCATTGCTATCGGAATCATTCGCAACAAAGATAGCCGACACGGAGGCCAAGATAGCGGAGCTCGAGAAGAAAAAGGACAACATCCTTGAACTAAGGATGAGCGGAGTCGTCAGCCAAGAGGACTGCGAGAGCAAATACAAGATTATCAATCAGGAGCTTGATCTGAGAAGATCGGAGCTCAATGACTATAACGGCAGGCAGGATAACCAAGGCGAGGTGAAGGCGAGGCTGAAGAGCTTCAGGGAAACCATCCTCTCGCATGAAGGCATCGATTGCTTCAGCGAGGATATCCTGGAATCCACGGTTGATAAGATCATCGTCGGAGGGATGGACGAGAATGGGAAACCGGACTCGCACCAATTGAACTTCGTCTTCAAATCAGAGTTGAGCCACAGGGATTTCATAGGGAAATTCGATGCCTCGAAAGCGGTGAGGATCGGAGATTTCGACTGCGACTACGACCATTGCATATTCGAGAAGGGCCCATCAGGGGAAAGAAGGAAGCTCTTGCTTAAGAAGGTTCACGTCGTCATCAGCGTGAACATCGGAGGATACGAGAATGAAGACAGAATACAGATCGATTAGCATGTACCTCATCCCTTTGGAGTCGGAGGTGTCTCAGATGAGGATCACCGAGGAATGCAACGAGATGGCAGAGGGTGGATGGAATCTATGCCAATCCAACATCATCGACGAATGCAACATCATGCTGATATTCAAGAGAAGCTAAACATGGAAACAAGTCTCCGCAGTGGGGACTTTTTTGTTTGAAAATCTTACGATGAATTGGATAAAAATATAAAATGAGTTATAATTAAAACAAGCTAGAAACCAATGCAACTATATTGTTTGGTTTTTCAATAGTTCTGGAGAATATTTTATGTATTACAAGACACGGACTTACGTTACAGGCGCTTGGGATGAAGATGCAGATGCCATTACTCAATTATATAAATGGAAGGAAAGTAATTATTGGTCGCTAGATTTCGTTGATGCCCACGAATTTAAACAAGCGAGGGACACAAGCAACCCTTGCAATATTAAAAAATCACTTTGCGATAGAATGGAACACTCCAAACTATTTGTACTTGTTGTTGGCCCAAAAACGAAAAGTGTCAACTCTGGGTCCTGCCGATATTGCTCACATTACTTCAACAATAGATGCTATTCAGGTGGTAACGTTTCTTTTGACAGCTTCATTGATTATGAATGCTCAAAAGCCGTTAGAGACCACATGCGCATAATCGTTTTATACAATTCAAACTATGTATTTAAAGATTTGTGCCCTGAAGTTATTAGAAATTATGGCATTCACATACCTATTAAAAATTCGTACGGTTGGGATTATTACACTGTTAAGAATGCGTTTGAACGTTCCTTGTAAAGAAAATGGTGAATTATGGATGTTCTAACAAGATTAAAAATGAATATCATGTCCATTGTTGGATGGACAATAAAAATAGCAGGTACTTTATTTGGCGTTTTATCAACGCTTCTTTTGTTTATTTCATGGGATGAACTGAAAGCCACAAACTTAATGATTAAGGTCCTGATTTTGTTTGGCATTTTGCTTGTTTCGTTTCTTTCTAGCTTTGTATTGGTTATTTTCGTACTTAGGAGAAATAGAATTTGGAAAAAAGGTAAAAATTCCGTTTCGGCATCTTACGGAGATTTGATGAAGCTCGCTTTTAGCAAGAGATATAAAGAGCAAAAAATAGTAGTAATCCCGGTTAATGACACGTTTGATACCAAGATTGAAATAGCCGACGAGAAGACCGACAAACCACTTGTCAGTGAAAAAACATTACATGGCGCTTGGATAGAGAAGTTTTGCGCCCAACAAAAAATAAGCGGATGCGAGTTAAACGAACGCATCCAAGCTACCTTGAAAAAGCATGGTGCTGTAGGTGATGAAATTAGTAGAGAAAAAGGCAATAAAATAAGATACAAAAAAGGGACTGTTGCGATTATCAACGGAGAGAATAACACCATTTTTTATCTATTAGCCATCTCATCTTTCGATGATAAAAATAACGCTCAATCAACAAAAAAAGAACTAAGAGATTCCGTTGATTCTTTGATTAAGTTTTATGATGAGAACGGGCAAGGAATCCAAATGTTTTTGCCATTGATGGGGACTGGGTCATCTAGAGTTGGAATAACACACCAACAATCGTTAAAGATAATCAAGTCATCTGTTCTTACCTCGGATGAAATCAATGGATCGATAAATATAGTTGTTTACAATGGCGATAAAAGCAAAGTATCTATTTTTGACTGACGGAGGTTTTTTGTAATGAGTCATAATTGCTTTATTAGTTTTAAAAAAGAAGACAAGGAATATAGAAACAATATTGTTCAAAAACTCGGTGAAAACCGAATCACTGGAAAATCGTTAGATCGATGGATTGATTCCGACGATATTGATTATGTTATGCAAATTATTAGGGACAAATACATGGCCGGCACGACTGTGACCTTGTTTTTGATAGGCAAACATTCTTCTGAAAATGAAGGAATTGATTTGGAAGGCAGGAATAAGCAAGCGTTCATCATAAGAGAACTTCAAGCCACTTTGTATGACCGAGTCGGTAATCCCAGGGATGGGCTTTTAGGTATTGTTCTCCCAGAAATGGAAGGAGAAGTATACGGCTCAACTTCGATTTGCCAACATTGCGGAAAGATGGTCACATCTCTTAACCTAAACGATTCAACAGTTATAAGAGAATTTTCTGAAAACTATTGGCTAAAGAAAAATGCTTGTGGTCATTTTGACGATAACGGAAGATTTGCTGTTCTTTGCAGATATTCTGAATTTATGAATGATCCTGAGACTTACATAGAGGCCGCATTTGAAAAAACCAAACAGGATATATCAAATTTGGTCCACTACAAAGATATTACCCATAAAGGCATATAATCTTACTAAATAGAGTCTTATTTGGGATTTATATTTGGCGGTAAAAAGTTTCACATACAAAGCTATTTATTAATCCGAATAAATGCCTAGCAAATGGGAAGACTGCCGAATAATGTCTCTATGCAGTGAAAAAATTCCTTGTATGTTTCTACACATTCATGATGACGAAATTAAGACAATTGGAGCGTTCCTATCGCATGACCGATGAAGAATACTCTTCGAATAATAGTTTTTTTGCTAAGAAAATTTGAAAAATAAAAGGTTTTATTACCCACTAATTACTAAATATGCTAAAATTAAGGTGGGTGATAAATTATATGATAGATTTGAAAGAGATATTCTTTGATTGCGTGGATTGCTCGGATGAGTACGAATGGTTCGAGTTCAAATCCAACCACGTCTCCCCCGATGACATCGGTACTTACATCTCCGCACTTTCCAACAGCGCGGCTATGCTCGGGAGAGAGGAATCCTATGTCTTTTTCGGCGTGGATGACAAAACACACGAAATCAAAGGGACGACGTTCAACCAAAATGAGTCCGTCAACGGAAATGAACCACTCCAGCATTATCTCGCCAGACAGCTATCGCCAAGCATCGCCTTCTATTTCGAGGAGATGATGGTCGATTCCAAGAGGATCGTCGCTTTGGTGATTCCTGCTGCGAAGACGGTTCCGACTGGCTTCAAGGACGTCAGATACATAAGAATCGGCTCAAGCAGAGAAAAGCTGTCCAAATACCCGCAAAGGGAAGCGAAACTCTTCTCCGTCCTCACATTCGGCATGCCTACCGTCTTGACGGTGGAGTCAAAAAGGCAGCATCTGACGTTCAATCAGCTTTTCGGGTATTATGGAATGAAAGGACTTAAGCTAAGGGAAAATACTTTCGAGGAGAATTTGGATCTGCGGAACAAGGATGGGAAATACAATCTCCTTGCGCAGCTTCTCTCCGACAATTCCCAGATGCCGGTCAGGGTGGCGATATTCACCGGGAAGACCAAGGCGTCCAAACTCTATGCCGTCAGGGAATTCGGATACCAGTGCCTTCTTTATTCCTTGGATGAGGTTCTCCGCTATGGCGACGTCCTCAACATCTTCCAGGCCGACGAGACGAACAGAATCGTGGAAAGGAAGGAAGTCAGACTTTTCAACATGGATGCCTTCCGAGAGGCCGTCATCAATGCCTTCCTACATAACAAATGGGTGGACGGCAATGAGCCTATGATCACCGTTTATTCCGATAGGATCGAGATACTTTCAAGGGGAGGCTTGGCGCCATTGCAGACGAAGGCCGGCTTCTTCCGCGGCCACTCAGTCCCTGTGAACGAGAAGCTATCCGAAATATTCCTACAACTGCACATCAGCGAGAAAACCGGCAGGGGAATCCCCGTGATCTCTTCCGAGTACGGAGAAGGGGCTTTTGATTTCTCTGACAACGACGTCACAGTCACCATCCCATTCAACTTCATCAACGAGGTGGGTGATAAAGTGGGTGATAAAGTGGGTGATAAAGTGGGTGATAAAACTCTCAATGATTCCCAAACTAGGGTGCTCGCCGAGATACGGAACAATCCGAATATCACGAAACCACAGCTTATGATAGCTTGCAATCTTGGAAAGACGTCCATAGACAACATAATTTCCACCCTCAAGAAAAAAGGCTATATCGAAAGAGTCGGGTCGAACAAGTCCGGCTATTGGAAAACAAACTGAACGTTTTGAATGGTTGAATGCAAAAATTGCCATTTTTACTTTTGGCATCGATTTGACGAATACGCCACGATTCACGTCGCCTTTTTGAGCGAATACTTGGTTTAGCGACGCATAAAAGTACCAATTTCCAACGGGCGATTGGCCATTGCCACTTGCTAAGGAAAAGAAATTGTTCAAAGATGCCGTGTTATTGTTTTCTTTATTGACGTCGATTGCGTTGACCAAATAAATGACCAAATAAATGATTTGGGATGTCCATCATGTGGGCCGCAGAGAACCATCCCAGCATAAAGGCCGATAAGATTCGAGAAGTCCTCTCTTCTGAGGACAAGGCAATCACGGTCTCCGATACGATCGACATAGGGATCAAGGGAAAATACTGCGGGACGGTATTGCTACTTCCTGAGGCGTTCAAAACGCCGAAGATCGTGAAATGCCATTACACGAAGCACAAATACATCAGCGTCTTTCAGGTCATGCCGATAACAAAGGAGCTGCTATCCGAAAAGCTTAGAAAAGGGACAAACGGGATCTATTGGCTCATGGAGTATTTCTATACGCACGACGATGACTACAAGCTCGTATCTTCTAAGCCGTATGCTGCTCTATGAGGCGGTGGCATGAATGGATATCGGCTCAATTCAGCCAAGTCCCAAAAAGATGGATTATGAAATAAACATTTATACCAATACGACCTTCCTCGTATCCATCTTCCAGTAGACATATTAAAAATCAAACGTCGGTGGACATGTCTATTCCGTAGCCTACCTCGGTTCCGTAAACATGTATTTCATGTGGGAACAATGCATGTTGAGACTGTGGTGTCGCTCATTCTAGGGAAGAAATTCAGACACACATAGGATATAAAAGCAGAAGTCATTTTATGTCTAATGTATTAAAACCACTGCTAGAAGCCGGCACATTGAAAACGACCACGAATAGCAAATCAAAACACACAAAATATATAGCGACCATTAAGATAGACTGATGCCTAAATGTTTCTGCAAGGGACATGATGGGAACATGAGGAACATGATTAAAAAGTTCAACTTTGAATATATCATTGATATATTTGCTACATAAAAGGTTTAGTTTGATGGATAGCACATATTCACCAATACTATCTAAGTGTACAATTATTGCCAGTTGCACAGCTATGTTTTGAATGTAGTAGATATGTTCCTTTCACACTCTGCCTCGTATGGGTAGATTTGTTCTTGGCGTCCATGTTATGCATGTGGAGACTGTGGTGTTGCTTAGTCGCAAAAATGGCTAAAAAAGGTCAAAAATCATAAAAAGCTGAAGGATTTCCTACTTCTTAAAAAAGCGAGAAGTCCTCTTTTTTGTTGCAAAAATCACTCTAATGCCGGTAAAGCGGTAAAAATAGGGCCTTTACTAGAGGGTGGAAACAAATCGACACTCAAAATGAACGCCCATCCTACCTCGTATCAACACAGGAACAGGTGACTAGCATCTATACACGATGGAAAGAACAGGTCAAAAAGCCCATAATCATCGGCATTTTCGAAAATTCGTGATTTCCTCATTTTTTACGCTTTCAGGATACAGTGCAACTACACATTCAACCTGGAAAACCGATTTTTAGCCTAAAAAGAGGCAAAAACAGGGGTATAGTTTGATTGGAAAGGGCAAAAAACTCGAAAATCGTTATCACATCAATAAAAAATAGGTTTAGAAAATTTCGATATTTGTTAGGAATTAAAGGGAGATAACACATAAATAGATATGAATCATTAATAATTAATGATACATCTGTTACACTAATAATGAAATTAGGTGATACGAATGAACCAAAATTACAAAATACTAGAAAAGATGATAGAGAGCGGAGATGGAAGCCTATCCAGAAAAGATGCAATCGCAAATGGTGTTCCACCTGCGTCTTTCGCAAGATACGTAAGTTCCAATCGTCTCGTCAGAATAAGGCGTGGCGTTTACGCGAAAGACGGAGCCGTCGATGACCTCTTCCAACTTCAAAGAAGATATCAGAAGATTGTCTATTCCGGCATAACTGCGCTTTATCTCCTTAGGCTGACCGACAGGATTCCGGATTCGATTGAGTTCACAATCCCTAAGGAGTGCCGCGTGAGAAAAGAAAGCATAGGGTGTAATGCTATTTGTCACATCGAAAACAACGAGGAGCTGTTTCATTTGGGAAATGTCAGTACCGGAACCATGTTCGGGAACAACGTCACTTGCTATTCAAAGGAAAAGATGGTTGTGGAGATGATACGGAAAAGGGACGATTATGATTCCGAACTTTTCCTCAAGGCAGTGAAGACGTTTTTGAATGGAAAGGATAAGGACATGGACTTCCTCTTCCAATAAGCGAGGATGAGGAAAGTGGAAGAGAAGGTATATCGGATTCTGGAGGCAATGGATTATGAGGATTAACAGGGATTCGCTTTTTATGCGACACGGAAGGTTTGTTTTCAACAATTGATTTCTTAATTTGCTTGTTATAGTTGCAAATATTTAGAAAACATAAAAAAATGCCACAATAACTATGAAATAACAATGACGCAGTGTATAATAATAGTAAAGGAGGCAGGCTATGAGACTATACAAACGGGAGAGGTATCTGTCCAAAATGCGCGCTTTTTTCCACGACGATGACCTCATCAAAGTGATAACTGGGATACGCAGATGCGGGAAATCCAGCCTCATGCAGACCATAGCGGAAGAACTCAAAGAAGGTGGCGTTGCGGAAAACAACATTATTTACATCGATCTCGATAAACGTGGGTACAAAAGCATTCGGAACGCCGAACAGTTAGATGCATTAATCGAATCCGCCACGCAAGCGAAAGGGATGAAATACCTTTTCATAGACGAGATTCAGAACGTCGAAGGCTTCGAAGAGGTAATCAACGGGTTCAGGTCGGAAGGCGACTATTCGATTTTCATAACGGGTTCAAATTCCTATTTGCTCAGTGGGGAGCTCGTGACGAAACTGACCGGTAGATACCTTGAGTTCGAAATGTTTCCACTGACATTCGACGAATACGAGGACATGAAGAGGTTTTATGGGCGGGAGATAAACCCCAATGCCGAAATAGAATTGAATAGCTATATTTTGGAAGGCGGATTCCCACGAGCTATTCAAATTGACAGCCCTTCGGATAAGCGCACCTACGTGAAGGGAATCATCGATGAGATCTTCGAAAAAGACATAAAACGAAGAGTGAAAATCAAGGACGTTCAGTCCTTTGAATTGGTTCGGAATTACATCATCAACAATTTCGGCGCGACGACAAGCATCAACAGCCTGCACGAAGCACTTCTCAAAAATGGCATGGCCATCAGCCGCGCGACGGTGACTCGGTATATAAAGACGTTGGTTGACGCAAAGATTCTGTACGAATGCAAAAGGTTCGATATGAAATCGAAAAAAACGCTTTCCGGAGAGCAAAAGTATTACGTTGCCGACCTAAGTTTTTACTACGCGATGAATACGGACAACCGGATCAATTACGGGCCGACGCTGGAGAATATCGTGTATCTATACGCCAGATGCCTCGATTACGCGGTAAGCGTGGGACGCATCGGAAAGCTGGAATGTGATTTCATCCTCAGGGATGTCAACATGGATTATTCATATGTGCAGGTGGCTTATAAGATATTGCAGAGCAAAGATACGGAAGATCGAGAATACAGGCCGTTAGAGAGCATACGGGATAACTATAAAAAATATGTGATGACAACGGACTATATCCTGCAAAAGAGAAATGGAATCCTCCATGTTAATCTGATGGATTTCATAGGCGGGGGAAAACGATTTTAAGCGTAGGACTTGCCCATTAAAAACATGCCAAAAGCGGATGCTACGATTAAAAAAATGGTTTTTAAAGAAAACACCGATTCAGGAAAAATCGCAATCGGCATGGGACGGGGTAGAAAAAATCATTCCCACGCAGAGAATAAATTACTGGTTTTCTGCTCGAAGAAGACGACTTATGCAGGGGGCTGTGGAAATCCTATACGAGGAAAGCGGGCTATGCCTACTTTGAAATGAACTTCAACAAACCAATTTATTCGGTGCTATATAGTGTAGGCTTTTGGAGCAATTCTGAAAATTTAGATGGTACTGCTGCGCTTAAAATAAAAGACAGCAATGGTAATTGGACTCAAATGACCAATTTGCTTTCTCTTCAATTAAACGCTAGAGGACAAGGGCTAAAACGATATTCTAATTATTTTCCTAACGGAATTTATGGGCTCAAATTTGAATGCACTGCCACAGCAACCGGCAGTAGAAACATGGGAAGACTGTCAATTGATGATATTGTTTTTGGTATGAAAGCCGGAAGCAACGATAATAATTATTACATTACAAATTATAGAAAGACTGTAGCATAAGGATAGGAGATGATTGGCACGATGAAAACAAATTTGAAGAAAATATTTGCATTATCCCTCATTTCTTTTGCCTTGTGTGGCTGCAACGAAGGAGCGAATGTCGCCATTCTCAAAGTCGGATTTGATAAATGCATAGGTACCTCTTCTCCTACTCCTCAGGTGGGCCTTGCATTCACTTCTAAAAGTAAGCAATCACTAAATGCTGCTTTTGATGTATATGTAGGCGCTAGAAAAGGTTTTTCCGAAGATTGGGAAAACGATCTATGGGGTTGCAATCCGGGATATGGGAAGTTCGCCATTAATAGAGAGATTAAAACCGAAGCTGGCGAGACTTTCAAAAACGATTACATGATTATTGACGATTTTCCAAACGAGGAGAAATACCTCTTAACCTATGAGACTATCGAAGGGACTGTAGATGGTGTCATTCCGCATTACAGGGGTTATATTGAAGATACGTTTGATTTCTCCTCTATTGATCTAGCAAAGGGGAAAATCGGGTACCACATCGTTTTTTACGATGATATAAATCAAAAGCTTTTCGATGAAAATGTGTATCTATATGGCATTTATTGGGGCGGCACCATGAATTTTGAAAAAGTCAATGAAGAAGTTGTGCTCTCCATATAAATGTTCTTCGGCCAAAGCGAAATTCTTGCTGATCTTCAAGAGGGAACCAAATGCTTAAGCTTCCAGGGGTCGGAACTGCACTAAACAGTTTTATGCATGTTTCCGTGATTGGTCATGAAATGCTGGAACTAGCGATAATTTACAAAACCACCAATGCTTATGGGGTAACTATTCACAAGATGCAAAACTACGAGATATACTCGGACGATAGGCATCCAAATATCCAGAATATAAAAGCGATCATCGATTCGTTGCTGTCACAGGCATTAAGCACCAACGCTGTAATCAAAATTACAATCGATGAAGCCAAAAATTACGTTTGGGTTGGTGGAGAACAATATAGCGGACGATTGGTTTTATAAATAGTCTCTGAAAATGTCATTCATCTAAATCATAAAAAATAACTGAATGATGCAACCCATACATGTAAGGCGTGCAGTTTTTGCCAGTTGCACAGTCATGTTCAAGCTGTGGTAGATATGTTCCTTTCACACTGTGCCTCGTATGGGTAGACCAGTTCTTTGCGTCCATGTTATGCATGTTGAGACTATTGTGCTGCTTCAGCGCAAAAACGGCTAAAAAAGGCCAAAAATCATAAAAAACGGTTGGATTTCCTACTTCTCAAAAAGCGAGAAATCCTCTTTTTTTGTTTCGTAAATGCATCAATAGCGATAAAAATAGAATTTTTACTCATATGGAGGAATATTAAAAAAGAACAAATGTTCTTAAAAGGATTGACTTTTG
>OHQF01001365.1_pt1 | contig 12452 bp, 10 predicted proteins | sample 1578001 | NCBI WGS metagenome assembly OHQF01 (sample SAMEA3879538, study PRJEB24766) | human gut metagenome | biome: human-associated habitat; feature: feces | place: USA | collected 1985/1987 | reverse complement strand
AAGAATTATCTGAATACTACGATGTATCCGAATACGCCAATATCGTTAAAAACTATATTATCTATTTTCTTTTCAGCAAATTCAAGATTTGTCAGCGTGATTTCAAAAAAAAATCGGGTTGTCCGTAAAGGGCAACCACGATCGTGCGGAAAAATATATTGACTTGTTCAAAGCGGACAGTGAGAAAATCTTCCGTCCGTTCATTTCGGCAAGGGCAGCGGATATTTTCGATATACGAACCGCTATACGGAGCAGTACTGAGGTTTTGGACAGTTCTCTTTACAGGGTACACGATGATAACAGCAAAATTTGCCGAAAAGACGTGCGCATATGCTTGTGAAGACGGGTTCTAAACTCTGTCACCGAATACTCTCGGCTCACTGTCAGGGATATACTCCCACAAGGGAAGAAATGGGTTAGCCATAGCAATAGCTCCTTATTCAAAAGTAAGTCCGCTTATTGTCACGTTGTAGGTTACCGAAGTAAATGGAACTTCCTCGCCGTTTACCATAAGTGCAAGGCGATAGCCTATCCAGTCAATTGTAGTTTCAGCAGCAAAAATGCCGCAGTCCTCTGTACCGTAAATAAGCGTGCCGATTTCTGCACCCTTCCAGCCGTTTTCAAGACCGTTTTCCGTACTGCTTGTAGGGTCAAGCTCAACGCCCACGGGAATTTCAACAATTCCGTCCGCTGTTTCAAAGCCTAAGGATTTTACATACACCTTGTAGGTTGCATCCTTGTCGTCAAAGTAGCCAAGGTTGAGCATTTCACTCTTTGCGTCAAATACGGTTGACTGTATGGAGTAATCGCCGTCCTTGGTAATTTCGGCAACAGCTGATGGGCTTGATCCGGGATTTTCAGCCAGTGCTGAAATAACGATTGTTTCGTATTGCTGTACTGTTTCGGAAATATCCTCTTCGGGACGAAGTGTTTCCTCACCCTTTGCAAACTGCCAGGATTTAAGCTCAATGTCCGCATTTGAAAATACAATGTAAATGTTGTGGTTTCTGCCGTCAAACTCAGCAAAGTCAATTGAGCGTACCTTTGTATAGTCATCGCAGTCAAATTCAATAAAGGAAACAGCTTTGCTCTCAATATCGTCAAGACGGATCTCAATTCTGCCCTTGCCCTTTACTTCAGCGGTAAATTCGCTTGCACCGTAAGCGAAATCTACGCCTCTTACATAAATCCATGCACCGCCGGCAGTGCTCTTTGCCGCCGGGTTTAGTCCGTCTGTGTACCAAATATCAGCAGATGTGAATGCAGTCGCACCGCTGTTTTCAGCATACGGGTCAAGAAGTTTTATCTGTGCAACGCCGTTTCGTGTTGCGGCTGTAATAGGAATTTCACCTGTTGCTCTATCCATTGGGAGATAGTCAACCATCATACTTCGGAAGCCTGCCGAACCGCCCATAAGCTCTTCAAGAAGCATGGTATGATGAATAATATAGTTTGTACCCTGATATTCCATAAAATGTGTATGGTTGTTACCCCAGCGCATACCAGAGTTGCCGTCAGCATTCTGTCCCGAATTGTAGAAATATGCACCTCTGTATTCCCAGCTTTCAGCATCAAGAGGAGTCTTGGTTGTAAGGTATGCCATACTGCATGCAGGAGGAGCGTCAAAACCCTCATAATCCCATTCTGAACCTCGAGTCTGCCAGTTGTTATTGTAGGTGTAGTAATATGTACCGTCGATGTAGTTAAGCTCGCTTGCTTCAAAGAAATATGGAGCGTCAATTGAAACGAACTCGCTGTCAAAGGAAATAAGGTCTTCGCCAAGCTTTACGATTTTGGGAATAAAGCTGTGCGGATTTTTGCTTTCAGCAGGCGCGCCGCCTCCGAATGAGAGCCAGCCTGTTCCGTTTTCGTCAATGCAGACACCCGGGTCAAACGGTGCGGGACAGTTTTCAAGTCCCTCGGTCTGCTGGTCAACAAGCGCTTTGCCCAGTGGATCCGTCCAGCCTGTTACAGGGTCGGTTGATGTGAGAACACCAACACCTGCACCGTTGTAAGAAAAATACAGATAGAAATGTGTAAGTCCGTCATCTTCAACTCTCGAAACAATTGACGGCGCCCATGAAGTGCTTACCCATGGTGCAATTTCTTTTACGGGAATTCTGCCGTGGTAAACCCAGTTTACCATATCATCGGTTGAGAAAACTACAAGTGAATTTATCTGGTCATAGTCGTTTGTTGTGTCAAGCTCGGACTGCTGATGGTCGTTTGTGCCGTAAACATAGAGTCTGCCATCATATTCAACAGCGGTAGGATCTGCACAGAAAACACTTCCTGAAATAGGGTTTGCGTTACGCTCTGTTTTGTAGACATTGCCGCTTGCCTCGTCAATGACGATGCCGTTGTTAAGGCTTTCCTGTATCAATTCTTCGGTGTTTGCGGTCGTGCTTTCGGTATCCGTTGTCTGTGCGCTGGCGGTATCATTGCCCGAACAACCTGTCAGCAGCATTGCCGTTATATATAATATAGCAATCATCTTCTTTTTCATAGCTACTCCTTTCATTCTGCCTGATAAGCAGAAACAAAGATGTGTTTTGGTTTATAATTTTATTATACACATCTTAACAGCAAATGCAACAGTGCTTATTCGGATAGTCCACTATTTAATCATAATATGAACTTTTTGCGTTGACTTTTACATAAGATTACGATATACTAAAAACAAAGAGGGTGAGCATATGTGCAAAAAAAGAATAGCAGTCATCACGGCAAGAGCTGATGACAACGAGCAGAAAGAGATACTCTGCGGTATTGCCGAAGCCGCATTTGCCGCAGACGCAGATACCGTTGTATACTCCAATATTTACAATCACTGGGTAGAGGATACAATTCTTAATTATGAGAATATTATCTACTCCTTATTTGAACCACGACACTTTGACGGCGCAATAATTACCGCCGAAGCATTCAGGGATATTTCAATACTTAATGGGGTTGTTGAAAAGCTGAAAAAATCAAAGCTGCCTGCCGTTGTAATAGGCGGAGAACTTGAGAACTTTGAAAGCGTTTATTCCGATGATGAATCAGATATGGAATCTATAACGGAACACCTTATAAAGCACGGCTTCACCGATATTGACATTCTCACGGGAGTCAGGGGGGATAAGACCGCTGAAAGACGTGCTGCTGCGTGTAAAAACGCCTTGAACAAACACGGTATTCAGTTTGATAAAAGCAAACTGCACTACGGAGATTTCTGGAACACCTCAGGTGAAGCGCTTGCACAACGTTATATTAACGGAGAATTACCTTTCCCTCAGGCAATCATTTGCACAAACGATTATATGGCATTCGGCTTGTGTGACGCTCTTTTATCGGCAGGAATATCCATACCCGAACGGCTCAGCGTTACAGGCTACGATTATACAGGCGGCAGGACATATCATCTTCCGCTTTTGACTACTATGCGCCGGAACAGACGAAAGCTTGGACATTATGCAGTAAACAAACTGCTCAAATGCAAATATTCCGCAGAAGATAAGGACAGATTTATCAGCGGCGATTCCTGCCCATGCGGTGTGGTGCAATCACAGCTTTCAGATGAACTATACGCTGAAAGAATAAGTCAGTATCACACGATAATGAGCAGTGCTGCACAGTTTTCAAGCCGACTTACCGCCTGCAAAACCCTTGCAGAATATACTGCCGTGCTTTCAGAATTCTTTTATCTTCTTCACAGCGCAGAATATCTGTATCTCTGCCTTGACAACGAATGGGGCAGTGCAAAATTTTCGGGTGATGAATACCTTTGCTATAAGATAAGCGCAGATGAAGTATGCGATATTCCTGAAAGATTTTCCGCAAATGATCTGCCGCCTGTGTTTTCGGAGAAATGCGGCGTGTACTTTTTCAGTCCACTATGCTTTCAGACAAGACTTTTCGGCTATACGGTATTAAGGTATTCCTATCCCACGAGCTATGATTTCAGCTTCCGTGACTGGAGCAAGACCGTTGCCGATACGCTGGAATTCTTACGAATGAAAAACGATATCCATTATCTCACCCAATGTCAGCGAGCCTCGTCGCTGTATGATGCGCTGACAGGCTTTTATAACCTACGTGAATTCAGACAGCTAACAGAGGAAATGCAGGATTTCTCAATTCACGCAATAAAGCTTGGTTTTGCTTCAGATGTCGAATTCATATATGGTGAAAACTACCGCAGTGATATTATTTCTGCGGCGGCAGGAGCAATAAAGAAAGCCTGCACAAAGCACGAAATATGCTGTCGTGCCTATGATGATACCTTTCTCATACTCAGCAAAGGCGGTGAAGCTGCACTTTCTGAAAAGCTTGATATTATGCTTTTCAATGCACTTTGTAGCTTTGATGAACGGCAAGTAGTTGTAAGTTGTGCAAATCTTGACAAAGGTACTATAGATGAGGTTTACGAAACAGTTATCGTCAAAAGTGAACAGAATTCTTCCTCCGTCAGAGAACGAATGACTCTGCAGCATTACAATTCCTTACTCGTACTACGAAAAGGATTAGTAACCGCACCGCACAAGGCACTGACTTTATCCGATGCAAGCCGCAAGCTGTGCGTGAGCAAAGGTCATTTCCGATTAATTTACAGAGAGTGCTTCGGTGTAAGCTATAATCAGGATTGCATAAATACAAGAGTTATGAAAGCCTGTTATCTCTTAATCACAACAGCTATGAGTATATATGCTGTCGCTGTAAACTGCGGTTACAAAGATGAAAAGTTCTTTGCAAGACAATTCGGGAAATTCAAAGGCTGTTCGCCTATGGAGTATAGGAAAAGGTTTGCTGATATATAATATACAGTTGAAATTTCAGAAGTTATATTAGTCAAGGAAAAAAGCGATAATTTAATACGCCGTATATCTTCCCGGGGTGGGAGATTATACGGCGGTATTGATAAATATCGTAAAATTCGACGTTTGTTATGTGGTTTTGTGCGTATTTGTTCAATATATTACGGCTTGTTCAATATGTTTTTCGGTGTTCCGTTTGAAATGCTCTACCTCAGACGGACGTAAAGGAGCGTCAAGGTGGTGGAGAGCTATCATTTTCTGCTGGCTGTTCATTCCTGCGCCGCATTTTGCCGTCGAGCCGAGAAGCACACGGACTTCACCGTTATTCATCTGATTGAACAATGCCTGCTTTTTCTCCGCAGTTTCATAATCGTGTATGAAAGCAATCTCATTTTCAGGAACTCCCCTGTCCATAAGTTTACCCTTAATGTCATCATACACGTTAAATTCCTTTGGAGGAATATCCTCAACATCGGACATAAGCAGTTTTTCAAGCAGTTCAACGGAATTTACATCATTCAGCTTTCCGTCCTCAAATATCGCTGCCTGAGAATATATCTTACCATCGTCCATGTTCGGCTTGCGGATAACTACAATATCACCCTCACTCAGCTTGTCGGACTGCTCAGGAGAATGCTTATCGATGTAGCTTTTTACATCGGCAAATGTGTTTATGTTCTTCGGATTATCCTCATCACCATTGCCAAGTCCTATCTTTTTGCGGAGAAGCTCATAGCCAAGCTCCTTGCTGCTGTTAGGTCTGTAAACCTCAAATCTGTCCTGTCGGGAGTCGGACTTTGGAGTGGACATATCGCAGAAAATGCACTGTGTGCTGCGCTTGTCTGCTGTTCTGCTGTAAATATCAAATACATTATTTACACAAAGATTTACCTTTGAGCCGTCTTCATCTTCAAGAATCGGGTTAATAAGTCGCTGGTCGAGTCCTATCTTTCTGCCGTCATTAGTTATAACAAGCATATTGTCCTCACGAGGGTCAATCTTTCCGTCACGGATTGCTGTTGCTCTCTTTGAAAGAGATTTTATCAGCTTTTTCTGTGTCCTTGAAGGCTCTGCCACTATCTCATGGAAATATGCATCGGGCTTTTCAAGATTAAGGGTATCAGCTGTGCGAATATCTGCACATTCCTTGAACATTCCCATAAGCTCGGGAAGGTTGGTAAATTTCGCAAAACGTGTCTTGAGCTGATACTTGCCATCAGATTCCGGTTTTAATTCGTAATCGGTCTTGACCTCGCCAAAATCGGCAGCCCATTCGTCAAAATGATTGATGCCGCAGTCTTTCAGCATACCTGCCTGCAAATACCTCATCATGGTATAAAGCTCGCACATTGAATTCGAGATGGGCGTGCCCATAACCACAGGCTATCTACTACACTTTCTCAAAATCACCGTCGGAGAAATTTACCTCTCCGACGGTCAAATATTAAAAACTGAAATGAATTTTTATGCCCTCTTCATCGGTAATATCGACCCTGTTTATCATTACCTTTGCAAGAGCGTTCTTTTCTTCCATAGAAAGCTCGTCCCACCTGTTCAGCGGTTCGTTCAGCGGCTTGGTGTCAATTTTCTTCACCCTGCGTTCTATCAGAAGAAGCTGTTTTTCGTATTCATTTTTCTTGGCATGAAGCTCGCTTATCTTGTTCTGAATGTACCCGAAAAGTACATCGTCCGCATCAACAAGCCTGTCGATCAGCTTTTTGGTATCTGTTTCGATGCGAAGCAGTTCTGCCTTAATTTTCTCAGCTTCTGAAGATCTGCTCTCCCTGCTGTTCTTTGCAACATCAAATTCGGCAATATGCTCACGCATTGCATTAAGAACAACATTTTCTGCATCATCGGGACGAACCTTCAAACGTTCTGTTTCACGGCTGCACCCCTTTATGGTTTTAAGTCCCGTGCAGTTGTAATATCTCCAAAGCTTGGTCTTGTCCACATTGTACGAATACGCAATAAGCAAAGCTTTTCCGCAGTTTCCGCACTTGGTAAGACCTACAAGCCACGATTTAAGCTCGCCCCTCGATTTTGGTATCTTATGATTGTGGGATTTTTTGTCCTGCACCGCAAGCCATGTTTCGTAATCAACAAGTCCCTCGTGATAGCCCACCTTGATAAACCTGTCCTCGCTGTTCTTCTTATGCCACAAAAGTCCGTGTACACCGTCATAAGCATCAATATCATCTATCATCGTAAAACCTCTTGACAGAAAATATTCATACACATTTTTATCGGCACGAACATAGAGCGGATTTTCAAGTATTCTTGATATTTCGCTCCGATCCATACTCCTGTTTACAGGCGAATTACCCGCTGTTGATGATGACGGAAGCTCATGTTCCTTTATGTAATTTACAACATCAAGCAGGGACGTTCCCGATTCCTTGTACACATTATATGCAGCTATGACAGTCTGAGCCGCTTCCGACGGAACAAGCACCGAACCTGTCTTGCCGTTTATGGTCTGTCTGCTTGATTGGAAACCAAAAAACATTTTGCCGCCCTGATAAAAACCTGTTTCTACAGCTTTTGTGCTGTATGCGTCCTTTACTCTCGCTGCAATGGTTTCACGCTCAAATTCCGCAAAGTTCAGAAGATTATTTCTCATCATTCTGCCCTCTTTAGTTTCCGTGTTAAACGGCTCGGAAAGGGAAATAACTCCCACTCCGTACCTGTCCAGCTCGTCCGTGATATTGAGATATTCCCTCATATTACGGCTGAAACGGTCATACTTCTTCACGATTATCCTGTCGATATAACCGTCCTTCGCATCGGACATCATCTGCATAAATTCGGGGCGGTGACGAATGTCCTTGCCCGACTTTCCGTCATCGCAGTAAACCTTGAAATTTGCCTCCTCTCCGACATATCTGATACATTCTTCCCTCTGTGCAGCTATGGAAAGCGAATTGTTTCCCTTTTCCTTATCGCTGACGGAACGGCGAACGTATATTGCTGTGAATTTGCTTGTCATAATAATCAACCTCCAATAATATGAAAGCCGATCATACGTTGTTATCTCTATTATAGCATAATCGGCTCAACATTTCAACACTTTAAAGCGATATTTTCAAAATTATTTATGCGGTTTTATCTCCCTTGTCCTTATCCTCGTTTTCCCCACCCTTTTCGGCAGGCTTGAGAATATCATAAATCTGATTTATCCTGTTTCTCTTAACACTTTCGCTTACATTTTCGGGAATGTAGGAAGTGACCTTGATACCATTAACGGTACGCTCGATTATTCTTTCTTTCATAAGCAAAAATGCTCCTTTCCTTTGGAAATTTCTTTTGTTCGTTTTTTGATTTGGAACATTCATCACCGACAGTAACCACTGCGGCTCCTGTTCCTCATTTCTCTCTGACGTGCATCTCTTCTACGCTGTTCATCAGCACGCCTGCGCTGTTCCTCACGCATATCCAGATATGCAAACTCCGCATTTCTCTCCGCTGTGGGTTCAGGCTCTGCCTTGTATGTACCATCTTCCTGCGGTTCAAGTCCGTTGTGATAATTCTCGATCTGAATGCGAAGCTGTTCCTGTTCCCGAATCCTGTCATAATCGGATTTAAGAAAATCCTCCAGATACGCAAGCGACATTTCCGCATTGGTACGCTCTTTTGATGCATTGCCCATTTCTGCTGCAAGGCTGTCAAGCTGTCTGAGGTCGTTACGGAGCTTGTCCTTCAGCTTCGGCAGCCAGTTATCCATATGAGTATCCCAACCGCTGATACCTCCGCTTATCATAAGCTGCCAATGCAGTTTCTCCAACCGCTTCTGCTGTGCTTCATCTCTGTTTTCAGTTTTCAGCAGACGGGCATATTCATCTCCCAAATATTCCAGCGTTTTGAGCTGTTCCTTTTTATTTGCAAGACTGAAATATCTGTGCATAGCAAAGTCCTCTTTACGATTTGCCGCCGAAAGACAGGACTTCATATCATCAAGAGAATGAATGTGATTGCTGTGTATAAAGTTCAGCACCTCAAAAGATTTTTTCACCTCCGCATAAGTCGGCATATGAACCACCTGAGAACGATATATGTCAAACTGACGTTCACGAAGTCCGACAGCAATTTCAACCTGAAAACCGATAAAGGCACTTATCTTCCTGCCAACAAATTCATTCTGCTTGTTGTTTATCCTCTGCATAAGCATCTGATACGAATACCCGAATCCCAGCTTTGAAATGCAGCAGCCGTATTTCACGCCTTTCGGTTTCGCTATCATTCTGCTTTCGTTGGTAAAGGTGTAGCCGCACTCTTTCATTTTTTCAATAAGTGAATAAATGTCCGTAACATCATCACTGTGGATAAGCCTGTCTATCGTATCAGCCATCTTGACCTTCCACGAATATCCTTTCTTTCGGGCATCGTGTTCCTTGTAGCTGATAGTGCTTTTCTTTCTCGGATTTCTGATAATGTCAAGATTATGTTCAAGGCAAATTTCATCGGAACGCTTTCTGACGAACTGCAAGGTTTTGTAATTGCTGTGCCAGCGTATTCCGTCAAGGTCATACGGACAAACAGCAATGTGATTATGTACGCAATTTGTATTAACGTGAGTGCTGACGATTATCGGTCTGTTCGCTCCGAATACCTTTTTCGCCCATTCCACTCCGATACGATGTGCTTCTTCGGGGGAAACGCTTGAATCAAAAGACTGCGTATATGAATGAATACGGATATTCCGCTTTCCGCTGTTTTTTGAAGAACGACATTTTTCAAATTCTTCGTTATTGTACTTTTTAAATATTTCCTTGAAATTGTCATAAGCAGTTTCAAGGTCATCGCCGCAGCAGATACCTGTGACATATTTCATTTCCTCGTTTTTGTCGGGATTGAGAATGTAGCGGAGATGTTCTTTTGGTGTTGTATGAATTGCAGTGTGCTTTACATAAGCCAAATCACAACACCTCGTATGACAGCGGTTTCAGATGCTCGTTGAGCTTTTCGCTCAATTCTGAAAACTGCTTTTTCAGCTCTCTGACATCACTCTGATAAACCGCCCTATTTGAGTTAACCACCATTGCAATCTGGTTGATGTTGTTTCCGATACGCTTGAGATCGGAACGAAGTCCGTAAATATCGGCGGTGTTGTAAAGCACCACCTGACTTTTCACGGCGGACGTTCTCAAAAATCTGCTGACGTTCATTCCTGCGGCAGTGGCTTTTCGTCTGATTTCAGATACTTCTTCCTCTGTCGCACGGAATTTCATAATTGTGTTTCTATTCATAAATCCTCCCGTCTATTTCTATGGATATACTTATATAAGGATTACGGCGGCGGACGCCATCTGAATTTGGGTACACAAATTCTATGCTTGCTAAATCATAGCAGCCACCTCCTCCGCAAAAATCATGCGACTCTCCCGATTATCCGCAACTTGATTGCAGATATTTGCAACAGTTGCAGATATTACTTCTTATCCTGTGCGAATAAGTGTTTGAAGATGTTATTCTGTTTTGATACGTTCGATTTGTCGGCTGCCTGAAGATGAGATTTAAGCTCGGATATATCATTTTTGAGCCTTTCAATCTCATTATCCCTCTTGGCAATCGTGGCTGTAAGTTCGGCTATCTTTTCATCGTATTCCCGGAGCCTGTACATCTGATTTTGGCAACTCTCGGCTCTTGCTTCGCTGATACCGCTCAGCTCCTCATTTTCGTTTTTAAGCTTGGCTTTTTCCTTTTCAAACTCGCTTTCCATAACCTTATACAGAGCCTTCGCATCTGCACTTTCCTTCTTGTAACGTTCGCACTCCTGCGTAAGAAGGACAACCGAGTCTGCATATTCCTTGTTTTCTTTTTTGAGATACTCGATAATCGAACCTTTTTGAAGCCAATTCGTCACGTTCTGCCCTTATACTCTCGTTCTCCGAAACTATTTCTTTATTCTTTTTAAATAGATAATAATTACGTTCATCAAGAGCCTTATAGCTTGCCTTCTTGGGTTTCAGAAGGTTCACCGCAAAGGGATCAAGGTCAAGAACATTTCCCTTATCCTTTGAAATATGCCCCTCCAGCTCGTCTGCATATTTTTTGATTTTCGCATATACAGCCTGATGTGAAATTTGAAAGGTATTGCAAAATTCACTGATTCTCATTTTTCACTCCCGTTTTAAAGCTGATACCAACACACATTAAAAATTATTGATACCATAAACGTTGATTTTTATAGCCACTGCTGATATTGGCGTTAATATGGGGCATTTTTCATACTGCTTTATTGGCTCTATTTCTGCCCCATATCAGCACCACTTTCCGATTTGCTTCAATTATCCCCCGTTTTGATACCAACTTTTCAGCTCCATTTCCGCTTGATTATATAGCTGATACCAAAACAGCGGGATTTTGACGTCATACCACCTTGAAAGAAGTCATACCACTTGACGAAAATCCTACATTTCAAGAAAATCATCATCGACAAATTCCTCGTTTTCATCAAAATCAGAATCTGCGTTATTTTCGGAATCATCACTTTTCGGAATTTCCTTATCGGCAGCATTTTCGGAATTTGTAATTTCAGCAGAAATGGCTTCCTGTTCAAAATCCGAATTCTTACAAACTGTGCCGATTTCCTCTCTGACGATTTTCCTTATTCCGTCAAGAAGCGTTTTCCGATTTTCTTCGTTTTCGGAAAATGAGATAAGTGCAGCCACGATTGTATTTGAATAACTCATATCGGAGTTTTTCAGAATGTCATAGGCTTTTCTGTGGTCGGGCTTGTCCAGATTAAGCCTGAGATTTGTTGTCTTTATCATTTGCACTCTTCCTCAATCTTCGCCTTGCCTGACTTTCGTATCCCTTTGCGTTGGCACAAACATCAGTGATAAATGTGGCGTTGGGCGGATTGACATTGTGATTGTCCATCACAACTGCTCCGCCGCCTACAACGTACAGCTTCATCAATCGGGAATTGTAATCGTACTTGTAAAGAGCATTGAGTATACTCTTGCAGTATTCCTCTGTACAAGACCTCATTACCGCTTCATAATCCTGCGGAAGCTCCTGCTCTGTGTTCATCAGAAACTTTTTGATGATGCTCTCGTCAATGTCCTCGTGAAATTTGTTCATAAGAGCATTACGAATTTCTATCACGCACTTTTCAACTCCCAGCTTTTCGGTACGGCAGCTGTCGGTAATGACCTTGTGGTCGATGACTTTCATAATGTTCATCGTTCCGTTTCCAATGTCGGCAATCATATTCACGCCGCTCATATCCTTAAGCCTGTCATACACCGCACAATATCCCTGCGGATAAACCGAAACGCCCTCGATATGAACACTGTACTTCTTGTTGTTGTAGATGAACTCCACATTCTCGTTCTGCAACATATACTCGGAAAATCTGTCACGCTGCTCCGAATACCACATAAGCGGAAGTCCGACAGCAAGATGAACATTCGCTTCTGTAATTCCCGCAAGTGACAACTCCTTGCCGATTCCGTAAAGGGTGAGGTAATAGTTATCCATATCCGTGGTCTTGTCCGCTGTGAAAGACTTGTGATTCTCTCCGATACAGATGTACTTTCCATCATATTCAAGAAGCTCCTTCTTGAAAGGCGGCTCAATGTCATGCACCTTTACTCCCGATGCGGTAACCGTATTAGCGGTTTTGAGATTTCCGTAGCCGTGGTCGATGCC
>OHQF01001355.1_pt1 | contig 12540 bp, 11 predicted proteins | sample 1578001 | NCBI WGS metagenome assembly OHQF01 (sample SAMEA3879538, study PRJEB24766) | human gut metagenome | biome: human-associated habitat; feature: feces | place: USA | collected 1985/1987 | reverse complement strand
ATGGCAAACAACAAGACAAACGGATATGATGACGAAGAAATGACTGTAGAGCTGGAGCTTGACGATGGACAGACAGTCAATTGTGCGATCATTACTATCCTTACAGTAAAAGAACAGGATTATATTGTACTTCTTCCTTTGGATGAGAACGGTAATAATGATGATGGAGAAGTATGGTTCTACCGCTATGCAGAAGATGAAAATGATCCTAATGCAGAACCTGAGCTGGGCTATATTGATAATGATGATGAGTATGATATGGTAGCAGATGCTTTCGATGAATATCTGGACAATGCAGAATTCGATGAGATTGTAAAAGACGAAGAATAAGGAAAACAAAAGAATGGACGAAAATGAAAAAACATTACTGTTGGACAGAACTTATGAGTGTCCGATATGTGATCACAAAATCAAAGCGAAATCTGTAAAGACAAGTGTAGCCAAATTCGTTGAGACCAAAGCAGATTTGCGCCCGATATACAGCAATATTAATGTTACGAAGTATGATACCGTATGTTGTAATTATTGCGGATATGCTGCATTGACTAAGGATTTCATGAATACAACCCAGGTTCAGAGGAAGCTTCTCAGGGAGAAAATACAGGCTAATTACAAATCTCATGAAGAGGTTGTCTGTGATGCATACTCTACTGAAACTGCAATCAGCCGTTTGAAAATGGCACTGCTCTGTACTGTTACCAAGGCAGGAAAAGAAAGTGAAATTGGCAATATCTGTTTAAAGATTGACTGGCTTTATCAGGATCTGGCAGACGAATTGGAAGAAAACAGTTCTGATTATGAGAGTAAAAAGGAGAATTATCTGGCAGAGGCACATAATTTTGCAATGAATGCTTATGAGCATCTGAGTAAGGCGCGTATGGAAGAATCATTTCCTATAGCAGGTATGAACGAGACTACACTGGATTATCTGCTCTCCTATCTTGGCTATGTGAAAGGTGAATACCAGACAGCCATGCAGTATCTGTCTGGCGTTGTATCCACCAGAGGTATCAGCCCAAGATTAAAGGACAAATGTCTGGAATTGAAGGAATTACTTAATCAGAAGCTGCATGCTTCTGCAGATCAGTAAGAAAACGGGATGGGAGGAAATTACCTCCTGTCTTTTCTTTTATATAAAAAAGAAACAGATTCTCTTTTGCTCTTGTCATGGCAACATAAAACATTCTACGCTCCTCTTCTATTTCTTCCTGTGAAATGGCTTTTTTATGAGGAGTAATCCCTTCGTTGATGTCAGGTAAGATTACAGTATTCCATTCCAGTCCCTTGGAGGCGTGCATGGTTACAAGCTGAACGGCATCTTCTTCCTTACCGGTACTGGATTCTTGTATCAGCTCATCATAATGCTCTGCATGATACAGCCATTCTTTTAATGTATCAAAGGCAGCAGCTCTTTCCTGTAATTCCTCCAGATCCTGAATTGACAAAGATTGCTTCAGACAATAATCTTCATACCCTATGCCATGCCGAATATAGTTTATTGCTGCATAAGGATCCAGTTTCTTTAAAAAGTGCAACTGGTCGTATAAGTGTAATATATTATGTATTACATATTCTTTATCATGATTATTCTTTATCAGTTCCTGCATGGAAAAGGATTGTACAGGTACTCTTTCTCTTTGAATATATCTTGATGGCCGATTCATAATCCGATAAAAGGAAGCAACATCTTCTTCATAAAGAGCATATCGGATATAAGCCATTATATCTCTGGCAGTAGGGCTTTGATATATATTGACAGGCTTCTCCTGCATATGAAAGGGAATATTTTCATGTAACAATCTATCCGCAGCCATGCATGCGTTGGTGTTGGTACGATAGATTAGGGCAAGATCACTGTAATGTGCCTGTTCCCGCTTCATGTACTGTTGAATCAACAGAATGATATTCTGCATTTCTTCTTCCCTTGAGGTACAGGGATGTATCTTAAAAATGCCAGGTTCCTTTTCATTGGCACAGACATTTTTAATAAAACGGTTCTGGTTGTGACTGATCAGGTTTGCAGCATGTTTTACAATGTCTGATTTACTTCTGTAATTGATATCTAATATAACCTGTCTGCACTCCGGGTAATACCTGGCAAAGTCCAGCATTAGTTGTGGCCTGGAACCACGAAAACCATAGATTGACTGATCATCATCTCCTACTATGAACAGATTATGGTGGGTATCAGCCAATAATCGGATCACTTCGTATTGTGAAGGAGAAATATCCTGAAATTCATCAATTAAAATATAGGAATATCTCTTCTGCCATAAATGTAATACAGATGGCTTTGCTTTTAACAATTCTAAACATAAAATTACCATATCATCAAAATCCAGTTTATTGTTATGGGCTGCGATATGAGAATATTGTTCATATATAAAGGCAAATAATGCGCTGGTGCATACGGTACTCTCATAATCTGAGGCGGCAAGTCCCAGATTCTTCACTTTACTGATCTCAGAAATTAATCTTTGCATCATATCCTGATTCACTTCACCATTCTTATCTATAGAATTCAGAAGCATGCACGGTTCATTTTTCAGACCTTCTGGAATATGGTGCAGAATGTTTTTCATCATTTTTCTTTTATCAGATTCTTTGAGAATACTGGATGCATTGAAATGATAGGTCTGTTTTAGAATTTGATAGAAAAAAGCATGAAATGTACCAAAAGTAACCGGCATAAAGGATTCTGAGGTCAGTTTAAGAAAGCGCTCCTGCATTTGTGTTGCAGCAGCCTTTGTAAATGTAATGACCAGAATCTGTTCAGGCGGTACGTGATGGTATTCAATTAAATACTGGATTCTTCTTGTGATAACGAAAGTTTTACCGGAGCCGGGTCCTGCCAGAACCAGCATAGGACCCGTTCCGTGTGTGATTGCTTCAGACTGGGAGGCACTGCACTGTGTCAGATCAAGCATTCTGTAACAGTTCAATACCCTTCTTGATTCGTTTAATGGATTCTTCCTTGCCTAAGATCTCCATAATCTCTGTAGCGCCAGCAGGAGTCATCTGCATACCTGAGGTTGCAGTTCTGATTGGCCACATAACATAACCATTCTTAACGCCCTTGCTCTCTACATAGCCTAACAGCATCTGATATAATGCATCATTGCTGTAATCTTCCTGCTTCAAGAGAAGTTTCAGCAGTAGTCTTCATCTTCTTATGTGTATACATCGCAATGTCATAGTCCGGTAATTCATTAAAGAAGCTGATTAATGGTACAATATCAGGGAATACTTCGATTCTTGTCTTAACCATCTGTGCGATCTTCTTCATATCAAAAGGATACTCTCTTGTCAGAGCCTGATGTAAATATGGAAGAGCCTTCTCATAGAATTTGTCAAAGTCCATAGCCTTGATATACTCGCCGTTCATCCACTTTAACTTGCCCATATCAAATACAGAAGGAGACTTGTTGATTCTTCTGTAATCAAATTCCTTGATCAGTTCATCCAGAGAGAAAATTTCTCTGTTATCTTCAGGACTCCAGCCAAGTAAGGCAATGAAATTCACAACTGCTTCTGGTAAGAAGCCCTGCTCAATGATATCTTCAAAGGAAGAATGTCCACTTCTCTTACTCAGTTTCTTGTGTTCTTCATCTGTGATCAGAGGCAGATGGATGTAGGTAGGAATCTCCCAGCCAAATGCTTCATAGAGTCTGTTGTATTTTGGAGTAGAGGAAAGATACTCATTACCACGTACAACATGTGTGATCTCCATTAAATGATCATCTACTACATTGGCAAAGTTATAGGTTGGGTATCCATCGGATTTAATCAGGATCATATCATCCAGTTCGGAGTTATCAACGGTGATATCTCCATATAATTCATCATGGAAAGTAGTGGTTCCTGTTGTAGGATTATTCTGTCTGATAACATATGGTTTACCACTCTTGAGGTTCTCTTCTACTTCTTCCTTGGATAAGTGGAGACAGTGCTTGTCATAGATGCTGATCTCCTTGCCTTCTACTACTTCTGTCTTGAGAGTGGCCAGACGTTCCTTATCGCAGAAGCAGTAATATGCCTCACCCTTGTCAATAAGTTCCTTGGCGTATTTCATGTAGATACCAGCCTGTACACGTTCACTCTGTACATAGGGGCCATAACCCTTGTCCTTGTCAGGACCTTCATCATAGGTAAGTCCTGTTTCTTTCAGGGTATTATAAATGATTTCAGTAGCGCCTTCTACATAACGTTCTCTGTCTGTATCCTCAATACGGAAAATAAAATCTCCGTTATCATGTTTTGCAATTAAAAATTCATACAATGCTGATCTTAAATTACCTACGTGCATTCTGCCGGTAGGACTTGGCGCAAATCTGCATCTTACTTTCTTACTCATGTTTATCCTCATTTCTGCTTGTTTATTTATATTTGCCTTACAGCAAAAGAACCTAAATCATTATATCGCTTTTGATATGAATATTCCAGTCCTTTTATGTCTTTTTTAAGTTTATATGAAATATTTAAAAGTCAGCACTTCGATAATACTGCTTGCAAGTCAAATTATAACATGTTACTCTTCTTTTATATATCTCATGATAACAGGTGATCCTATGATAAATAAAAAGAAAAATACAAAAAAAGATGACACTTCCAACAGTACAGTTATAAAAGTAATGCTGCTTGGATTCCTGGGTGGAAATATGATATATGCGGTCATTGCCTTTCTGACCGGGGATATGCAGTATATTCCGGAGGTCTTGCTAAAAACAGGCACCTGCCTGATTATTCATATCATACTGTTATTGGGTGTAACTGCTCTGGAAATCTTTGAGAACAGGAATTGGAGGATTAAGAATCGTGTTGGAACCGATCTTGGCAGTGAATATAAAACGCTCAAATGCAGTGCCTTTTACTATATGATTTATATTTGTACATTTCTGCTTACTCTGATGCTTATTGCATTTTTATACTTATGGTATCGGGATGAGAGAGAAACTCTCATTGAAAGTTATCACAATGGAGGTCTGACAACGGGTATTGTTTATATGATATTTATGTATCTTGTCTCCATTTATTGCTTTTTCAGATATACCTGTCAAAAAGTATTCTATACAGAACACTTTATCTACCATGTGAGCTTCTTTAAAAAAGAAACCGTTACATGGTCACAGATTCAAACAATAAAATACTGCTATAAGAAAAAGAAACAAAAATTTGTTTTTACAACATACGATCATAAAACGATCACTTTACGTTCAGATATATTATATGATGGCTGGGCTGATTTTGAAGAATATGTACTTGATATGGCAGATATTTATGAAATAGCGATAAATTAATAAAACGTATGTCTGTAGAATCCACAGGCATACGTTTTATATTTCTGAAATAACTGTTTAATGAAATTCTTCAATATCCTTATCAGGAAGTTTCTTCTCAGCAGTATTTTTAAAGGTCTGTAACTCTTTGGCGGCTTTCATAATAGGAATATTCGTACCTGCCCCTGCTACACAGCCTCCGGGACACGCCATACCTTCTATCAGGCAGCCGGTCTTCTTACCTGCTTTAGCAAGCATCAGTATCTTCTTACATTCTGCAAGACTTTCTGCATGTTCAATATGAATTTCCGTATCAGGATAGTATTCCTTGATACAACCTTCAATTGCAGAAGCTACACCGCCTGCAACACCATATCCACGACCTGCTGCTGTTGCATCAGCCATGGTATCCATAGCCTGAATCTCATCTAACAGAATGCCTTTTGCTTCAAACATTCCTGTCAACTCTTCAAAGGTGATAACGAAATCCACATCTGAACGGACAGATCTTCTGCTGGCTTCCAGTTTCTTGCTGGCACATGGCCCGATAAAGACTACGCTGGCGTCCGGATGTTCTTTCTTAATGACTCTTGCAGTCGCTACCATAGGGGTCAGCTCATTACTGATCTTGTCGATTGTCTCCGGGAAGAACTTCTTGGCAAGCATTGACCAGGATGGACAACAGGATGTCAGAAGGAATGGCAGTTCTCCTGTTGCTACAGAATGAACATAATGCTCTGCTTCTGCCATTGCACCCATATCTGCACCAATGGCTGTTTCATATACATCATAGAAGCCCAGTTCTTTCAGGGCTGTTTTGATCATATCAGGTGTTACTTTATCACCAAACTGTCCTACGAAGGAAGGCGCTACCTGTGCAATGATTTTCCTGCCTGACTGCATGGCACGTATTAACTGGAATATCTGGGATTTATCAGCAATGGCACCAAAAGGACAGCTTACCATACACTGACCGCAGGATACACATTTTTCACTGTCAATAATTGCTCTTCCATGTGAATCAGAATGAATGGCGTTCACTCCACAGTGAGCCAGACAGGGTCTTTGCTGATGGGAAATGGCATCATAAGGACATACGGTTTTGCATTTACCACACTTGACACATTTGGTCTGGTCGATGACAGAATGACCATTCTGCATAGTAATCGCACCACGGGGACATACCTCATTACAGGGATGCGCCAGACAGCCCATACATTTATCCGTTACTTCGTATCGGTTCTCCGGGCATGCGTTACACGCAGAAGAAATAACCTGCATAAGGGGCGGCTCATAATATTTCTCATCAATATTACTCTCTTCTACACCCTGACTGACAGGGATTGGTTCATCTTCTGGACGAAGTGACATTCCCATTGCCAGTCTGATTTGTTATCTTCTGCCAGATTCTTGGAATTATATGCCATATTGGCGACTTCTCTGAATATTGCACGTCTGATTTTTCTGACTTGTGTGTCTATGCCTCTCATAATACCATGCCTTTCTGCAAAACAAGTTTCATTTTTAATTTACTATTCTTCTACATGCACATGTATTTTGACATATTTTTAACAAAAAATCAACCGTTTTATGAGTTATGTTAAAGATTTAGCATTTTTCATAAATTCCCTGAATATAATGCAGAGCTTCTACTGCATTTTCAGGCTTGGTATCTTCAAGAGTTGCATGCATATATGGCTTTTCCTTCTTCATATAAGGCATAATTCTGTCCCAATGGCACTGACCAAAGCCAACAGGAACGGAAATAAGCCTGCCATCCTGAATAACGAAATCCTTCACATGAAGAACTGCCACATCCTTACCAAGAAGCTCAATTGCCTGGTCAAAGATTTCATCCTGTTTCTCATAGTTATAGCTCTCTAACAGATTGACAGGGTCTAAGATAATACGAAGATTCGGGGAATTGATCTCATCCAGAACCTTTCTGGCGCGAACCGGATTGCATACGATATGTCTGACAACAGGCTCGATAGCAACCAGTACGCCCATCTTCTCCGCATATTCAACAACCGGGCGTAAACCATCAATAAAACGCTCCAATGCCCAGTCAGACCAGCAGGCTTCTTCAAATTTATACTCTGTATTTGGTGCTCCTGTCTCTGTTCCGACTACACCAACACCCATATGTGCTGCGAAGCGAATGTTGGCAAGATATTTGTCCTGAGTGGTGCGAAGCTGCTTCTCATCAGGATTTGCAAGATTCAGATAGCAGCCCAATACTGCACAGTCTAATTCGTTTTTTTCAAATAATCTCTTTAAATACATGGCATAACCCGTTGTCAGCGCTTCATTGGCTACAGAATTGCTCTTTATTACCTTAGAAAGGGCAACGTGTGCGCAGGTAAAGCCCTGCTCCTTAATAATAGGCAGACGTTCTTCAATAGGAACGTCTACTGCATCGTGTAATCTGATTCCAAACTGTAACATAGAAATATCCTCCTTTATCTGATTCTAAAAGTGTCTATATATTCTTTTAAATGTGTATCGTGCCAGCAGTGTCCACCTTCTTCAATGTCGTGGATGATCCGGTCTTCTGCGTCATAGAGTCGATAGGCAGCCCTGATAATGTCCATCTGTTCGTATACATTATCCAAGCCCCTGTGTCCATTAAGATGATCAGCCCTGCATGACTGCACCATGAGATTACGAGGTGCAATCAGAGAAGCAATATCTCCCATATCAAAATGTTCCCATAAATGCGGCACATAGTTACAACTGCAATTCCCATTTAATATGAGAAGAGAATCTTTGAAGCCATACAGATAACCACTGATGAATACATTATGAATTCTCTCATCCAGTGCGGAGAAATACAGAGTCTGCATACCGCCGCCGGAAAAGCCAAGGCAGGATACCTGGGAAGTGTCCCACTCAGTACGGCTCAATACATAGTCCATGATCTTCATCAGATCCCAGACACACATTCCTATGACCGTCTCGCCCAGAGGCTCTGCCATATGAGCAAGATGGAAGCAGGAGGAAGTCAGAAATGATTTCTCATCATCATGCTGTAAGGCTTCATCTCTTCTCTCACCGAAGCCCCTGCAATCCGGGCATACGGCAACAAAGCCAAGTCTTGCAAGCTGCATACCATAATCATAATTATATTTAAGAATGGCATCTGCAACCGCAGGAATTTCGTGCACTCCCGCAACAGAAAACTTACCGGCGCCCTGATGACCTGGCGGTGTGATGAATACCTTAGGCTTATCTATATTTTCCGGAATCAGGATATACATCGGAACCCATACATCCTCTTCCGTCTGAATCAGGACTTTCTCTCTTTTGATGCCAGGTTCTGCTATTACTGTTTCTACCAGTTGTGGCATAAGCGGCACATGATCCATTTTATCCAGACCCAGCAGATCTGCTAATGTCTTTCGTGACGCCAGCGCCCATTTCTCCCACTCTTCCCTGGTCTGCCCCTTAAAGAAGTCTTTCCGTGCAAAACGGTCAAATTTTGACTTCATATTGGGAAGACTCCCATAATACTGACTGATTGTAATTGTTCTGTTTTCTTCCATGTTTTGTAACCCCGTTTGTTTAAAACCCTAATACTTTATCCTGTGTGTATTCTGCGGCTTCCTTATCTGTTAAAAATGTAACAAAAGGTGCTCTCTCTGAAGGCGTAGCACCTTCACCGTAATTGTTATATTCGGCAAAGTATAAAGTATCCCACGCATCCTTCTTATTCCAGTCATGCCAGCCCTCTGGTCTGATGTGACCATCAATTTCAGAATTCAGGATAACTACCCTGGCATAATTTCTCCAGGGACGGCCTAGATATGCACTGTTCTTTGGGCAGTCACTGGTGAAATGGCAATGATTGAATACATAGCCGTACTTCTGCCCTTCATAGGTAGAAGCTGCAGTTACATAGCCGTTTACTTCCGCATTGCGGTTGCGCATGAATAACTCACAGCTTTCAAAATAAGCTGTGGCACTGCCAAAAATAAAGTCTATGTTTCCACTGATATAGCAGTTCTTGTATAGATGTCTGCCATGTTTCCTGGGAGCAAATTCTTTAGGACCACGAAAGCCTCCCGGCTGCATCTCCTTTTTCGGAAGTGGCGCTGTAAAGAGAGTGTCCTGATATCCCTCGAAACGGCAGTTCTCGAATACGAGATGATCTCCATCCGCATAGACAGCGAGTGCCTGACCTGCGATATCGCCCTGACCGGCTTCATTACAGAAAGTCAGATTATCAGCATAAAAATGATCGGCATCAATGAAAAAAGAAGGAGTTCTGAAAGTACCGCGCTTCTCTCCATCCGCAAGAACTTCAAAGGCACCATCAGAGTAGGTGATTCTGGTTGTGGAAGCATCTTCACCAATCATGGAAATATTATCCTGATGAACAACCAGACGTTCCCTGTATGTTCCGGGGGCGATATGGATGATGACTTCCTGATCTGCATAACGTGTTGCAGCCTCAAGAGCATCTGCTATCTCCCTGAATTCCCTGTCTCCCTGCGCTGAAACATATAATTCCTGAATATTCACTTTGCCACCTGTCCTTTCTATGCTTCCAGACGGCACATTTCTGCATAAGCAAGCAGGAATGGAGCAGTTCCTTTGGCATCATCCTTTACAACAGGTTCGGACATATAATACTCATAAGTACCATCTCTTCTTGGATTGCTGTCAGGTCCTAAACCTGCGACCAGGCAGATGCCGCCAAGACTCATTTCGCCCTCTACTGTGGAAAGGTAAGTATCACAGATTCCCTTGAATGCCTTTTGACCATATGTACTGTATTCAGCCGGTAAGAAGCCAAGACGAGCGCCTTTCATCAGACAATATGCCATGATAGAGCTGCCGCTTGTCTCCAGGTAATTCTTCTCTCTGCCCGGGAAGTTAGGCACCTGATACCACATGCCCTCCGGTGACTGGAATTTCAACATGGAATCAATCAGATCACGATACATCTGCTGTAAATGGTCATAATCAGGATAATCCTTATCTGCAAGCACCAGAGTATCCAGAAGTGCCATGGAGAACCAGCCAAGAGAACGAAGCCAGAAGTTTCTGGAAAGTCCTGTCTCTTTATCAGCCCAGAACATCTTCCTCTCGGAATCATAGGCATGGTAATATAAGCCTGTTTCCTTGTCCTTCATATTATTCTCTACTTCAAAGAACTGATGGAAAATATCTTCATAATTCTTCTTATCATTAAAACGGTTCTCATATTCGATATAAAAAGGCTGTGCCATATACAGACCATCCAGCCAGACCTGATTCGGATAAATCATCTTGTGCCAGAAGTTGCCTTCCTTTGTACGTGGCATTTCCAGAATCTGCTGATAGATCCTGGAGGCAGCCTTGGCATACTTCTCCTTGCCTGTCAGATCATATAGGGTGAACAGGTTCTTACCTTCATTGATATTGTCGAGATTAAGCTCTTCCTTATGGTAGCCGTTGATCGTGCCGTCTTCCTGTACACGATAGCTGATATATTCCTCTGCAAACTTGAAATATTTCTCGTTCCTGCCTACTTTGTACAATTCCAGTAAAGACATGATCATGCAGCCATCAATATAATCCCAGGATGCCTTCTTACCTGCACGAATCTTCTCAATGTTCCATACAGGCTCTTCCAGGGTACTTCTATCAATCAATTCATTTACATATTTTTCCACAATTTCTATTGCCATTTCCGTTCTCCTTCTGATATCTTGCGTAAGCGCTTTCATATCTGAATTATAGCAGAATACCGGCATGCAAACAAGGTAATTTTTGACGTTATTATCTGTTACAAGAATTGTCACTTTATTCTTTTGTATTGGCTGGAAATGGCATTCATGCTTTGATAGAATGAACATGTACTCTCGGAATGCTTCACTTAGAAGACTCCGAGGGTACATTAAATTTCAAATGGAGGAATTTATATGATACCGGAACTGGAAAAGGCACTGAATACGTGCAATGTAGATAAATTGCACATGATCCGTCTTTGATCAATGCGCTTAATGATAAAGGAGTGCCCTATGCCTTTGTAGGCGCTATGCAGGGGAATCTGGCGTTGACCAGATATATTGTGGAATATACAATGGCAAGCATGAACACCAGAGATGCCGATTATAAGGGAATTCTGCACTACGCAGTGATGTCAGGCAAGGCAGATACGATTCCCTATCTGGTCGAGCGGGTCGGCATGTCAGCCTTCGACGGTGACAGGAATCTCATAACCCCATATGATCTGGCACATCAGAACCGGTATAAAGAAATCGAAGAATACTTCAGCTCTCACTATCAGGTCAGATATGAGGATACTTACCACAATCCCATCCGTACAGGTATGTACCCTGATCCATCCGTTATCCGTGTAGGTGAGGACTATTATATGGCTAACTCCACGTTTATCTTTTTCCCCTGTATTCCTATCTCTCACTCCAGAGATCTGATACACTGGGATATCATAGGTCATGCAATCACGAACCCTGAGTGGGCGCATGTGGATGAGCTGGAGGGCGGCAGAGGTTACTGGGCACCGGATATTTCCTATCATAATGGCAGATTCTACGTTACTGCAACATATCGCATGAACGATACAGACGGTCCACGAAGACGACAGATTGTGGTGTCCAGCGATAGACCGGAAGGACCTTATAGTGAGCCTTTTTATATTGAGGAAGATGGTATTGATCCGTCACTGTTTCATGATGATGACGGACGCTCCTATATGCTGCTGAACCGCGGTGCAAGAATCCTGGAGCTGGATCTTGAAAAAGGAAGACAGCTTACGCCAGCGGTCTTACTTTTCTACGGAGATCAGAAACGTGCGCCGGAAGGTCCACACTTATTAAAAAAAGAAGGATGGTATTATCTGTTTGAGGCTGAAGGCGGCACTGGAGAAGGACACAGAATTACTGTTTCACGTTCCAGAACACTGATGGGAATCTATGAACCCTGTCCTTATAATCCCATTATGCGCCAATGGCTCCCCGATGCGCCAATCCAGCGCTGTGGTCACGGTAAACCTGTCATGACACAGCATGGCGACTGGTATATGGTATATCTGTGTGGAAGAATGATTGACCAGAAATACAGTATGTTAGGACGTGAAACAGCACTTGATCCTATTACCTGGACAACGGATGGATGGCCTATTGTCAATCATTTACAAGGTCCAGGCTGCCAGCAAAAGAAGCCGCTGCCGGAAATTCCTTATTATTCTAAAGATAAAGATACCGGATTTGGAGCTAATACTTTATCCGGTGATTTCATGACACCAAGGACTCCG